>Ga0265298_10011497_pt1 | contig 10361 bp, 10 predicted proteins | sample AusTroGonzalo_MG_3_FD_193486 | JGI IMG/M metagenome (GOLD analysis project Ga0265298, IMG submission 193486) | Bovine rumen microbial communities from tropical cattle in Woodstock, Queensland, Australia - Gonzalo_01 | ecosystem: Host-associated > Mammals > Digestive system > Stomach > Rumen ... | reverse complement strand
ATCAAAGAAGTCAAAGCTGATGGTGCGTCTGGACGAAGCAGTCGCTTCTGTTCAGCCTGTTATAGTATTTGATCTTTTCCGCAGACAAAGTGTTCCTGCGGCTAATGCAGTAAGAGGCGAGGAACAGCTTATACGGGCTGTTTTCGGACTGCTCAGCCTGCTGATAAAGCAGGGGATAGCCTGCAATTTCGTATATCGTTCCGGTGACGGGACAACTGTGTGCGAAAGTGTTGATAATCCGGATTATCCGGATCAGCTGCTGCTGAAGGTGCTTGCCGTAAAGGTGGTCCCTGATGTGCGTGTGGATATAAAGCAGGCAGGAAGTTCGGTATGCTCATGCATAATCGCTACTACCGACGCAGGGAACGGCTTTTCCGAGCTGAGCGATGCGGTTGAGGATCCTGACAATGCGTGCGTTATCGGATTGTCTGCTGCGTCTGTAAATACCTCATCTCTGCGGCTATGGTACCTTGATGAAGAGAACAACTTTAAAATGGTATAAATAATGAAAGAGACCAATAATAAAAAATTCAGTCTGAAAGCTTTTTTGCTCAGGACTCTGCTGGATCCGGTGCTGTGGTACACCGTGCTGATAATGATAGCGCTCATGTATCATTACCGGGATCGTGACAAATCTGATACATTCGGTTATGTTTCCTCGCTGGGCTGGGGCTTGCTGTCCTTTGTCATCGGCTGGGTGCTCTTCCGTATATTCGATTTTATGCAGAAGCACCATATCCTCGGATTCCTTGTCTATTCGATATCCGGCATTTTTTCCCTGTGGGTGTTCCGTGCAGTGCTTGAGACCGGAGAGGATAAATACCCTATCTCATGGGGACTCTGGTTTCTTACGCCGCAGGATTCACTTGATTACAGTAAGTGGTATACCCTCGGACTGTATATCCTGTTCATTATGTTCATGTGCTCCGTTGTGTATTATTTTACAAGGGTGCGCTACAGGATATTCATGAATTTCCTCATCTTTATCATACCTTTTGCCATATACGGTAAGGAATATGAAAAGATGCCGACGATATACATTGTACTGCTTGCTGTGGGATATATACTCCTTATGGTTTATTACCGTCAGCTCAGGGATGATGAAAAAACGCTGTTTATCGACAGGAAAAGAGCCTGGAAGCCGATCGCGGTGTATGCCGCAGCATTTGCTGTAATATCGGCGCTTATCCCGAAACCTACCGTTGAAGCTGACAGAACTGTGATCGAAACACTTATCAACGCTGAGTCGCTCACTGACAGGCTCGACGCTATGATAAACGTCTTCAGAGATACTTCATCTGCCGAATTGTTCCGCAGGAACAATTCACAGTATGCCGTTTATGAAGCTAATGCAATGGAAAGTCTCAGGATCAAAACAGCTGTGCGTTCCACTTACGATTATGAAACTGATATGTGGTCTGCTGAGGTCACGGATACCGGTATAGATATTGAGACTGACGGTACTCCTATAAATATCGGTTCACCGATGGGACTTGCCGACGCTTTCCTTGAAGCAGCAAGGCTGGACGAGGATTATGCGGATAAGTACAGCCTCGGACAGTATGTGAAGGCAGGGCTTTCCCAGCCGGAGATCAGGAATGTCTCATTTTACATGATAAACTGGGATGCAAATATGGCTCCTGTGCCGCAGTTTGCAATATCGCTCAAATACTGCTCGCGTGATACTGGCCTGTACTGCTTCCACGGAGGAACGATTTGTGCAAAGGGCGGGGAGTTCAAGGAAGACGACCATTTCATCTTTGACTACAGCGCCAATACGTTCTTTTTCAATCAGCGCAACAAGGCGTTCGTAGACCATCTTGCAGGATATAATTACCGCAGGCTCCTTGAAGACACTGACAAAGTGCTTGGCGAGAATTATTACAAGTACAGCGGCGATGAGGACTTCGAGAGACTCTACTCATACTTCAGGAGAGATTATCAGTATTACGACCAGTTCCTCGACCTTGAGCTGGATTACGGTGATAATGAACGTATCAAAGCTCTGGCGGACGCCCTTACGGACGGTATAGATTCGGATTATGACAAGGCTCTGGTGCTTGAGTCATATTTCTATAACAATGATTACGTCTACGACCTTGATTACAGGAAAAAGAAGGGCGAAAACGCAGAGGACTTCCTGTTTGAGACAAAAACAGGCGTCTGCTATGAATATGCGACCTCTATGGTGCTGCTTGCCAGAGCAGCAGGGATACCTGCAAGATACTGCGAGGGCTATAATATGACGAGGCTGGAGGGCGGTCAGGTACATCACGATACTAATTTCGTGGTAGTTGAGGCTGACGCTCACGGTTTCCCGGAACTCTACATTAAGGGCTACGGTTGGGTGAGCTTTGAACCTACGATAACTGATGCCAGCTATGCTAAAAAAGGCAAATCTGCCACAGATATGCTTTCAATGGCAGGACTTATAATGCTTTTCGTTTTTGGCGCGGTGGTGCTGTTCGCAATGGCTTATCCCTGGCTGTCACATAAGCTCTTTATAATGAGAAACAGAAAACGCATGCCGAACGATACCGTAACGGCTGTTGTACACAGGATATGCAAGGTATACGATATAGACGAAGCCAATACCTCGCATGAGGTGAGCTCTTTCGTACAGGAAAGCTCCGGCGCGGATATATCATATACTGCCGACCTTTTCGACAGATCGGTATACGGCGGCGAAAAAATAAATGCAAATGAAAAAGAAAAGGCTCTGAACGAGTACATAAGGGCATATGAAGCGTTCAGGGAATCCAGAAAAAGGAGACGCATAACAGACCGGTAACCTTTGAACGGAGGTTGATTATGCGAAATGTAAGAGAAAAAAGAATAACAGGGCTCCTGCTTATTGTATTTGCGTTCATCGCCATACTTGCGGGAGCATACAGACCGCAGGCGTCAGCAGCTGCTGACGGGGATTTCCGTCTGTGGCGCCAGAATGACGAGCGCTGGGGAAATAATCCCATAGGCGGTTCGACAGTGCGTCAGTCAGGCTGCTATATGACGTCAATAGCTATGGTTGCAGTGGCATCAGGCGCAAGGGATACGGAAAGCTTTGACCCCGGAGTTTTCTCAAAAGACCTCAATGATATACACGCTTTTAATCAGTGGGGAGGTCTTTCCTCATGGGGTTCAGTCAGCAAGGTCGTGGAAGAGATCAGCATTTCCTCCTATAACCTTGAATTCAAGTCAAAGGATCAGAGCGGAAAGGCTGCTGAGATCAAGGCGCTGCTCGATACAGGAAGCTATGTTATATGCAACGTAGGCGGACACTGGGTATACATTGACGGCGTTATAGGTGACGATGTATATATGGCTGACCCTGCAAAGGACGAGATACTCATGTTTGAAGCCTATAAGAACGAGAATATAACGCTGTATCAGACTCTGAAGGGAAAAGAACCCTACAGCGGCTTCACACCTCTTTATGATGTCAGCGCGGAGAAAGCTGTTACTGCAACGACTGTTCCTTCAGAAGGTACAGCTGTGACAACACAGACTGCTGCGACAACAACTTCTGCAAAATCCGTATCAACTGCCACTTCTGCCCCTGCTGACTCAAAGTCAGCGACAAGTACGGCGGTTTCAACTACGGCAAAAGCGACTACCAAGGCAGCTCCTGCTGTTTATAAAACAGGAGAGTATTACTGCACTGAAAGCGAAGCAGCCGTTTATTCGGAGTCGAATGAAAAGAGTACATCGGAAATTTCATTGGAAAGCGGAAATATTGTCAGAGTCCTCAGCGTGAGCGGCAGCTTCGGAGAGGTCAAGATCGCAGGCAGGAAAGGCTGGATCGATCTTGAAAGCTTCGGCTTTGCCGAGGAGCGTGAGCTTGCTGTGGGAGATATAAACAATGACGGCGTATCCGACGAGTATGATCTCGCAATAATAAATGAATACCTCAGCAGTTCCGGCAGACTGCCTGATGGGGTCTCGGTGCTGACAGGCAGCGAGACAGCCGCCGCCGATATCAACGGCGACGGAAATGTCGATAATACGGACGTGCTTATTTTCCTTATGCGCGTCTGCAGTTAAGGAGAAATTATTTAAATGGAATGGACAGAAGTCAATATCTACACTACTACCGAAGGCATTGAGCTGCTGTGCTCAAAGCTGGAGGATATCGGTATCAAGGGCTTTTCGATAAGGGACTCTGAGGATTTCAAGGAGTTCCTTGAAAACAAGAACGGTCAGTGGGACTATATCGATGACGATCTTATGGGTCTTTCGGAATGTGAGACCTGTATCACGGTATATATCCCTGCCAACGGTCAGGGCGCGGAAATGCTCGTTGCTATAAAGTCGATGCTTTCAGAGATGAAGGCTGCTGACACGGAAGGAGCGTACGGACGCCTTGAAGCTGAGCTGACAAGTATCCGTGAAGAGGACTGGGCAAATAACTGGAAGCAGTATTTCAAGCCCTTCAAGGTAGGCGAAAAGCTGGTCATCAAGCCCTCGTGGGAGGATTATGACAACTCCGACGGAAGGACTATCCTTGAGATAGATCCCGCGTCAAGCTTTGGTACCGGAAAACATCATACCACGAGACTGTGTCTTGAAGTCCTTGAGAAATACCTCAACAAAGGTGACAAGCTGCTTGATATGGGCTGCGGTAGCGGAATACTCTCAATAGGAGCCATGCTGCTCGGAGCGGACAGCGCGGTCGCAGTTGATATCGAGGAGAATGCTGCTGTTACCGCTAAGGAGAATGCGGTAAAGAACCATATCCCACCGGATAAATACAGGACTTATTTCGGCAATATCCTTACCGATGAGAAGCTTGCTGACGAGATCGACGATAAGTACGACATTATAGCGGCAAATATAGTTGCTGACGTTCTTATCGCAATGAAGGACAGCTTCCGCCGCTATCTGAGAGACGGAGGTATACTTATAGTTTCGGGCATCATCGAGGAGAGAATGAACGAAGTTATAGATGCACTCATATCGGCAGGCTTCAAGGAGCCGGAGCCTGAGGTGCGCGAGGGCTGGGCAGCAGTCAGATTTACTGTTTGATATTATGCAAAGCATATATTGATATAACAATTATTTTTTAAGGAGAATAGAACATGGGACTTTTTAAGAAGAAGAACAATCAGAAGGAAGATATAGCAGAACAGTCTGCTGATACGAGATCCGAGATGAAGAAGATGGTGCTTGAATCACTCAACGCCAAGCTTAACGGTACTCTCTATGATGACTGTGTTATAATGCCAAAGGGCTTTACTATCGACGTCCAGATAGGCAGGGAAGAAGTTATCGACGAGCTCAAGGTGATACAGGTGATATTTATAGTAAAGCATGACGACTTTGATGAGCCTCTCATCGACCCTGTGGACGCTCAGGGCAAGGACGACGCCGAGGCTGCGAATATGGCTGTTGAGATATTCCACGGCGGAGTATGGCATCCTCTTGACCAGTCGATAACAAAGACCAATCCGCTTCATATACCCATTGACTACCTCAGACAGCACTACGATTTTGATGTGTACTGCCAGTCGGTAGTTAGAATAGGCGTGAAGGACAAGCAGCCAACAATGCTCATAAACTTCATAAGAAACGAGATACCCAAGTATATCGGTTCAAAGAAGTATTACTGGCTGAGGATATACCTTGCAAAGTACAAGGAAAAGAAGATAATAGAGGTACGTATAAACGGTTCCGTATGCGTTGAGCTCCCCAAGTATTTTGAGGAATACGTTGAAAAGGAAATGAACGCTGAGGAGACTTTTGTATCCGAGAAGCAGTATGCTATATTTGTTCAGCGTGAAGATGACCAGTGTCCTTTCAAGAAGGAGCTTGTAATGAACGCTGCAAAAGAGACGATCAAGATGATGGAGCAGATCAAAAACCATGACGAGTATATCGAAATGGCAAACAAGCTCGAGGAGCTCGTTGATGGCGACAAAAATCTTGCTGCTGAGATCAGAGTTTTCATACCGGAAATATATGCAAAGCTCACTCTCGGATACCGTGAGGGAGACAGTCTCTTCCTTCTTGAAGGCGAGGGCGATGAGCAGCAGAGCATAGAGTTCAAGAAGACGCAGCTCCGCTCATACTTCTACCTCCAGCAGGCAGTTCTTGAGCGCCTCAGCGAAAAGCCGAGCCAGGAAGAGGTAACACGTATCGTTACCAACAGCGTTGCGTTCAGAGAGCTTAAAAGAGCTATAGATACCGCTAAGGAGAACGGCAAGGAGCTCAAGCCCGAGGAGCTCTATGTTCCCGGTACTTCATACAAGATAGGTCATGAGGGCTACAGAGTCTGGTAAAAGTTAAAAATTCTTCCCCTGATGAATTCAGGGGAAGTTTTTTCGGAATATTGGAAAAAATGCTTGACAAAGACAGATGTTTGTGATAAAATATTATTGCCGCTTGTAAACAGGCTTTAAAGTTGTGCCTTCACACGCCTGTAACAGCGAGTTTATTGAAAAGGCAGGTGCCACAATATGTACGCAGTTATTGAAACCGGCGGAAAGCAGTATCAGGTAAACGAGGGAGATATCATCTTCGTTGAGAAGCTCGCAGCTGAGGCTGATGAGACAGTTACTTTCGACAAGGTAGTAGCTCTCGGAGCAGACAATGGCCTCAAGATCGGTACACCTTATGTTGACGGTGCAGCAGTAAGCGCAAAGGTTATTAAGAACGGCAAGGCTAAGAAGATCACTGTTTTCACTTACAAGCCCAAGAAGGGTGAAAAGAAGAAGCAGGGCCACAGACAGCCTTACACTCAGGTAAAGATCGAAGCTATCAAGGCTTGATCATGATCCGCGCAGATTTTTATGAAAAGCAGGGGCTTATGACAGGCTTTGAGATAAGCGGACATTCAGGTTATGCCGAAGCGGGTGAGGACGTCGTTTGTGCGGCAGTCTCATCGGCAGTACAGCTTTCTGTCAATATTCTTGACAGTTTTGATATCCCGGTCAGCGTTAAGGTCGGGGACAATGTGATAGGCTGTAAGGTGAAAGGCATTGATAAGTCGGCTGGTATAATACTTGAGCAGCTCAGGCTGCACCTTGAAGCTGTCCTTGAGGAGTTCCCCAACACAATTAATATCACTATTTCGGAGGTGTAAGTATGTTAAAGATCAGTATGCAGTTCTTCGCTCATAAAAAGGGTGTTGGTTCTACAAAGAACGGTCGTGACTCTGAGGCTAAGAGACTTGGCGTAAAGAGAGCAGACGGACAGTTCGTTAAGGCAGGCAACATCATCGTACGTCAGAGAGGTACACATATCCATCCCGGCAACGGTGTAGGTATCGGTTCAGATGATACTTTATTCGCAACAGTAAGCGGTAAGGTCAAGTTTGAGCGTTACGGCCGTGACCGTAAGAAGGTTTCTGTTTACGAGATTGAGCAGTAACAGCCATAACGTGACAATAAATCCCGAGCATTTGCTTGGGATTTTTCTTTAGAAACGGAGGTCAGGAATGTTCGTTGATCAGGCGAAAATAAAGATCAAGGCCGGCGACGGCGGTGACGGTGCGGTGTCATTTCACCGTGAGAAGTATGTAGCGGCGGGCGGTCCCGACGGCGGTGACGGTGGACGCGGTGGAGACGTGGTTTTTCAGGTCGATGATAATTTCTCGACTCTTATTGATTTCAGATATAAAAGAAAGTATGTGGCAGAGCGCGGCGAGAACGGCAGCGGAAGGAACTGCACCGGCAAGAGCGCTCCGCCCCTTATAATAAAAGTGCCGAGAGGCACAGTCATTCGCGAAGCAAAAAGCGGAAGGATAATGGCTGATATGTCCTCTGATGAGCCGAAGGTCCTTGCAAGGGGAGGAAATGGCGGAAAGGGAAATGTGAATTTCGCTACTTCCACCCGCCAGATACCAAAGTTTGCAAAGCCTGGATATCCCGGAGAGGAGTTCGAGGTAACACTGGAGCTGAAGCTCCTTGCTGACGTCGGACTTGTAGGATACCCGAATGTCGGAAAATCAACACTTATATCGGTTGTCAGTGCGGCAAAGCCTAAGATAGCAAATTACCATTTTACAACTCTTACTCCTGTTCTCGGAGTGGTAAGGGTAGATGACGAAAAGTCGTTTGTAATGGCAGATATCCCGGGACTTATCGAAGGTGCAGGCGATGGCGTCGGACTTGGACACGAGTTTCTCAGACACGTTGAGAGATGCCGCCTTATCGTTCATGTAGTCGATGTATCGGGCATTGAAGGACGTGATCCCTGCGAGGATTTCGAGGTCATCAATGCGGAGCTTGCCAAGTTCAACGAGGAGCTTGCGGAGCGCCCTCAGATCGTGGCTGCAAACAAGTCCGATATGGCTACAGATGAACAGATAGAAAAGTTCAGGAAGTATATAGAGGATAAGAATATACCATTTTTCTGTATCTCAGCTGCGACCACGCAGGGAACGGCTGAGCTCATGAACAAGGTCGCGGAGGTTCTCGACACTCTGCCGCCCATACGTGAATTTGAGGCAGAGCCCATACCGAAGGCTGAGCTTGACGAGATGCTGGGCGTTGACAAGAAGTTCGAGATAACGGTCGAGGACGGCGTTTATTACGTAGATGCGCCGTGGATACAGCCTATCATGCGCACCGTTGATCCCGATGACTATTCTTCATTACAGTATTTCCAGCGTGTACTTATCAACAGTGGCATAATCGCAAAGCTTGAGGAAATGGGAGTGCAGGAGGGCGACACCGTAAGCCTTGAGGGCTTCGAGTTCGACTTTGTAAACTGATATGAGTACGGAAAAATTGACAGAGCGTGAAGCAAATTCATACAGTCCGCTTACCCTTGCTTTCCTTGGGGACAGCGTGTACGATACCCTTGTGAGAGAGTATCTGCTGCGTCAGGCGAATATGCCTGTTGCGAAGCTCCATTCCGCAAAGATACAGCTGGTATGTGCCGAGTTCCAGTCAAAGGCGTATGACCTTGTGGCTGAGTTGCTTACAGAGCATGAGATGGCAGTGCTGAAGAGGGGCAGGAATGCCACTGGAAATACAGTGCCAAAGCACGCGGACGCTGCTGAATACCGCAGAGCCACAGCGCTGGAGTGCCTGTTCGGATATCTTTATCTTACAGGCTGCGGAGAGCGTATCCGCGAACTGTTTGAACTTATCATAAATTCAGATCTTAATAATAATGAACAGATAGGAGTGTAAACTATGTCAGGTCATTCAAAATGGAACAATATCAAGCGTAAGAAGGAAGCTACTGACGCTATAAAGGGAAAGATCTTCACAAAGATCGGACGTGAGATCACTGTTGTCGTAAAGGAAGGCGGCGCCGATCCCAATAACAACGCGAAGCTTCGTGACCTTATCGCAAAGGCAAAGGCAAACAATGTGCCTAACGACAATATCGACCGTATAATCAAGAAGGCTGCCGGCGACGGTGACAAGAACAACTATGAGAACATCACCTATGAGGGATACGGTCCTAACGGTGTAGCTGTTATCGTTGAGTGCCTTACCGACAACAGGAACAGAACAGCAGGAGAGGTCCGTCACTACTTCGACAAATTCGGAGGAAACCTCGGAACTATCGGCTGTGTATCCTTCATGTTCACGAACAAGGGCATCGTTATCCTTGAGAATACAGGCCTCGACGAGGACAAGGTAATGGAAGACGTATTCGAGTTCGGCGGCGAGGACTTCGACATCAACGAGGAAACAGTTGAGATCGAGTGCGCTCCCGAAAACGTACACGCTCTCCGCGAGGGGCTTACAGAAAAGGGCTACAATGTCATTTCTGCTGAGTCTGAGATGATCCCCTCAACATATACATCACTTACAGATGAGGATCAAATCAAGAAGATGAACCTTCTCCTTGAACACCTCGAAGAGAACGACGACGTTCAGAATGTTTACCATAACTGGGAAATGCCCGACGAAGAATAATGACATCAAAAGAAGAATAGAGAGCATATCTTTATTCTTCTTTTTTTATAAGGAGAATGATTATGGCTGTAACCATAAATAAAGTAAGCAGCGATACCGAGCTTAAAGCTGTCGCAGAGCTTGCAGATGTTATATGGCATGAGTGCTTTACAGATATAATAAGCGTTGGACAGATAGACTATATGGTCGAAAAATTCCAGTCATACAAGTCTATGACAAGACAGATCATCGAACAGGACTACAGCTATTTTGCAGTCCGCGAGAATGATGAGCTTTGCGGATATATCGGCGTGAAGCCTGAAAAAGACGAACGCTTTTTCCTGAGCAAGCTCTACCTCAGAAGCGATAAGCGCGGCAGGGGAATAGCGTCGCTCATGCTGAAAAGGGTATTTGACGAGGCAAGAAACTGCGGTAAGAAAAAGGTATATCTTACGGTGAACAAGCATAATGAACGTGCTATAGCAGTTTATCTCAGAACAGGCTTTGTTA
>Ga0265298_10011496_pt1 | contig 10362 bp, 20 predicted proteins | sample AusTroGonzalo_MG_3_FD_193486 | JGI IMG/M metagenome (GOLD analysis project Ga0265298, IMG submission 193486) | Bovine rumen microbial communities from tropical cattle in Woodstock, Queensland, Australia - Gonzalo_01 | ecosystem: Host-associated > Mammals > Digestive system > Stomach > Rumen ... | reverse complement strand
TGCGTAAGGTCGCGGACAATCCTGACTACTATGCCGAAGAGATCCGCAGGATGCTGGTCGATAAGACCTTTGTTCCGAGAGAGTATGAACGCATGGAACTGTACGACGGAATCAGGCGTAAGAAGCGCATGATCTCAAAGCCGTGCTTTTATCCGGACCAGGTCATTCACTGGGCGATATACATCGGGATCCGTGAGTGGATATACAAAGGCTTTTATTATTTCGCCTGCGGCAGCATTCCGGGCAAGGGCGTGCATTTCGGCAAGCACTATGTTGAGAAATGGATCCGCAGCGACAGGAAGAATACGAAGTATTATCTGAAGCTCGACATCCATCACTTCTATCCGAGCATTGACACGCATCGTCTGGTCGCAAAGCTGAAGCGCCGCTTCAAGGACGACGATCTGATCGAGCTGCTTGAGCTCATTTTGTATGAGGATGACGGACTTCCGATCGGGATGCTGCTGTCACAGGTTTTCGCGAATTTTTATCTGCAGGATTTTGACCACTGGATGAAAGAGGATCGCAAGGTCAAATACTACATAAGATACATGGACGACATGGTGATATTCGGCAGCAATAAGAAGAAACTGCATCAGCTCCGTGTCGACATAGACAAAAGACTTCGCTCTGTCGAAGGTCTGCAGCTGAAAGGCAACTGGCAGGTCTGCAAGCTGGAAGCAGAGCCGCTTGACTTTATGGGATTCAGGTTCTATCGCAACAGGACGACGATCCGCAAAAGCATCATGCTGCGTATCGCTCGCCGGGCGAAAAGGATCTCGAAGAAGAAAATAACTCACAAGGATGCTGCGGCGATCATCTCATATATGGGATGGGTTAAAGCCAGCGACAGCTACAGCTTTTATCAGACGCGGCTGAAGCCGTACATCAATATGCAAAAGCTGAAGGCTGCAATAAGAAAGGGCGCGAAATGATCGTAAAAAGAGCGGAAAGTGCAGTGAGACCTGCCGAGTGGGATCTGGAATCATCCGAGATCTATGTGTATCACAACACCGACATCATCGTTAAAGAGGCGACAGAGGAAAGTCCGGAGATGTATGAATATACATCAGCAAAGATGACCTTAAAAGAGTACAGCCTGCTTATGCAGGATGCTCAGAGCCAGAATATCAAGGATATCAATGACGCCTTGATTGAGCTCGCTGAAATCATAGGAGGGTAGATATGGCAAAGATCTATTACAAGAAATACAAGGCCATGATCGATTCTGGCGAGATTACTCTCGCAAAAGCGATCAAGCTCGTAAAAAAGGAAGTTCCCGAGCGTTGGAGAGACGCTGTCATCGAGATGCTTCAGGCTGACTGATATGAAAACACAACTCATGGAGCGGCTCGTTCTAAAGATGATAGATCTTTTGAACGAGCTCCTCAGTATTATAAGGACACCTTACGAAGATGGACAAACAGATAATATTTACACCTGCAGGATTGATTGCGGGATTCCTCGGCCTATGTGCTGCTATTGCCACTATTGGCAAGGCGCTGGAGTGGGCAGGGAAAGGATTTCGGACCCTCCGGAAGCCGGAGGTGGAGCAAAACGAGAAGATCAAGGATCATGAAGAGCGTATCAAGAGGCTCGAGGATGAGTTCAGCTCAACGACTGAACGCCACGAACAGTATTTTCTGAACGATCAGAAAAAGCTCGAAGAGATCACAGAAGGGATTCAGATACTCTTGCAGGTCAGCTTCGCGACGCTGTCACACGCCATAAACGGAAATGACATCGAAAACCTGAAGAAAATGGAAACGAATTTGAAGGAATATTTGATCAAAAAGGAGTCATGATGAAAAGGCGAACGAAGTTCACAATTTTGTCCATCTGTATGCTGATAGCTTACACTGTGGTGTCTATCATATACACATGGTTCGACAAAACCCTTCCGAGCGAGCTTACAGTCGCATGGTATTCAGCCTGGACTGTAGAACTCGCTCTTTTATTCGGTATCAAAATTAAGAGCAATGACTGATAGGAGGCAATTATGCAATTCAACAACAAAGTCTATGACGTTCTCAAGTGGGTCTGCATTATCTTTCTGCCGGCGCTCGAGGTCTTTCTTTCGGTGCTGTTGCCGGCGCTCAATGTGGATCCTGAAATCACGATGACTGTCTTGAAGATCATTCCGGCAGTCGCGACATTCATCGGCGCCTGCATTGGAATCAGTCAGGCTACATATAATTCGGGAGCGAAAAATGAAAAATCCACCTCTTGACGACATCAAAATCACATCCGGCTATGGCTGGAGGGTCCATCCCGTCACAAAGCAAAAAAAGATGCACAACGGTGTGGATTTAAGAGCCCTGGAAGGGACTCCGATCTATGTTGTAGATGACGGTATGGTCGTGGCGAGTAAATACACGAACACCGGCCCGGGCGAGTATATTACTGTAAAACACGGCGGGTATTTCTCATTTTACTGCCACCTGTCGCAGAGAAGAGTCGTGAAGGGCCAGAAAGTCAAGGCAGGTGACATAATCGGGCTGACGGGCAATACTGGCATCTCAACTGGACCGCATCTTCACTTCGGCCTGTGTACTCGTTATGTGGCCAGCTCGATAGATATTTCCCGCTGGTTTAATCCGGAGCCACACCTCATGGAGGTTAGAATGAAATTAAAAACTATCACAGCAAAGATAAATGGCAAGATGGTCAAGCTCAGCTCCATCGAGCACAAGGATGAGAATTACGTCAGGCTGAGAGATCTGGCCGCGAATGACGGATTCAAAAAGTTCACGGTCGACTACGATCCGAAAACAGACACCGTGATCATCAACACAATAGGCACCTCTTAAAAAATATAAACGACCGCTTAAAGCTCTGCAGTTATTCGTAATGATGCTGCAGGGCTTTTTGCGTTTTTGCAGACACGAAGACGTGAAAAACGACACGACACTAAGCAATCGTTGAAAAATCAATAATGGCGCTCTGTTCGAGTCCCATGTCCTCCGCCAAATCAAAAACCCCGAGATTTCAACAGTCTCGGGGTTTTTCTTTGCAATTTCAAGGCTCGAGGGCATCGCAAACTTTTAGAAACTTTTAGAAACTTTTAGTTTTTTGCAGAAACTTTCATCTCTTTTTATCAAAAAACGACACGAAACCGACACGCCGGGCGCTGAAAATGGTCGTGGGCCTGCGTCCCATGACCGCCTACTCTTTTATTGAATTAAGATAAGCCTCCATCGCGCGATCCGCACGGCGTCGCTCCTCATCAAAGCTCTGGGAATAAACCTGCTTCATCACATGCGGCGTCGCCCATCCGCCGGCGTCCATAACGAACCTCTCCGGTATCTTCAGAATATTCAGCGCAATCGAAGCATACATGTGTCGCAGATCGTGGAATGTCATATCGATACCGTGTTCTTTCATCAGGCGGCTGAAATAGTGATGGATCTGATTGCGTGTCATCGGAACCAGGGGAGCATCCTCTCCTGTTTCTATATATCTGACGTAATTATCCACCGATTCTGCGAGCTTTTTCACTTCGGCGGGTAAATATACCCTGCGGATACTTTTGTCCGTCTTGGCGAGCTCTTTCCGTACTGACAGCCCGTCGATATCCACTATAACGGAGTCCACGCTTAGCATGTCGCCTTTAATCGACGAACACATAAGCCCTCGGACCTCACTCATACGAAGACTGCACCACATGGCCAGCATACACGGAAGCTCGACCGGGCTTCCTTTGATAATCTGCATAACCTTTCCCGGCTCCGGAAGAGAGCCGTTCTTTCGCGGCTGCTTCGGAAGCCTTACATTAAAGGTCAGTCCGCAGCATGATCTGAGAGCTGCGGCCACAAGTCCCCATTCATTCTTTACTGTCTTCGGCGACAGCGCTTTTTTAGTTCTTTCACACTGCCTCCGGCATTCCATGTTGATTTGAGCCTGGGCGATGTTGTCGGTCAGGTCGGCTATATTCATATCCATGAGCTCCGGAAAGGCAAAGCGCAATATGTCCCTATACCCTCTTATCGTGACAGGCGACAGAATCGAGGAAAGCTCAATATACTTTTCAACAGCTTCTCTCACCGTCATGACGGTCTTATCCTTCTTAGGCTGCCGTTTATAGCAGGCGGCCAGATATTCCGCCTCTGCTTTAGTCGGTGCCGTGAACGATTTCGCAGTCTGCTTTCCGTTTACAGTCTCGAAAACCCGCGCTCTCCATGAGCCGGACGGGAGTTTTGTTGCTTTTGGCATGGCATCACTCCATTATGAATGAAAGCGTCGCAGTCCCGTCTTCATCAAGGCTGATGTCATTAAAATCGTCCTCATGGTTTTCGAGATACTTAGCCGCAGCTGCAGGCAGATAGCCGACAATCTGGCCATCATACTCAACATACCATCTACCCTCATCATTATGCTCGAGGTCCGCCCAGCATTCCTCAATAGATTCCTTAAGAAGTGCCTCATTAACAGATGCCAGCTTGTAGGTCTTCTCAACCTCTTTCGGCTCTTTTTCTTTTGCAGGCTTCGGCGCCGCAGCCTTTTTTGTTGTGGTCCCGAACAGCTTGTCAATCTTCTTCATCCGGGCATCATGCTTCTTCTTCGCCTTCTTCATATCCTTAAAAAAGCCCATAATTAACCTCCTATCTTCTCTTCGGGGTGAAGTATATCAGTTTTTATATATTCCTCATGCCCGCGCATGAGTCTGACGTACTCTTCGACGAGACTCTTTCGCGACGGGTCAAGATGCCTGTAATCATCCAGAAGCCTTGTCTCTGCATAGGAAAGAAGGCGGTCGGATGTAGGATGATCTTCTCCTCTCACGAGGTAATCAACAGACACTCCGAAATATTCCGCAACAGCGCATACCTTCTCTATGCTCGGAGAGTTCTGGTCCCATCTATAGATTGTTCTATTGCCCACTCCGACGGCGGTCTCCAGTTCTTTCAGTGTTATCCCACGGTTTTTACAAAGCTCTTTTATCCTTTCGTACATACTGCCTCCAAAATAAGTGAGCAAATCTGTGATTTTTCTATTGACAAAAGAGCAAATATGCGATTACAATAAAGAAAACGTGCAGATTTGCGAATATGCTGCGATAAAAATGTGACAATTTAATTGTAGCATATTTGCGAAAATGCACAAGTACAGCATATAGGAGAGTAAATGATGTTAGTGCACAACATAAAGACAAGATGCAAGGAACAGAATCTTTCTCTCAGCGAGCTCGAGGAAAAAGCAGGTCTTGGAACCCGAACAATCTATCGCTGGGATGATTCGCTTCCTTCAGCCGACAAGCTCATCAGGGTTGCGAAGATTCTGAACACTACAGCTGAAGAGCTGATGGCGCAGTAAGAAAGAGGTAAAGAAAATGTCTGAAAACAAACACGAAATTATTGCCCTGCTTCTGAAGACTCTGCAGGCAACCAGAAACGCGGAAGACCTCGTATCGCTTGAATACGACGAGGAGAGTGAATATGTGACCGCGCTCTTCCGCAGCGGCGGGAAACGCAGAATCAGCGTCGCTATGGATTCCGGCACAGCCATGATCCGCGACATCATGAGAAACTTGGGGTGCTGACATGGAAACTATCGGAATCAAAGAAGTGATGCAGCTTCTGCAGGTCGGACGGCCGCTTGCGACCAGATACCTGCAGACGTATCTCGGGAAAACCCGAAAAAAAGGAAAGAAATACGTTGTAGTAAAGAGCCACTTCATGAAATGGCTCGAAGATGGTGGATTAAGTGAGGTATAGCCATGAAGAAAGTATTATTTCACATCCTGGGTGCGCTGCTGACAAGCGGTCTGTTCTTCGGAATGATGGTCGCGATCCTGACGTCGCCGGAGTGGTAATGAAGATTATCAAGCTCGGAAACGGGCGGGAAATCCGCCTGTATTCATACGAGGACGCAGTAAAAAACAAAGAGCCCGTCGGCAGATATCTTATCGATCTCAAGCGCAGATTTTTAGATCCCGCACTTGAGCTTTTCGGACTCCTTGAAGAGCCTGCCGAAGACAAGAGGCGCAGAGACGAGCTGGTGCTTATCATTATCAGCTGGTCAATCTCAATCGGCTTCGCAGTCTGGCTCCTGGGTCACATAAAAATCAAGTAAGGAGGAGATTATGGGAATCAAGCCAAGACCGGAATGTCCGGAAATGAGAAGGCCGCATCCCGAGTTCCCCGAGGGAACCATCAGGGAAGCGTTTGGAGCGCTCGCGACCTATGTATTCATCAACCGCATCAGAGAGTGCTGCGACAATATCGATAATGCAGCAGAGGAGGCGGCTGGCAATGTATAAAGACGAAGACGTCGCCCGCTGCCATGAAGCTTTCATTAGAAACATTTCAGCCCTGAAGAAAGAAAGCGGGCTGAAATGGAGAGACCTTCTCCGGGAGGTTGGAATAGGTGAAAACGGTATCTGGGTATGGCGCAGCGGAAGATTTCCGACGCTGTGGAACCTAATCGCTTTGGCCGAGTATTTTGACGTAAGCCTGGACGAGCTTCTCGGCCGTGAGAAGAAGCACATCGAAGCCGGAAGGCTTAAGGAATAAATTAAAAATCATTAAAGGAGTAAGAAAATGAGTGCCATTCAGAAAATCAATGCAGAAATGCAGAAGAGCCCGGACGACAAGTTCCGGGAAGTAATCGGTCATTACATAATCGACCGATGCACAGATCCGTCCTGCGCCGAAAAGGTCATGGATGAAAAGAAGACGCTCGAGGGCGCGCTCGATAAGATCATCAACCTTGCCAAAAAGTCGAAGCGCAACCAGTGCGCCGTTCTGAGCGACGACGTTGTCTTCGCCGAGGTCGACAAGTATTTCGGATTTACAGAGCACAGCGCCGAGCAAAAGCCGCAGGCCCCTGCTGCAGGGATATCTGTTGACCTTATGAGCTTCTTTGATTAAGGAGGCTCATCATGACAAAAAGAAAAACAGCATTCCAGGATGGAGACTATCTGGATTGCAAAGATTCCCTTCCAAGTGGGCTGATCGGATATATCAGAAGGACGGTCCTTCCGGAAGACAATGTACTTCTCTACAGAAAAGGCGGCAAGCGTGGCTACTGCTTCCTCTGCGGGAATTATGTGAAGCCTGACGAAGGCAAGCGTTTCGTTCAGCACCTCAGCCTGATCTGCCCGTCCTGCGGGCAGCTGGTATGCACAGCCCTTGAAGGTGGAGAGTCATATTATTCAAATTGCATCGGAGACATCGGTGCTTTCCAAAAATCAAAGGACGGGAAGACGGTATTCATCCGTTTCTTTCATATCCTGCGGACAAACCCCTTCACTCTTAGCGGCCGAAAGGCAAATCAATTCTCAAGGACTCAGCTCAAGGAATTTCAGAGATTCGCGTTTAAGCAGGGCGCCACGGCAAAATGGCTTTGCGAGGTCAATAACAGATGGTCGCCGATGCAGACCGGATGGTCCTACAGGGCATGGACGGACTGGTTCCGCAACAAAAGGCTGTCAGTGGTATACGGCGCATGGAGCTACTATCTCAGCGTCCCGAAAGACTGGAAGCGTTTCACAAAGGGCACAAGCCTTGCCTACTGTGATCTGCCGAAGTATCTGGAGGAGGGCGGACTCAGTCCTGTCAGATACTGCGACTATTACAGCAGGCTTCCCGCATTTGAGAAGCTTGAAAAAGCCGGGTATAAAGGCATAGTGAATGCCAAGCTGAACGGCAATAATAATGTCCGTTCTGTAGCCTGGAGCAAGCATGAAATCAGCAAGGCCTTAAGGATGCCGAAGAGAGTTCTTAAGACAAAGCACCCGGAAGACTGGCGGCCGGAAGTGCTCGACAGATACATTAAGGCATTCAGCCTTCAGGAAAAGAAACTCTGCTCCGAAGCTGAAGCGATAGAGCTTGCCGAGCGGGAGGGAATAATAATCAGCTACATTGAAGAAGTGCTGATGTACACATCCGTCCATAAGCTTCTCAAATATCTGAAGACACAGATCAGACCGGTAAGAGGCGCGAGCGAATACTATTATAAAAATCTGCATCTTGAAATCACATACGGGGATTACATCGCGGACTGCATTCGCCTCAACTATGACATGCATAGTGAGCAGGTGCTTTACCCGAAGAATCTGCAGAGGGCTCATAAAAAGACAATCGAGCTTGTCAAGTACAAGGAAAACGAAGCGCTTATTAAGGCTTTCGCGGCCCGCGCAGACAGTCTCGAAAAATATTCCTTCGTAAAGGGCGGGCTTCTGATCCGTCCGGCACATTCAGAAGCAGAGCTCATCAAGGAAGGACAGTGCAATCATCACTGTGTCGGAGGCTACGCCAAAGACATGGCGGAAGGCAAGACGGCCATCTTTTTCATAAGGCGCGCCGATGAGCCCGAGAAGACGTTTTACACACTGGAGTTCAAGCAAGGCCACGTGGTCCAGTGCCGGACAAAGTACAACAGGGGATATGACACCGACAAGGAAATAAAGAGATTCGTGGAAGCCTGGCTGGCGCATATCAATAAACGCGGCGGAAAACGCAAGGCCGCAGGAGTCGCATAAGGAGGAAATATGGAACAGGAAAAAACACTTGAGACGGAAATCGGCGCTCAGCTCGAGGCCCGTCCGATAGAAGTCATCACAACAGAGATTATTGCATACAAGCAGGTTGCAGGTCAGGCCATCGTCGAGATCGGCAACCGTCTGATGGAAGCGAAGGCACAGCTTTCACACGGGGAATGGCTGCCCTGGCTCGAGGAAAAGGTGCAGTTTTCCGAGGTGTCCGCGCAGCGTTTTATGAGGCTCGCAAAGGAGTATTCAAATCCGTCACTGGTGACGGATTTGGGGAGCTCAAAAGCCTTGAGTTTGCTGGCGTTGCCGCCTGTTGAGCGTGACGATTTTGTCGCTCAAAAACACGACGTAAACGGTGAAGAGAAAACCGTCTACGAAATGTCTAAAAGAGAGTTGGAGCAGGCTATCCAGAAGCTGAAATCAAAGGATAAAGAGATCGAAGAACTGAACAGCAGCGTTGACAAGCTTTCAAACGAAATCTCAAAGCAAAGCGAAACCATCAGTGAGCTGAACGGCCAGATTGTTGAACTGCAGAACCGCGAGCCGGAAGTGCAGAAGGTTGTCGACCTTGATGCTCAGGAGGAACTTCAGAAAAAGATTAAGAAGCTCGAAAAAGATAAAGCTGCAGCCGAGGCGGCGAAGCGCAAAGCAGAAACCGAGAAGAAAGCGGCCGAGAACAACCTCGCGAGTCTCCGGGCACAGAACGCTGAAGGCAGCAAGGAACACCAGGAGGAAATCACAGTCCTCGAGCAGCAGAACAAGGAGCTCCGTAAACAGCTTGCCGTTGCGTCCTCTTCCGAGATGTCTGTATATAAGATTCATTTTGAACAGGCTCAGAAATCTATCAATGAAATGATAGCCTGCATCGGCAGGATGCGCACTGCTGGCGATGAAGAAACTGCCGGCAAGGCGACCGATGCCTTAAGGGCCCTGCTCGATACATGCAGTAAAGCGGTGGGATAGATATGGGGGTATATATAAAGGGCTTAAATCTGCCAAAAGAAAAGGATAGCCATTATATGATGGCTATATTACCAAACGGAACCGGGCACTATACATTAGTGGCAAACAATACATCATACCGTGACCTTAAGTTTGTAGAAGAAGGGGAAGTGGAAGTAATAGAAATTCCTACACCGCATGGAAGATTGATAGATGCAGATAAGTTAGAAAAGAAAAAGTATCATTCGGACATTACACATGAAAACGCTGTTGCGGTAGCAGAAATACACTGGTTGCCGACAGTAATAGAAGCAGAGGAGTAGAGATATGACAAATCTTCTTGAAGAAACAATAGAAGTGCTAAACGAGAATGGACACGGGTTATCCGAAATAATCTATGTGATATGCGATGGCGATGAAGTTCCGATTCCCGATTTTTTACGCTTGGCTAATATCCAATATGATAATGACTATGGAGCCGCCGAGATTAATATGACACTAAAGGTAGTTGGAGCGGGTTGGTGGCTTGAACGGGCTGAATATGACGGGTCGGAATGGTGGGACTATAGAGAAGTAATTAAAAAGCCCTCTGAAATATCCGTCCCTAAATCATTCAAAATTTAAGAGCGGAGGGTTATCTATGAGTGATTACGGATTCGGGACGCAGATCACCATGAGCGACATTGTGGCCAAGAAGAGCCGCAAGGAAGCGTGGGACAGGATTCACATCAAGGAGAATGACAGACGGCGCGTCGTTCTTGAGGTCCTGGGTGATAAGCAGATGACGGTGAGTGAAATTGTTGAAGCTCTGATGGATAACGGGACACTGAAATATCCTGACAGGAATTACGTTGCACCGAGAGTCACGGAGCTGAAGGATATGGGCGTGCTGGTTCAGGCCGGCACGCGCCGCAGCGCCATCAGCAACA
>Ga0265298_10011495_pt1 | contig 10364 bp, 5 predicted proteins | sample AusTroGonzalo_MG_3_FD_193486 | JGI IMG/M metagenome (GOLD analysis project Ga0265298, IMG submission 193486) | Bovine rumen microbial communities from tropical cattle in Woodstock, Queensland, Australia - Gonzalo_01 | ecosystem: Host-associated > Mammals > Digestive system > Stomach > Rumen ... | reverse complement strand
TATTTTTTGCAAAGTGCTTATAATAGTGTCTTCTCAAGGCAATTGAAGGCGTCTTTTAGGGAAACGCAAACTAGCATTTGGCTTTTGCCGGCGTTTGAAACACCGCAAATCTTACGATTAATTTGCCACAAAAACACCGAACAAAACACCGCAAAAGTTCCGATTAACTATGGATTCCACAAAATAAATCGTACCTTTGGGGTGAAACAGAACGGTAATTATGATGGATTATCTTGAAAGAGCTGCGGATAGGATGCTACAGGACCGCCTGGACGGGTTCGGAGCAGTCCTCATTGAAGGACCGAAGTGGTGCGGCAAGACAACCACGGCCAGCCAGCAGGCCAAGAGTATTATTAAGATGCAAGATCCGGATAACTCCGCAGAGTATCTGGCTACTGCTGATACTAAGCCCTCCCTCCTTCTCAAAGGCGCGAATCCGCGCCTGATTGACGAGTGGCAGGATGCGCCTGTGCTTTGGGATACGATAAGAAATGATGTGGATGGGCGCACGGAGGTGGGGTTATATATACTTACCGGCTCCAACGCCGTGAGGAAGGAGGAAATCAAGCATTCCGGGACCGGCCGTATCGCCAAAATGAAGATGTATCCGATGAGCCTTTGGGAATCCAAGGAATCCAGCGGTGAGGTTTCCCTGCGGCATCTCTTCGAAGACCCATCTTACGATATCGACGGTGCCCAGTCTCCGCTCTCCATTGAAGACCTTATCTATCTAGCCTGCCGTGGTGGATGGCCAGCCTCTCTAAAAGCCAAGACTGATGTGGCCAGATTGCTCACAGCCCAGGAATATATCAATACACTTTGCTCGGACGACATAAACCGCATAGACGGAGTCCAGCGCAATGAACGTGTTGCCCGGAATATCCTTCGTTCTTATGCAAGAAACATTTCTACATTGGCTAAGAAAACGTCCATCCTTGCCGATATTACAAGTTCAGGAGAGTTCAGCGTGTCGATGGATACGATGGATGATTATCTGCACGTGTTCAACCGGCTCTTCGTCATTAAAGACATTGAAGCCTGGTGTCCGCCCATTCGCAGTAAGACAGCCATACGCAGCGGTCTCAAGCGTGAATTTATCGATCCGTCTATTGCTGTTGCCGCCTTGGGGCTTGCTCCAGAAGCTTTGCACACGCAGTTGAAGACCTTCGGCTTCATCTTTGAGAATATGTGCGCCCGCGACCTACGTGCCTATTCCCAGCAGCAACGGGGTGAGTTGTCTTACTATCGTGACCGCTACAACCTGGAGTCAGACCTTGTGCTCCATTTGGGTGATGGCCGTTATGCTCTCATAGAATGCAAACTGGGTAGCACTGAAATCGAAGACGGAGCTTCTCACCTGAAAGAGATTGTACGCCTCATACGCGAGCGTAACAAAGAGGAGAAGCAGAATCCCATAAAAGAACCTGACCTGCTCGTTGTCATCACTGGTGGCAAGATGGCCTACACCCGCCCAGACGGTGTCAAGGTAATCCCGCTCGGGTGCCTTAAATGGTAAGAAGAATGGCGGGCAGGGGCCTATATCATTAAAAATGAAGGTGGTGTGTATAAAGTGAATGCGAAACTTACAGAATCTGCCCGGCGGCGTTCTTGGTGTCCACCTTCTCAATAATGCGCTCGAGGAGGCCGTCCTGGTCAACCACCTGGAAGTGGGGCATCAAAACGGAGCCATAGGCATTTTAACAATACAATTTGCAACTTATAAGTTTATTTCGTATTTTTCCGTCATTAATAAAATTGACCTCATGAATACCAAACTTGCCCCCACCTATGAGGCTCCGGAGGTTATCGTGTTTGAGCTAATAACCGAAGGTTCGCTCCTTGCTAACCAAAGCAAAAACGATTCATATTATTATGACGGGAATCCGTTTGCTTAATGTAAGGAGGAGCGATGATGAAGAAGTTATTTGGAATGCTTGCAACGGCTCTTGCGATAGTAGCCTGCAACAAGATAAATGAGATTGATGTTCTGCCAATCGCGCCGGACGTTCCTTCCGAGATCAACGAAGGTATTACCATTACTGCCAGACTGGAGCCTAAAAACCCCGTCACTCGTGCCTTGGCAGAAGGTGTAGATGAAATTACGGTTACTTGGGCCTTGGATGAGGATATCGCCATCCTCTATGAGGTGAGCAGTGTAAAGAAGATGGCACAAGCCACCGTCACCGCCGTAGACGGCGAAACCGGTGCAGCCACGATCACCTTCATCGTCGATGGCGGAACGGGCGACGATACCCCCTGTACGTTGGTCTATCCGGCCTCTGCTGCCAAAGCCGACCACTCAGGAGTAAATTCTTATGCCAACCTGTTGGCTTCGCAGGATGGCACGCTTAATGCCAATTTGGACGTGCGTGTGGGAGAAGGAACCATTCAAGTGACTACGCCGGATCTGACGGTCACCACCAAACTCACCGCGCAGTATTCCATCTTCAAGTTCTCGCTGACTACGGATGGCTCCACTCCCATCAATGCCAAGGGATTTGTCATCAGAGATGACGGGGACAATCTCATAACCTCCGTTTCTCCCGAAGCACCCGCCAGCAGTTTATTTGTGGCCATCCCGGCAAAGGCCGCGGGCGCCGGCTTCAGATTCGTTGCCTCCGACGGTACGAAGAAGTACACGAAATCCATCTCTCTGGTCAGAGCTACAGAAAGCGGGGTGTATTACCAGACACCGCTGAATATGGGTGATGGAGTAGCCTTGCCCGAAACCGATCTGTCGGGCATCACAGTTGATTATACGGCGACAGATTTTGAAACCCTCACGGGCACGCTTACCAGCAAAGTTAAGATTTCCGTTGCGGCAGGAGCCACTGTAACACTGAATAATGCAACTATTGACGGTATAAGTATTAATAATGATAATAGTAACAGTTATAAATGGGCGGGGATCACTTGTAATGGTGACGCTACAATAATTCTTAATGGGAATAATAGCGTGGCCGCTTTCTATGGCAGTTCCGGAATCTATATTCCTAGCGGATCAACGCTAACAATTCAAGGTCCTGGCTCTCTGACTGCAAATGGACGGGGCACAGGCGGCGCCGGTATCGGTGCATGTTCCAGTACAAGTTTAAGTTGTGGGAATATCCGCATTGAAGGTGGAGCCATAACCGCTATTGGGGGAACAAGTGCTGCCGGTATAGGTGGCGGTGCCTTTGAGAACTGTGGAGATATTACCATTACCGGTGGAACGATTACTGCTAGCGGTGGAGCTCAAGGTTGTGGTATAGGAAGTGGAGCAAATAATCATTCTTGTGGGGATATTACAATCAGCGGAGGGACGATTACAGCCACTGGTGGTGATAATGCTTCTGGAATTGGCTCTTCTGCCAATGGTGCCTGTGGCAATATACTGATTAACGGCGGTACCGTTACGGCCACAGCAGCAGGGTATTATGGTCCTGGTATCGGTTGCGGCCCCCACTATAGTTCTTGCAGCTCTATCACGATAACGTCAGATGTTACCCGTGTTACTGCAACAAAAGCTTCTGGCACTCCCAACAGCATTGGCTCTGGTTATAATAGCACTGGTTGTGGCCCTGTCACCATCGGCGGCTTAGTGCTTTGGGACGGTTCGGCTTATCAGAACGGCGGGGGCGACTACCTTCCTGCCAGCCCGCTCGTTTACATACCTTCCGCACCGTCTGCTTTCTCTGTGAGCAGCACCCAGAAGGTCTATTTCTCGCCTGGCAACCTGCAGTGCATACCTAATACGAGAGCCTGGCGTTTCGCCGAGAACCAATGGGGCTACATCGGTGTCGGTGGCCCCAGTGAACCGGGCAACGCTCATAGAATGTGGGAAGGAGATAGCTATACAGACTGGTATGATATCTTTGGTTGGGGCACTTGGACAGGTTCAAGCCCCAATCCTGCCAAGGCTGACCAATATAATACCTCATATGCTTGGGGTGATGGAGACTTCACAGAAGAATCCTTACTTGCCAACGCCCCCCTGCCTGGTAAGAACTGGCGTACGCTGAGCCAGACAGAATGGGCGTATCTATTCAATACGCGTGAAACGACCTCAGGAGTACGATATGCCAAGGCAACAGTAAACAGCGTGGAAGGAGTTATCCTGTTACCCGACGATTGGAGCACCAGTTACCATAGCCTGGCTTCTACTAATACTGCTGAGGCGGCCTATACGGCCAATGAAATCAGTGCTGCAGCCTGGATGATTGATTTTGAGGCGCACGGTGCCATATTCCTGCCGGTAGCTACTATCCATTATTATGGTTCTGGGCCCGAATTATTCCATACCGGTAACTATTGGTCTTCTACGCCATATTCTGAGACAATAGCTTATTGTGTGAATTTTTCATCAAGCACTTTATCTGCGAGTTACACACACGATAGAAGTACCGCTATTTCGGTGCGACTTGTGTATAATGATTGAATTGACCGTTTCCCTGGCCGAGTCAAAGGACACAGCCAGGGAAAACTGTTTCGAAAAGAATCGGAAGAAGTCTACAGGATTTGCCGTCGGCCGTGAAGGTCTGGGCGGTGGCTTCGGCTTTAACAACCTCTCCGCCTTCGGCCCTCGCGGACATCAACGTTACCCCCCGCCGCCTCCGGCGGCCGCCCCCTCGGGGGGCAGGGGTCGCTACGTTCGAGTCTCCGCAAACGAAAAAAGACAACCGCATGGGTTGTCTTTTTCGTTTGAGCGGAAAACGAGACTCGAACTCGCGACCCCGACCTTGGCAAGGTCGTGCTCTACCAACTGAGCTATTTCCGCAGTGTTTTAATGAACTTCCCGTCAAACGGGATTACAAAGGTACGGCTTTTTTTCGAACTTGCAAATTTTTCTACGTTTTTTTTCAAAAACCCGTTTTTTATGCACGGAAACAATATTTTTACTTATATTTGTGACAACTATTCAGACAACTAAAACTAGCTAATCATGAAAAAGTTTGCATCCATTCTTCTGTGCGGCATCCTGGTGATGGGATGCGGTATGTCCAATCTGGGCAAGGGTTCCCTCATCGGCTCCGGAGCCGGTGCCGTCCTGGGCGCCGGAATCGGCTATCTCATCGGCGGTGACGGCCAGGCGGCTGCCATTGGTGCGGCTGTAGGTACGGCTGTGGGCGGTGGCACCGGTGCCATCATCGGCAACCAGATGGATAAGAAGGCGAAAGAACTGGCCGAACTCGAGAACGCCCAGGTGGAAACCGTTACGGACGTGAACGGCCTCAAGGCCATCAAGGTCACGCTGGACAACGGCATCCTCTTCGACTTCAACAAGTCCACCTTGAAGAAGGAAGCCAAGGAGGAACTGGAGCAGTTCGCCAAGGAAATGGCCGACATGCCCAACACCAACATCAATGTGTATGGCCACACCGACAACGTGGGCACCGCAGAAGCCAACAAGAAGGTGTCCGACCAGCGCGCCCGTGCCGTTGCCTCCTATCTGATGAAGCATGGCATCGAAAAGGATCACATCCTCGCCGAAGGCCTGTCCTACGACTTCCCCGTGGCCGACAACAGCACCGCTGAAGGCCGCGCCCAGAACCGTCGCGTGGAAATCTACATCTCGGCCAACGAAGACATGATCAAGGCCGCCGAAAACGGCGAACTGAACTGATCGGCAACGATTTCCGATACCCGAAGGGCGACTCTCACCGAGCCGCCTTTTTTTGTGGGACGCAAGCCATTTTTTGCGTATATTTGTGTCCACCAACAGAATTGTACCGCCATGAAACGTCCGCTTTTCCTTCTTTCCCTTCTTCTGGTCTGTCTTTGCGCCGCGGCGCAGGAGAATCCGATGGCCCGGCCGGAGGCCACCGTGGTATGCGGGAACGCCCGCTTTACCGTGCTCACCTCGCGGCTCATCCGCATGGAATGGGCGCAGGACGGCGTTTTTGAAGACCGGGCCACGCTGGCGGTGACCAACCGCAACCTGGACGTGCCCGCCTTCAAGACCACGCGGACCAGAAACGGCGTCACCATCCGGACGGCCGACCTCACCCTCCGCTACACCGGTCCTGCCCAGTTCAACGGGCGGAACCTCAGCGTCACGTTCAAAATGGGCGGGAAGCCGGTGAAATGGGTCCCCGGGGCCGATGCCAGTGGCAACCTCCTGGGCACCTTCCGTACCCTGGACGGTTGCCAGGGCTTTGCCCGGATCAACGGCAAGAACGACCCCTACGAGCCCGGCATCCTGTCCCGCGACGGCTGGGCCATCGTGGACGAGAGCGAGCGTCAGGTCCTGGAAAAGAACGACTCGGACTGGGGCGAATGGGTGGCCGTGCGCCCGGAAGGGGATCGGCTGGACTGGTACATCTTTGCCTACGGCCATGCCTACAAGGAGGCCCTGGCCGACTTTACCCGCATCGCCGGCCGCATTCCGCTGCCGCCCAAGTTCGTCTTCGGCTATTGGTGGAGCCGCTATTGGCAGTATTCCGACTTCGAGTTCCTGGACCTGGCCCGGGAAATCCGCTCCCACGGCATCCCGATGGATGTGATGGTCATTGACATGGACTGGCACGACATCTGGACCCTCCAGCGCCGGGATGCGCCCCGGGATGAGTTCGGCCAGCGGATTGGCTGGACCGGTTACACCTGGCAGAAAGAACTGTTCCCGGACCCGGCCCGCACCCTGGCGCAGCTGCACGGGATGCAGCTCAAAACCTCGCTCAACCTCCATCCCGCTTCCGGCATCCAGCCCTACGAAGACTGCTACGAGGCCTTTGTAAAGGACTATCTTTCCCGCACGGACGACTATGACGGTCCCCGCGGTTACCGCTATCAGGCGGGCGACTCGCTCATCTACCTCCGGAGCGATCCTTCCACCCGGAGCAGCCGCCTGGCCGCCCAGGGAGAGCCCTGCCCCGTACCCTTCCGCATGGACCAGCAGGCCTGGGCCGATGCCTACTTCAATGCCGTCATCCATCCGCTGGAGCGCCAGGGCGTGGATTTCTGGTGGCTGGACTGGCAGCAGTGGAAGCTGAGCGAATACGTGCCCGGCCTTAGCAACACCTTCTGGCTCAACTACACCTTCTTCAACGACAAGCTCAGAAGGAGCGCCCAGACCGGCGAGCGTCCCCTCATCTATCACCGCTGGGGCGGCCTGGGCAGCCACCGCTATCAGATTGGCTTCTCCGGCGACAGCTATGATACCTGGGATGTGCTCCGCTTCCTGCCCTACTTCACGGCTACTTCCTCCAACGTGGGCTACGGCTACTGGGGACACGACATTGGCGGACATCAGTTTGCCAGCGACCCCTACAAACCGGAAATCTACACCCGCTGGCTGCAGTACGGCGTGTTCACGCCCATCTTCAAGACCCACTGCACCAAAAGCGCCCTCATCGAGCGCCGGGTGTGGACCTACCCGGAGGCCTACGCCGGCCCCATGCGCGAGGCCATCCGCCTGCGCTACTCCCTGTCTCCCTATATTTACAATGCAGCCCGTGAGGCCTATGACACGGGTGTCTGCCTGTGCCGCCCCCTGTATTATGACTATCCGGAAGCGCCCGAGGCCTATGATTGCAAGGAAGAGTTCCTCTTTGGCGACCGCATCCTGGCTACGGCCGTGTGCGAACCCGTGAACCCGGAAACCGGCCTGGCGCCGCGCGAAATCTGGTTCCCGGAAGGCGACGACTGGTACGACGTGGCCACCGGCCGCATGTATGCCGGCGGGCAGAAACGCACGTTGCACTATACGCTCTCCGAGAATCCCTGGTACGTCAAGGCCGGTGCCATCATCCCCCTGGCCGATGAGCACATCACCTCCCTCCAGGAAGCCTCCCGCGTGTTGCGTCTTTTCGTTGCGCCCGGGGAAGGGGAGAGCAGCCTCTGCTATTATGAAGACGACGGCCGCTCACAGGCCTATGTGAAGGAATTCGCCACCACCCGCATCACCAAATGCGCCACGGCCACGTCGTGCACTCTAACGGTGGAGCCCCGCGAGGGCAGCTACCAGGGCATGAGTCCGCTGCGTCAGCTGGAGTTTGTGCTGGAAGGCGTTCCGGTGCCCACGGCCGTCACGCTGAACGGCGAGAAGGCCTGCTGGCGCTACGAAGGCAAGGACCTGGCCCTGGTGGTGAGCCTGCCGGAGCGTCCTGCCGGCGAGAAGCTGGTGCTCTCCTGCAGCTTCCCCGAGACCGATACGGCCCTCCTTCGCGGCAAGAAAGCCCTGATGCACCGGATGATGGCCTATACGCCCGTCTTGAAAGATGTCTTCAACACCGCCGTGGATCCCTATAAGCTCCTGTCCCGTCCCTTCCTGAAACTGGCCCAGTGCGCCAGCCATATCGATGCCGATCCCGAGGGGTTGGAGCAGTATCTGCGGGGCATAGACCTCACGGCCGTGGAGGAAGATCTCCGGAAGGAGGCTGCCGCGGCCGATGCCGCCTCCAGGGCCGACGCCGCACAGCGGATCCGTCAGGCGCTGGCGGTCATCCAGGCGCAGGTGAACGATTGTTTATAGCCTAGCGGGCGATGGCGCCGGCGGCCTGGTCGGCAGCCTGGCGGCACAGGATGGCGGTGGCCAGATCCACGCTTTCCGGCTTCCAGGGATTGTCGGCGGCCCGCAGGCCCGTCAGCGCGGCAAACCAGGTGCAGGCGGCCGTATAACGGCCGAAGCTGTAGTCCAGGTGATAGCCGTCCCGGGTGAGATTGTCTCCCAGGGACGTGGCGCGGGCGCACTGGATGGCCGGTCCGCTGGGGATGAGCAGCGTGAGCTCCGGATGCGCTTTCAGGGCCGATGCGACGGCCTCCCCGATGCACTGGAACATCTTTTCCTGGCTGCGGTCATAGTTGGGGAAGTCCGGGTGGGGGGCTCCCTGCTGATAGGCCCAGGTCTGGTGGAAGGCCAGCACGGTACCCGCCGGCACGAATCCCTGCACATAGTGGATGAGATTCGTCAGATACGGGTCGTAGGTCTCATATTTGCCCGACAGGCCGCTGTTCTGCTGGAAACTCACATGGGTCCAGGCCTCTTCCTGCAGGGCCTCCGACAGTCTGACGCCCAGTCTCTCCCGGGTCTCCCCGTTCACGACCTTGCGGTAGCGGTAGGCCGGGGCATCGGCCACGGAATTGTTGTAATGCCTCTCCAGGGTGCAGCCGCCAATGTAGAGATTGGCCACGATGGCCGGGATGCCGGCGGCGTCCAGCAGCTCCCAGAGGTTGTTCTCCACGGCATCTTCCGAGAAAGAATTGCCGATGGCCAGGATGCGCAGGGTGTCCGAAGCGGCCCAGCGGTCGGTGCGGAACATGGGCAGGGGCAGGCCGTTGTCGGTGACCACGTTGGCCCCCTCGGGCCAGTTGTGGAAGGCATAGCGGGCTGCGACGGGACGGGCCACCTCCGGGCAGGAAACCACGATGTCGTTGGTATTCCAGTCAATGGCGGCCGATGCGGCATGCCACTCGCGCGAAGCACCGGCCAGTTCGAAGCCCTTCAGCTCCAGCTGCCGCTGCGGTCCGTGGATGCGGAAGCAGTTGCCGGAGGTGGAGATGCCGTCAAAATGCAGGCGCAGGGCCCCTTCCTGGGCCGTGAGGCTTTGGTAAACCGGCGTGGTGGGCAGGTCGGGGACGCCGTAGTCGTTGGCCAGGGCCAGGTAGGCCAGCCGTTCGCCCACTTCTTGCTTGAACGGGGGATGGATGCAGTCGCGATGGCCGATATCGGTGGTGGCGGCTACGCCGGAATGCGGCAGCAGCGAAGGAATCCGGTACTGCTGCTCCACCAGCAGGGGAAGCTGGGTCCCGTCCGGGTCGCCATAGCTGTACGGGGCAATCTGGACCAGGTAATAAGGCATATCGGCCTTCCCCCAGAGGGCACGCCATTCATTCACCATGGAGACGGTGATGGCGGCGTAATCCCGGGCATTTCCCAGGTTGGCTTCACCCTGATACCAGATGAAGCCGCGGGCGGGGAAGCGGTGGAGCGGATAGATCATGCCGTTGAAAAGCTGCGCGGTATGCACCTCATACCAGTGCTGGCTCTTGGCCAGGGGCAGATCGATCCCGGGCGTGGCCTCCAGGGCCCCCATGCTGAGCCAGGCCTCGATGGGCGTTCCGCCCCAGTCGGTAGCGATGAGGCCGACGGGCACGTCCGGCAGGTATTCGGTGAGGGTCTTGCCAAAGTGGTAGGCCGTGGCGCTGAAGTGGCGCACGGCGCCGGGCGTGGAGGTCTTCCATGCGCCCTGGCAGTCTTCCTGCGGGGAATCGGCCCGGTTGCGGGCCACCGTGAACATACGGATGCCGGGCGTGGAGGCGGCGTCCCGGATGGTTTCCAGGGCCCCGTTCACGCGCTGGTGGTCCCATCCGCCCACCGGCATTTCCATATTGGACTGGCCGCTGCAGATCCAGACCTCGCCAAAGAGCAGGTCCTGGATGGAGACGGT
>Ga0265298_10011494_pt1 | contig 10364 bp, 10 predicted proteins | sample AusTroGonzalo_MG_3_FD_193486 | JGI IMG/M metagenome (GOLD analysis project Ga0265298, IMG submission 193486) | Bovine rumen microbial communities from tropical cattle in Woodstock, Queensland, Australia - Gonzalo_01 | ecosystem: Host-associated > Mammals > Digestive system > Stomach > Rumen ... | reverse complement strand
ATCGCCAACAAGGGAATTCAAAAGGACAACAAGAATTTCCTGATCATCACCGCCAGCAAGGATCTGCCGAAAAAAATCAAGAAGTGGCAGAAAATAGTCGGAAAATACGCGGACCCCGCCAGTCCCTTCACATTCGCCCTCTGGAAATCACAAAGCATCATTACTGACCTGGATGACAACGGACTCATCTCCTTCGATGAGTACTTCCTCAGAGCCAAGGCCTGGCTCGATTCCAAAAAGCTGACTAACGAACTGAGCATGAACAACCAGGAGCTCGCCTCCAAATTATATCTCTCCCCTGTTCCTGGCGTTTCCAACAACGGAAGAGTCTCCCTCAACGAGGACGGCAGCTTTGAATTCACTCTTCCCAACATCCAGAGCGACGCAGTTGTCTTCCTTGAGGAAGGCACTGTAAATCCGGACTTCGTCCTCTCACCCGCGAAAGGCAAAATAAGCGCCAACTTAAAGGACGCCAGCCCCAATCATCCCACCAAGCTGAACGTCACCTTCACCGTTGACGACATTCCGGAGTTTGATTTCTTCTCCCTGAGTTTCGGGAACTACTTCATGCCCTTCGACACTCTTTTGAAAGAGACAGAGCGCAGCCTCTTGATCGGCATGGTGGACTACAACTTCAACGTCGCGGCAAAATTCAAATACAACCTGAAAAAGGGATATTCTCAATGCAATATCAGCCTTAAGGGCACCTCCAAGATAGCCAACGAACTTAAGTTCGAAGACGGCGAGGAACTTGTTCCCCTGCAGGTGAACAGCCGCGGCGCGCTTTCAAGCGTCAGGCTCCCCTTCACGAAGACTTACAAGCCCGAGAAGACCTTCTCCGCCAAAATGCTTCCCGTAAAATAACAGCCCGCATTAAACGCAAATGAGAAATCTTTTTGTTTTTTTGATCCCGCTCACTTTCGCGGCAACTACGCTACTTGCCCATCAGGTCACCTTCGTCTACGAATCTACAGAAGGCTATTCCACCAACTATACGACTAATGTCGCTCCCGGCGAGACTTTCATAGCCGAGAGCCCGATCCCCTCGGACAGGGCTGTGACGGAAGCCTATTGGAATGGAAAGCACCCTCAGGAAGACCGCAAAAGCATCTCGCTTTTCGTAGGGATAGACGAATACGATCCCGAGTCCGGTCCAGACAGTCTTGACACCTGCGTGAATGACTCACAATGCATGGCGGAAGCATTCGCTGAATTCGGCTACTTCGACGAGGACAACTACACCATACTTAACGACAAAAACGCCACCAAGACCGCCATAAGAGGAAAGATCTCCGAGGCTGCCGAAGCTCTCAACCCCAACGACATCTTTCTCTATTACCACTCCAGTCACGGCGGCGATGCACCCTATTGCCTCTACACCTACGACGGCACTTATCTCGCCACGGAACTGGCGGAAGATCTTTCCAAATTCAAAGACGGCGTCAGCATAATCGTCATACTGGACTCCTGCTACTCCGCCGGAATGATCCCTCCCGAGGCTATTCCCGAAGCCATACAATCCGAAATGGTGAAGATCAAAGCCAAGAGATCATGCCTCTCCGAAGACCAAATCACCGCCGATCTAAAAAGCGACGCTCTCTTCATCGCTTCCAGCCAGCCGGAGGAGCTATCCACTTGCTCGTATTTCTTCAGTCTTTTCACAGAAGGCTTGTATTTCAGTTTCGACTCTCTTACAGACAAGGACAAAAACGGCGTCATCTCTTTAACCGAACTTTTCGACAGAGCTTTCTCCTATACCGCCCAATACGAGGAGCAGTTCCCTTACATCAGCAATTCCGCCCTCGGAGATGTGCTTTTCGCCTCTCCCATTCCCCAAAGTGAAGCCTACGGGTTTTTGAGCCTCAAAGAAAACTCCTTCACCTATACCTTCACGAACGTCAGCCAGGATCTTATCATAAAGGTCACCGATTCCCCGGCCCCCGAGAAACCGAACGTATCCGTATCAAAATACTCCGTCAAGACCAATTTCAAGGACAATTACCTTGATCCCTTATACCCCACGAAATACGATTTTGCCGCTTCCTACAAATCATTATCCAAATCCGGTAAATCCGCCAAGGAATCCGCAGGCATTAATTTCGACGGCATTCTCTGGGTCAACGAGTACCCCATCACTTTGACTCAGACCGCGCAGCTGGTCAAGTCCAACAAAAAAGGAACCGCCTTTTCCGCCGATATAATGGACTATAGTTTCATTAAGATCGGACAATACAAAGTCAAGATCAACGTTAAGAAAGGCATCATTAAGCTCAGAGTGAAGCTGAATGACACACTCGACCTGTACAAAGTTTTCGAGCCGCTTGACCAAGCCAACCAGGATGTCGACCTGATGTTGATGCTCAACGATCAAGCGGTCAGCATGCCGATTTCGGTCGCGAAAAAGTCCAAGCCGGGCAAATCCTTCACCGCCAAACTGAAAAAAAGGAAATGATCATGCAAAGGCTCTCCGCCATTCTTCTAACGGCCGCCGCGATAACGGCAAGCGCCTATCAGGTCCATGTGGTCTATGAAAGCCAGGACTACGCCACGAACTTCTTCGCCAACGTTCCCCCAGGCGAGGACTTCTACTACCAGAACCAGATCACACCCGGTCAGGACGGCATCAAGGTCTTCCAGATCCACAGGATCTCTCCCCAGCAGTACGACAAGAACGTCGCCCTCATAGTAGGCCGGGAAATAAGCGAAGGAGCGATGTTCGCCTATCACGACATGGAGTGCATAAGCTCCATCTGCAACACGATCTTCGATAAGTGGACCCTCTACAACGCCCAGGCGTCCAAAGGCGCCGTCCGCGCCTACATCCACAGCCAGGCCTCCCAGCTCGCCATCAAAGACACCTTCCTCTTCTACTTCACCGGCACGGTAAAAGACGGAGGCCTTCTCCTGGCCGAAGACGAAATATACACAACGGACGAATTCGTCTCAGACCTCAACCTCTTCAACACGGATACCAGAATAGTCGTCATAATAGACGCCGACAACGCCAAGGAGTTCGTCCCTTCCATTCTCAAAGATGAACGCATCTACATATACTGCGACAAGAACATTCCCAAGAAGTACAAGGAAACAATGAGTCCCTTCACTTTCGCCCTTGACCGCTCCTTCAACAATGTCTCCGACGGCGACTGCAACGGATTGCTTTCCTTCGAGGAAATGTACTACCGCGCCAGGAATTACCTCATCGCCACAAAATCTAATCTCGATCCCTATTACGGATACGGTGCGATCTCCTCGCCCCTTTACTGGGCCCTGGCTCCCGAGGTCGGGTGCGACGGCTGGATCCGCGCAAATTCCACAGAGTTCTTAGCCTGCGTTCCGGCGGTGGACTCCGATGCCGAGCTTTCCATCGAAGAAGGCAACTGGAAAGGCACCTGGAATGACCTTTTTACCGTAAAGAAAGGCTCCCTTCAGGCCAAGCTGAAAGGCGGCGGTCCCTCTTATCCCACCAAGTTCTCTCTAAGCGCCGTCTTCCCCTTCTACAGCTTCGTCTCCCCGGCCGTCTATCTGAACCGAATCTGCATCCCCGTTGGCATAAAAATTAAGGAATCCAAGTCCTCCATAACTTACGCGATAGAGAATTACGAGTTCAAGACCGTAGGCAAGCTCACCATCAAAAAGAAGACCTGTGTCGGCAAATTTTCATTTAAGGACAAAAGCTTCCTAACCGACGCCTTCACTTTCGACTCCAACTCCGAAGATGTCCAGGTCTCCTTTAAGGACTACTCCATCCTCTTTCATCCCATGGTTCCTTTCCAAAAAAATTACAAACCCGGAAAAACCTTCACCGCCAAAACTATCAAACAGAAATGAAAAAATTCTTCCTAGCGCTCGCCTTTACAGCCTTCCTCTGCCAGGCTGACGAATTCGCCTACGTCGACTTTTCCTTCGTCGGCAAGGATTACTCCACAAACTTCACAGCCACCCTTGCCTCAGGCGACAATTTCGTCTACAAAGGCCCACTCTCCTCGGGCTGCAACATAAAATCCTTCAACGTCTATCGCTTCCCCCAGCAGTTCAAAAACAGGTGCGTCCTTTTAGCCGTAGGCATAAGCGAATACTCCTCCGACTCCAATATAGCTCCTCTCCCCTGCTGCAAGACTGATGCCGAGCACGTTGGTAGCCAGCTCGCTCCCTACTACGAGCAGGTATATCTCTTCAACGAGGAAGCCACGAAAGGCAACATCCGCGCTGTCATCAGCAAATACGCCAGCGAACTCAAGCCGGGCGACACTTTCATCTACTACCACTCCGGCCAATCCAAGAACAATGTTATTGCCGCCTACGACAGCTTCTACAGCGAAGACAGCCTGATGTCCGATCTTGGGGAGTTCCAGAAGGGCGTCCACATCGCCGTCATAAGGGACCTCAATTTCTCCGGCGCCGCCAATGTTCAAGATAAGAGCGGAGAGGTCGTTTTTGACAACCTGAGCGACATTCTCTTCATCACCGCTGACAAGCAGATCACCAAGAAGAAATACAAAGCCCCCCTGAGCCCCTTCACTGAAGCCCTTCTCTCCTCCATAGAGCCCTTGACCGACCAGGACGGCAACTTCATCCTCTCCTTCAACGAGATCTTTCAGCGCGCTGAAGAGTACTACAAAAAATCACATCCAGACGGCACCTGCACTCTGGAGAATGACATCCTAGGCGCAACCTTAGTTTTCGCCGTCATCGACGAAGGCTCCACCGACGGCCTTCTTGTCCAAGAAGACGACAGATTCGGCCTCGCTGTTAAAAACGTCAGCGGCGACGTGATCGTCTCCGTCTCCGATGACACCTATCCCGAAAAAATCGAGATCAAAAAAGGCAGCTACAAGCTCTCCATCAAGGACAAGAACGGCGAAACTACCTATTCCGAAAAGTTCAACCTTACCTTCAACATCCCCGCCAAAGGCATCACCAACTTCCCGGAAGACCGCATCGGATTATATTTAAACAGCAAGGCCTTCTCAGCCTGGTACAACCAAAAAAGCGTCAAGAACGGCTTCACCACCGCTATCTTTGACTACTGGTTCGACCAGACCGGCAAAATCCAGGTCAAGAGGAAAAACGACTTCTGGGTCTGCCGCTACACCTTCAAGACGAAGAACCGGAAGATTTTCACCAATATCTTCTCCTCGGATGGCGAATCACAGGACCTCAACTTACAATACCGCAACTATTATAACCTCTTCCAGGGCTCTGCCTCCTTCCACAAAGTCTACAAGACAGGAAAATCCCTCACCGCCAAGCTCGCCAAATAAGCGTCACTTTATTTAACAAAAATTAAAATAGCATCAAAAATACTTATCTTAGCTATATAAGCTTGTTTAATAGTCTAAATCTGCCAACGTAGTTGGCAATTTCAGCCCGAATCTGCCAATTACATTGGCAAATTCTGGTTGACTTTAGCACCTTCTTATGCTAAACTTGAGCCATGATAAAAATAAAAAGATGTTTAGTTCCTTCGGAAGAATCCTTCTTTCTTCTTGGTCCACGCGGCACCGGAAAAACCACTTGGCTCAAAGTGGTCTTTCCCGATGCCATGTTCATTGATCTTTTGAAAGCCAGCGTTTTCCGCAAACTTCAAACCGATCCGGAATATCTCATTAATATCGTAAAAGGCAATGCCCAGGCAAAATGTTTCGTCATTGATGAAATTCAGAAGATACCGGAACTTTTAAGCGTCATACATTCACTTATAGAAGAGCATCTTGGTCTGCAGTTCATCCTAACCGGATCAAGCGCCAGGAAGATCAAATCCACGGGCGCAGACCTACTTGCCGGACGAGCCATCCAAAAAAGCATGCATCCTTTTTTAGCCTGCGAACTTGGAGACAGTTTTTCTCTTACCGATGCACTAAACTATGGAATGATACCGGTGATTTATAGTTCCAAGAGGAAAAACGCTGCCATCTCAGCTTACATAAATCTTTATTTAAGGGAAGAGATTCAGCAGGAAGGGCTCGTTCGAACGCTTGCTCCTTTTTCGCGCTTTCTCGAGGCTGTTTCCTTCTCACATGGTTCTCAGCTTGTATCAAGCACGATATCTCGCGAATGCGGCGTAGGGAGAACTACTGTTGACAACTATCTCAAGATTCTTTACGACCTGATGATCGCCTCCACTCTCCCGGTATTCACCAAGCGAGCCAAAAGAGCACTCTCCTCAACATCCAAGTTTTATTTCTTTGACACCGGCGTTTATCGTGCCCTCCGTCCAAAAGGTCCTCTCGACCGCCCGTCTGAAATTGACGGCATGGCTTTGGAAGGATTAGTTTTCCAGCACCTTAAATCATGGCTGGATTACTCCGAACGCTATGACAGTCTCTACTACTGGCGTACAGCAAATGGCAACGAAGTTGATTTCGTTATCTACGATGACAAAGATTTTTTGGCTATAGAGGTCAAAAACACAGCCAAGCTCGATACCAAAGATTTCGTTGGTCTAAAATCATTTTCTCGCGATTATCCGGAAGCAAGGACTATTCTTCTCTACAGGGGAGAAGATCAGTACATGAATGGAAATATCCTTGTAATGCCGGTCGATCGTTACATCAAGAATCTCATCCCTGGTAACGTTTCTCCTGACGCCATTTGGCGTCGGTAGAAGCCGTTCGGTAGTTTGTCCTATTTTCATTCTGTACTTTGTCCCGAAAGCAAAAGTGCCACTATCTAAATGCGAAAAAATAGTGACATTTAGAGCCAGTAAACACGTTATCCTTTGTTATAATGGTTCCGAACGATCAAGGAGAAATCTATGGATGACGGTCCCGATTATTACGACGTTGGCTGGTTCAGAGACAGCCCCAGCGAGATCTGGGGGGAAAATAACGGTCTTGAAGAATTAGGCTGGTTTGGCGCCATATTACAGATCATTATTCTGTTGTTTAAACTTCTGCATATCATAGTATTTTTGCCCTTCTGGATCATAATATATTTGCCATTTCTGATTATCATGGGCATCGGGAAACTGTTCAGTTCCGGCAGCGGAGATGAAGACGCAAAAAAAGAAAAGCCAAAATCAAATAGTATCTACACACAGAACACACAGACAAATAACATCCCAAAAACGGTTAAACCGGCTGCGATAGTTGAAGAAAAGAAACAACCAGTTCCAGTGATTTCAACTGAAAATATATGGGAAAAGAAAGAAGCCGAGAGAAAAGAATTCCTTGAAAAACTTGAAGCCAACCTAAAAAAAGACATGTCCGAATCAGCCTATTGGCAAAAAGTTCCCCAGGACAAACGCGACAGACAAATCTCCAGATATATAAAAGAAGCCAAACTTGACCTAAAAAATCTGGGAATTGAAAAAGCTTCCAAACTCTGGTTAGGCTTTATCAAAAAAAGCGATGCAAAAAGAGATTCTCATCCGTGTCCCCCTCCTGTCTGATCTCGATATTTACCCCATAGCTGAAACCGTTATCCCCTCCCGTTATTTCAGAAACGACACAAGAGAATTCATTTCCATCATCCATCAGCGGCGCTAGTTTCTCAGCCAGCTCTCTGCACAGGAACCCTATCTGATCATCCTCGTAGAAAACCGCTATAGCATTTTTATCTTTTTCGTTGTTCCTGTTCCTTACCAGATCCAGTTCTTCAAACTCGGACATGTTCTCAATAACGGATTGCCTTCCCTCGTAGGTTACGCCCACGACCTTAGTCTTAATGACTATTTCTCCGGTGCGGCCTTCTTCGCCCTCGACCGGGAGAACGACTAACTCATACTTCGGATCATTCTTTTTGGTGTCGTAATCCCAGTCTCTCCGCCCTCTGGAACCATATCCTTTTTTGTAATACGCCATGAGTCTACTTAATGTTCTTCTTTGTCGCGACCGACTTCTTAACGTTCTTATTAAGACTCCTGGTCTTCGTGACCGTAACTGTAGATCCTTCGCCCTTGCCGTCAGGCTTTCCAGGCAGCGTCAACAGGAGTTTAAGCGGACCAACGTCCTTGGGCGTTCCCAGACCGCATACTTTCCCGGCGGCATTCCTAACCAGCACCACCGGCAGCACCTCTTCGAAACACACCACATGGAAAGCGTACAGTCCCCTGTCGATAGCCATGGCCATCGCTTCGGGACGCATGCTCCACTCCCTTCCGCCGTACACGCCTCCCAACAGTATGATCTCATCGGGATCGCTAATGACAGCGCTTTTTCCAGCGCCAGTTTTCTTCGCTCCCGCCAATTCCACCCAGGATACTTCGATATCTCTCATAAATACCTCCATTGTAAAGGATAGTGAATAGTCCTTGAACATTATACTACAAAATTCACTAGCGCTAATATAATCAAAAAAAGATCAATGTCACAAAAAAATGACATATGAGACGATTTTATCGCTTTGAATTAGTTTATAATGGTTCTGAACTAGTGGTGATTTGTTCATGGTTTTCTCCTCCCCGGCTGCGAAAGCGGCCGGGGTTTTTTATTGGAATATTTGGGGATTTGGTATAATAGGTTAAACTAACCAAAGGAGTTGATATGAAAATGAAACCAATCACCTTGGCCGCTTTTGTCGGCGCGCTTATCGTTCTGGTCTGTTCCGGATGCAAAACTGTCTCGATGAAAGACATCAATCCGGAGAACCGCCCGAACGCCAGGCTTCTTCCCTATCTGAAGCCTATCGTTGACACGAACAACGTCCAGACGGTCTACACCAGCGGCACCTTGACGACGAAGACGCAGTCCAACACTACTGGCGCCTCTTACACTGTGGGAAGCAGCACAAGGCACTTCGGTCAGGAAGCGAACGTTTATTCCGAATCAACGAACACAAAGTCTGACACCACCTTCTATTCCGACCTGAGAGTCGGCGACGTGCAGAGCATCTTCGCCAAGGAAGTGGAGCAGAATATAGTCGACGTCAACACCGCCAGCAATCCCAGAGGCAGGATAGTTCTGAGACTGAACGGCAGAGCGTCCGACTCTAACGAGGCTTTGGAGCTTGTAAACGGTTTGACGGTCGGCTTGCTTTGCCTTTTCGGCATGCCCAACAATTTTAGGACGGAGGAATTGGACATCAACGTGGCGATCTACAACAACGCCAACGTGCTCGTCAAACAGTACACCGTTGCCGCCGCCGACACCGAGACCACGGCGATGTATTACGGCTACAAAGACGAAGACACGCTGCGTCTGGCCGCGGCGCAGGCTCTGAAGAACGCTCTGGAAGAGATCAGAGTAATGATACAGAGAGATTACGATCAGATCGCCAGCAAACTGTGATATGAACAAACTGGTATTGAAGATCGAAGGCATGGGCTGCGAGATGTGCGTCAACAAAGTGACAGCCGCATTGAGCGCAGTCGAATTGGTCGCCGAAGTTAAAGTGTCTTTGGAAAACGCCTCGGCGGAAGTCTTCTATTACGGAGAGCAAGCTCCGAATAAGGCTGCCCTTAAATCTGCCGTTGAGAAGGCAGGGTTTAAGGTCGTTTAATTATTACCTTGGACGAAAACCATGAGCGAGGAGGTCTTCACAGGCCTCCTCAACTTTTTTGGGAATGTCAACGTGAGCGAGGAAGTTTTTGCCGTTGGGGCCGTAGCCTTCCGGGTTGTCCGTTAATCTTTTGATCTCGCCGAGCAGGAGGCTCGTAAAGCGGTCAATTGGCCACATCCCTGGTATCGAGTCGGTGAAGATGAGATCGGGGGTAATTTGGGCCTTGTAGGTGGCGTAATTAATGATCCTGAGGTCGGGACAGTACTTTCGAAGAGTGGCGCACATGCGGAGCTGCATGGTGGCGTCCTGGCAAAGGATGATATTTTCGTAAGGAACGGCGTTGGATTCCAGAAGCGCCAGAAGGTTGGTGATGTTGTTGCCGCAGTGGGTGGATTCTGTTTCCAGGTAGTCAGCTTGCAGAGAGTAGCGGTACTGAAGGTAAGCCTGGAAGATCTCGGCTTCAGGTTTGTCTTGAGTTTTGATGTCCGGGTAGAGCTTTTGGACCGTGTCACGGAGAGCTTGCGTAGTGTGACCTACTCCGCCAACGATGACGTAGGTTTTTGCTATGTTGTTTTTGATGGCTTTGGCAAGCACGTCCCCTCCCGCGATTATGGAACCGCCGAAGAGGACCATCACGTCAGCCTGGCTGAAGCCATAAGCGGAATTTAGCGCTTCTTGGGTTAGCTCAGGAACATCGCGGCGTCCCAGAAAAGCGCTTAATGTGTTGATGGCATCGGAGATCATGCTGATATTTTACAAAAAAATCCCGCTCCTGAATGGGGAGCGGGATCTTTTATGATGTCCCCTGCCGTGGGGACAACGGGCTTATCGTTTGTTATTCGGCTTTTGGTTCCGAAGCAGAGAGCGAGGTCGGGACGCCGGAGACTTTCAGCCAGGAGCGGTAGGTCATAGGCGTCGTGGCG
>Ga0265298_10011493_pt1 | contig 10364 bp, 6 predicted proteins | sample AusTroGonzalo_MG_3_FD_193486 | JGI IMG/M metagenome (GOLD analysis project Ga0265298, IMG submission 193486) | Bovine rumen microbial communities from tropical cattle in Woodstock, Queensland, Australia - Gonzalo_01 | ecosystem: Host-associated > Mammals > Digestive system > Stomach > Rumen ... | reverse complement strand
TCCCTCTTGGGGCAGGCGGCAGAAGGCGCGGATGAAGGCGGTGGCCAGACGGCCGTTGGTGATCAGCGGGACGTTGAAGTCGATTGCAGCCCGGCGGATTCGATAGCCGTTGGACAGTTCGCCGTGCGAGAAATTTTTCGGGATGTTGATCACCAGGTCGACCCGGTGGTCGCGGATCAGCTCGATGGCGGCAGGCTCCGCACCCGTCTCATCGGGCGAAAGCGCCCTGACGGCCGGGACTCCGTTCTCTTCCAGATAGTGCCAGGTACCTTCCGTGGCATAGAGCGTGTGCCCGTGGCGGGCCAGCAGCTGGCAGGCCGGCAGCAGGTCGGCCTTCTGGATGGCGTCGCCCGACGAGATGAGCACGGCCCCTTCGGGGATGCGTTGTCCCACCGAAAGCATCGCCTTGAGCAGCGCATCATCGAAACTGTCGCCGATGCAACCCACTTCGCCGGTCGAGGCCATATCCACGCCCAGCACGGGGTCGGCCTGTCCCAGACGGGAGAAGGAGAACTGCGAGGCCTTGACGCCCACGTATGGCAGGTCGAAGGCATCGTAGGTGAAAGGCGCGGGATGCAGCCCGAGCATGCAACGGGTGGCCAGGTCGATCAGATTGACCTTCAGAACCTTCGATACGAACGGGAAACTGCGGGAGGCCCTCAGGTTGCATTCGATGACCTTCACCCCGCTTTCGTCCGACAGGAACTGGATGTTGAACGGCCCGGTGATGCGGAGTTCTGCCGCGATGGCCGCGGCGATGCGCCGGATGCGGGCGGCGGTCACGCCGTAGAGTTTCTGCGGCGGGAACTGGATGGTGGCGTCGCCGGAATGGACGCCGGCGAATTCCACGTGCTCGGAGATGGCGTGCGCCACGACCTTTCCTTCGTCGGCCACTGCATCGAATTCGATCTCGTAGCAGCGCTGGATGAAGGAACTGATGACCACGGGGTGCTCTTCTGAAATCTCCACCGCCAGGTCGAGGAAAGTCTTCAGGTCGCCCGGGGAATAACAGACGTTCATCGCGGCGCCCGACAGCACGTAGGACGGACGCACGAGCACCGGGAATCCGACCTCGGCTACGAAGCGTTCGATGTCGTCCATCGTGGTGAGTTCCTGCCAGCGCGGCTGGTCGATACCCAGGCGGTCGACCACCGATGAGAATTTGTTGCGGTCTTCCGCCCGGTCGATGTCGGCGGCCGCCGTTCCCAGGATGTTGACGCCGTTTTGCGCCAGGGGGAGGGCCAGGTTGTTGGGGATCTGCCCGCCGACGCTCACCACCACGCCGAAAGGCTGCTCCACGGCGCAGATCTCGAGCACGGACTCCAGGCTGAGTTCATCGAAGTACAGCCGGTCGCAGCTGTCGTAGTCGGTGGAGACGGTCTCCGGGTTGTAGTTGATCATCACGGCCTGCCAGCCCAGTTTCCGCAGGGTGTTCACGGCGTTGACGCCACACCAGTCGAATTCCACGCTGCTGCCGATGCGGTAGGCCCCGGAGCCCAGGACGATGACGGTGTGGAAACCGTAGACGGGCGCGATGTCGTTCTTTTCGCCGTTGTAGGTGAGGTACAGGTAGTTGGTGGCGGCAGGAAATTCCGCGGCCAGGGTGTCGATCTGCTTGACGCAGGGGTGCAGTCCCAGGGCCTGGCGCCGCTCCCGCACCTCAGCTTCCGGCCGGTGGAACACCCGTCCGACCTGAATGTCGGAGAAGCCCTGCCGCTTGGCCTTCAGGAAAAGCTCGCGGCCCACGGCTTCGAGCGACGGGCATGCCTCGAGCTCCCGGTAGGTGGTCTCCAGGTTGTCGAGCTTGTCGAGGAACCATTTGTCAATATGGGTCAGGGCATGGATGCGGTCGACGCTGTAGCCCGATTCGAAGGCGGCGGCGATGGCGAAGATGCGGGTGTCGGTGGGGTGCTCCAGCGCCCAGTCGAGGTCTTCCTCCTTGTAGGGCTTGTTGCACACGAAGCCGTTGGCGCCCTGGCCGATCATCCGGAGCCCTTTCTGGATGGCTTCCTCGAAGGTCCGGCCAATGGCCATTACTTCGCCGACGCTCTTCATGCTTGAGCCGAGCTCCCGCGAGACACCCTTGAACTTGGCCAGGTCCCAGCGGGGGATTTTGCACACCACATAGTCGAGCGCCGGCTCGAAAAAGGCCGGGGTGGTGCGCGTCACGGAATTCTTAAGTTCAAAGAGTCCGTAGCCCAGGCCGAGCTTGGCGGCCACGAAAGCCAGCGGATAGCCTGTGGCCTTGGAGGCCAGGGCGGAGGAGCGGCTGAGCCGGGCATTGACCTCGATCACCCGGTAGTCCTCGCCGTCGGGGCTGAAGGCGAACTGCACGTTGCATTCGCCGATGATGCCCAGGTCGCGCACGATGTCGATCGAGATCTTGCGCAGGAAATGGAACTCGTCGTTGGTCAGGGTTTGCGAGGGCGCCACGACGATGCTCTCACCGGTATGGATGCCCAGCGGGTCGAAATTCTCCATGTTGCAGACCGTGATGCAGTTGTCGTAGCGGTCGCGGACCACTTCGTATTCGATCTCCTTCCAGCCCTTGAGCGATTTCTCGACCAGCACCTGGGGCGAGAAGGTGAAGGCTTTCGTGGCCACGGCCTCGAGTTCCTGCTCGTTGTCGCAGAAGCCGGAACCGAGCCCGCCCAGCGCGTAGGCGGCCCGCAGGATCACGGGATAGCCCACTTCCGCGGCAGCGGCGCGGGCTTCCTCCAGCGAGGACGCGGCGTGGGAACGGATGGTCTTGACGCCGATCCGGTCGAGGCGGCGGACGAAGCGGTCGCGGTCCTCGGTGTCGACGATCGATGAGACGGGAGTGCCCAGCACCTGCACGCCGTATCGCTCGAGCACGCCGCTGCCGGCGAGGGCGACACCGCAGTTCAGGGCGGTCTGCCCGCCGAAGGAGAGGAAGATGCCTTGCGGGCGCTCCTTCTCAATGACCCGCTCCACGAATTCCTCGGTCACGGGCAGGAAATAAATCTTGTCGGCGATGCCTTCTGAGGTCTGTACGGTGGCGATGTTGGGGTTGATGAGCACGGTTTCGATGCCTTCTTCGCGCAGGGCTTTCAGGGCCTGCGAGCCGCTGTAGTCGAACTCGCCCGCCTGGCCGATCTTCAAGGCACCGGAGCCCAGGAGGAGTACTTTATGGAAGTTGTTGTCGGGCTTCATGGTCTTACAGCTTGGCGATGAATTCATCGAAAAGGAACTCGGTGTCCACGGGGCCGCTCGAGGCCTCGGGGTGGAACTGGGCCGAGAAGAAGGGCTTGGTCTTGTGCCGGATGCCTTCGTTCGAGCCATCGTTCATGTTGAGGAAAAGCGGCTCCCAGTCGCTGCCCAAGGTGTCGGTGTTGACGGCGAAACCGTGGTTCTGCGAGGTGATGAAGCAGCGGTCGCTGCCGCACAGGCGCACCGGCTGGTTGTGGCTGCGGTGTCCGTATTTCAGTTTGTAGGTGGCCGCGCCGGCCGCCCGGCCCATCAGCTGGTTGCCCATGCAGATGCCGAACACGGGTTTGTCACCCTGGAAGGCCTGCTGCAGGTGCCGGACGGTCGTCTCGCAGAAGGCCGGATTGCCCGGGCCGTTCGAAACGAAGAGCCCGTCCCATTCCAGGGTGTTGAAATCGTAGTCCCAGGGCACGCGCACCACTTCCACGCCCCGGTTTACCAGGCAGCGGATGATCTGGTGCTTCACGCCGCAGTCCACCAGCACCACGCGTTTGGTCCCGCTGCCGTAGCGGATGACCTCCCGGCAGCTGACTTGAGCGACCAGATTTTCCTGGTTCGGGTCGGGGAAGGTTTCCGGCATGGGGCATCCTTCCGGCACGATGGCACCGAGCTGGGCCCCTTCGTCGCGGAGCAGCTGCACGAGCGCACGGGTGTCGATGCCGCAGATGCCGGGAACGTGCTGGTCCTGGAGCCACTGGTCGAGGCTGCGGGCTGCGTCCCAATGGCTGTATTTCTCACTGTAGTCGGAAATTACGAGCCCGCGTACGTGGATGTGCTCCGATTCGAAGCGGGTACACAGGCCCATGGCATCGGGCACTTCTTCCGGAATGCCGTAGTTGCCCACCAGCGGAAAGCTCACGCAGAGGAGCTGTCCGCTGTAGGAGGGGTCGGTCAGGCTCTCGGGATAGCCGACCATGGCGGTCGAGAAGACGATCTCGCCTTCTGCCGGGCCGTCGTAGCCGAAACTCCGGCCGGCGAAGCTCCGGCCGTCCCGCAGGACGAGTGTGGCTTTCTTGCGCTCCATCGCTGCCGTCCTACCACCGGGCCGCGGCTTCCATCAAAGCCGCGATCTCTTCCGTACACAGGTTCCCCAGGCTGCCGATGTGGGTGTGGCCCAGGTCGGAAGCTTTCATCGTGGCGGGTGCGGGTCCGTCGTAGTGGAAGCGTCCTTCGTTTACCTCGATGCCCACTTGCTTGTACGCTTCCCGGAAAGGCGTCCCGGAGAGCACGCGGCGGTTTACCTCTTCCACGGTGAAAAGGGTCTCGTAAAGGGGATTTTCGAAGATATGGGGGTTGACTTCGAGGTGTTGCAGCATATAGTCGGTCATCTGCAGGCAGTCGTGCATCCGTTCCAGGGCGGGGAAGAGGATGTCTTTCAGCAGCTGGAAGTCGCGGTGGTAACCGTGAGGCAGGTTGCTGGCCAGCAACGCGATCTCGTTGGGAGTGGCCAGGACCTGATTGCAGCGACCACGGACGATCTCCCACACGTCGGGGTTCTTCTTGTGGGGCATGATGCTGCTGCCGGTGGTCAGTTCGTCGGGGAAATGGATGAAGCCCAGCGAAGGATTCATGTAGAAGGCGCAGTCAGCCGCGAACTTGTTGAGGGTCAGGGCGACGTTTCCCAGCGCGGAGGCGACGGCCAGCTCGCATTTGCCACGGCCCAGCTGGGCGGCGATGCTGTTGTAGACAGGGCTGTCGAAGTCCAGCAGCCGGGTGGTCATCTCCCGGTCGAGGGGAAAGGAACTGCCGTAGCCGGCGGCGGAACCCAAAGGATTGCGGTTGACCACGCGATAGGCGGCGCCCAGCTGCTGCATGTCGTCGGCCAGGGCCTCGGCATATGCGCCCAGCCAGAGGCCGAACGACGAAGGCATGGCCAGCTGCCCGTGGGTGTAGCCGGGCAGCATCACTTCCTTGTGCTGTTCGCTCAGCTGCTGCAGGGTCTGGAAGAGGGTCAGCACCTCGGCGCGGACCTGCTGCAGCTCGTCGCGCAGGAACAGTTTCAGGTCGACCAGCACCTGGTCGTTGCGCGAGCGTCCGGCGTGGATTTTCTTGCCCAGTTCGCCGAGTTGGCGGGTGAGCAGCAGTTCGACCTGGGAGTGGATGTCTTCCACGTCGTCTTCCAGTTCGAAGTCGCCGGTTTTCACGGTGGCGGCGATGGCGTCGAGGCCGGCGAGCAGCGTCCGGAGTTCGTCGGCCGTCAGCAGGCCGATGCTTTCGAGCATCCGGATATGTGCTTTGGATCCTTCGATGTCGTAGGCGGCCAGGCGCAGGTCGAGTTTGCGGTCGTCGCCCACGGTGAAGCGTTCGACGGCGTCGGTGGCGGCGATACCTTTATTCCAAAGAGTGGCCATTATTTAACCAATGCATTGATAAATTTAATGTATTTGTCGATCGCGTCGTTGATTTCCTTGGCGAGGATGTACTCGTCGGCGTGGTGGCTTCGGGCGGAATCGCCGGGGCCCATCTTGACGGCATCGCAGCTCAGGATGGTCCAGTCGGAGGTGGTGGGCGACGAATAGGTCTCGAGGTCGAGGGCGGCGATGGCTTTGCGCAGGGGTGAATGCAGCGGCGTGGCCGAAGCCTTGTTGCGGAGGCCGCGGGGCAGGATCCGGCTGTGGCAGAGGGCCTGCAGTTCGTCGACAATCTCCTGCGGCGTATAGCATTCGTTCGGCCGGACATCCACGACGAAACGGCAGCGGTCGGGAATCACGTTGTGCGCCGTCCCGGCGTTGATCTGGGTGACGTTGAGGCGGACGGGCCCCATCTCGGGCGAGACGTGTGCGAAATGATGGTTCCGCAGGCGCTCGATATCCTCGAGGGCGATGTAGAGGGCATTGACGCCTTCGCCGCGGGCGGCGTGGCCGCTTACGCCGATGGCCTCGCAGTCGAGCACCACCAGGCCTCGCTCGCTGGTCGCCGCTTTCATGCCGGTCGGCTCTCCCACGATGGCCCAGTCGGGCGTGGGGAGCCAGCCCGGCGAACCCGGCGCCAGGGAGAAGGGACCGTGCGGGCCGAAGAGCCAGCTGATCCCGTCGGGACCGCCGCATTCTTCTTCACGGACCAGCATCAGCACCAGATTGAAGGGAAGCTGCTGCTGGCAGAAATGACGGAAGGTGGCCAGCATGGCGACCACGCTGCCGCCGTCGTCGTTGGATCCCAGACCCCACACGATGTCGGGCGACGTGCCCGGATCGTACGGGTCGCGCGTATAGCCGCTGGCCGGAGGGACCGTGTCGAGATGGGCGATCAGAGCCAGGGTCTTCTTGGCCGGATCGGGGGTTGTGGCGGTGGCCACGACATTGCCTTGCGGCATTGTATAGGGCAGGCCGTTCTGGTCGAGCCACCAGGCCACCCAGGCTGCGACGGCCTCTTCGTTGAACGATTCGGAAGGGGCGTGGACGATTTTGCGCAGCAGGTCGATGCAGTCGTTGTTATTCATCGAAAGGAAGTTCTTGAGGGTGATTGCCATAATATACCCGAAGCGGGTTCGACAGCAGTTTGATGAAGCCCTTGGCGTCCTGGGCGGTCCAGCCGCTCTGGGTTTCGCCGTAGGCGCCCAGCTTGGATTTCACCAGATCGCAGGGAGAATCGACGCCGACGGTCGAGAAGCTGCAGGGACGCAACTCGAGCGTCACCGTGCCGGTGACATTGCGCTGGCTGCTTTCCAGCATCGCCTCGATGTCGCGCATCACGGGTTCCAGGTACTGGCTTTCGTGGAGGAACATCCCGTACCAGTTGCCCACCTGGTCTTTCCAGTACTGCTGCCACTTGGAAAGGGTGAATTTTTCGAGGTACTTGTGGGCGCCGATGATCAGCATCGGAGCGGCGGCCTCGAAGCCCACGCGTCCCTTGATGCCGATGATGGTGTCGCCCACGTGGTTGTCGCGGCCGACGCCCCAGGCGGCGCCGATGGTCTCGACCGCCTGGATGGCGGCCACTTTGTCGGTGTAGGCCTTGCCGTTCACGCTGCAGAGCTCGCCGTTCTCAAATCCCAGCGACAGCGTCTCGGAGCCCGTTTTCTCAACCTGTTTCAGGTAGGCCGCATCGGGCAGGCCCTGTTTCGAGTCGAGGATCTCGCCGCCGCAGATCGACGTGCCCCAGAGTCCCACGTTGTAGGAATACTTCATCTTGGCGAAATCGGCGTTGAAGCCGTGGGCGTTGAGGTAGTCCACCTCTTCCTGCCGCGAGAGATTGCCGTCGCGGGTGAGGGTGATGATCTCCACCCCCGGGCACATCACCTGGAACACCATGTCGAAGCGCACCTGATCGTTGCCGGCGCCGGTGGAGCCGTGGGCGATGGCGGTTGCCCCGATCTGCTTGGCGTAGCGGGCCACGGCCATGGCCTGGAACAGGCGCTCCGACGACACGGAAATCGGATAGGTGCCATTGCGGAGCACATTGCCGTAGATCATGTATTTCAGGCTCTTTTCGTAGTATTCCTGCGTGATGTCGATGGCTTCGAAATGCGTGGCGCCCAACTGGTAGGCGTGCTCTTCGTTGGCTTTCATCTGCGCAGGGCTGAAACCGCCGGTATCGGCACAGACCGCATGGACTTCGTAGTCCGTCTCGTGCGCCAGATAGGTCACGGCATAGGAGGTGTCGAGGCCGCCGCTGTAGGCGACGACCACCTTCTTCTTCTCCTTGGGATGGTGGATTTCCAGGTGCTCCTTCGGGTCGTAGAGCAGTCCCGTGCAGATGCAGACCCGGTATTTCTGCTCCTGCAGCACCGGGAAATTGCGGCAGCCCTCGCAGCCTTTCCAGAACTCGATGTCGTCGGTCAAGTCGTCGTAGGTCACGGGCCGGAAGCCGAACTCATAGTTCATCTTCATCACCGCCGCCGAGGTGGTCATCGAGAAAATCTTCGCGTCGGGGAAGAGCTTGCGCGAGAGGATGAAGGTCTGTTCCTTGATGCGCTTGGCCACGCCCAGGGAGCGGAATTTCTCAGGGACGATGAGGCCGGAATTGGCGACGAAACTCTTGCCGCCCCACGACTCGATGTACGAGAAGCCGGCAAACTCGCCGTCGTCGGTCAGGGCGATCACGGCCTTGCCGGCGAGGATCTTGTCGCGGATGTATTCCGGGGTACGCAGGGCGATACCAATCTTGTCGCCCAGCGAAGACAGGTAGAGTTCGTGGCACACGGACTCGGCATAGGGGAGGTGGCTCTTGTCGGCCACCATGACGTTCACATTGGTCATATGTTTCTTTTTATTCAGTCAGACGGTTGCGGATGCCCGGAATGAATCCTTCCAGGAAAGACAGGAGGCCGGCGTGCGAAGTTCCTTCGCGCAGCGCCAGCAGCAGGGTGTTTTCACCGGCCAGGGTGCCCATCAGGTCGGGGTGCTCGTGTTCGTCGACCAGCGCGCCTACCATGTTGGCGCAGCCCGGCAGGGTTTTGATGACGCCCATCTGCCCCGAGAAGCACAGGCTCACGATGCTTTCGCCGGCCCGGCTCTCCGACAGGAGGATGGCTTGTGCCGAGCGGGAAGGTTCGGGAAGCACGTAGTGGTATTGGCCGGCTGCGTCGTGCTGCTTGGAGATGTGCAGTTTCCGCAGGTCGCGCGAAAGCGTGGCCTGGGTGGCCTGGACGCCCCGTTGGGCCAGTAGCCCGATGAGTTCCTCCTGGCTGCGGATGTTGTGTGTCCGCACGAGTTCCTGTATGAGGCCGATCCGATTATTCATAATTATGCAGCAAAACGGAATGTTTATTCGTTTTCGCTGCAAATATATGAATAAAAATTCAATTCCAACAAATATTTATGATTTTTTTCTGCCCGCACAGACCGATACCAGAGCCAGCGGAGCGAAGCGGGCCTATCCTGAGGCGTGTTCAGAACCCTCGTTGCGCCGAGGGCGTCTGCAACGAGGAACACTGAACACTCCACCAGGCCAACCCACGGCCCGCTTCGAAGGCGCTAGATCGCAGCCTCGAACTGGCGGAGGAAACGGATGTCGTTTTCGAAATAGTTGCGGAGGTCTTTGACCTGCCACTTGAGCATGGCGATACGCTCGATGCCCATGCCGAAGGCAAAACCGCTGTAGACCTCGGGGTCGATGCCCGACGCGCGGAGCACGGCAGGATCGACCATGCCGCATCCCAGGATCTCGAGCCAGCCCGTACCCTTGCAGATGTTGCAGCCCTTGCCCTTGCAAATGTTGCAGCTCACGTCGACTTCGGCGCTCGGCTCCGTGAACGGGAAGTATGAGGGACGCATACGGATCTTCGTGTCGGCGCCGAACATCTCCTGTGCGAAGAGCAGGATGGCCTGCTTCAGGTCGGCGAAAGACACGTTCTTGTCGATATACAGACCTTCCACCTGATGGAAGATGCAGTGCGCGCGGGCCGAAATGGCCTCGTTGCGGAACACGCGGCCCGGGCAGATGACCCGGATGGGCGGCTGCATCCGCTCCATGGTGCGTACCTGCACCGAAGAAGTGTGCGTGCGCAGCAGGATGGGATTGTCGCCGTCGGGCTGCACGAAGAACGTATCCTGCATATCGCGGGCCGGATGCTCCGGCGGGAAATTCAAGGCGCTGAACACGTGCCAGTCGTCCTCGATCTCGGGACCTTCCGCCACGCTGTAGCCGAATTTGCTGAAGATGGAGATGATCTCTTCGCGCGTGACCGAGATGGGATGACGCGCACCCAGCTCCATCAGGTCGCCCGGCTTGGTGAGGTCGAACGAGGCGGCGGCGGGACCCGCCATTTCGGAAAGGGTGTTGCGCAGCTCCTCGATCTTCGCCGTGGCCGCATTCTTCAATGCGTTCAGACGCTGGCCGAATTCTCTCTTCTGCTCTTTGTCAACCGTGCGGAACTCGTCGAACAACTGCGTGATCTCGCCCTTGCGGCCGAGCCACTTCACGCGCAGTTCCTCGATTTCCTGTTCCTTGGCCGCCTTCAGCTCCTGGATGGAGGCCATCATCTGATCGATCTTCTCGTTGGAAATTGCCATAACGCTTCAAAATTTTGAGGGCAAAGATAATGATTATCCGCTACCATTCAACTGCCTTTCGCGAAAGCGGCATCGTCATGCACCGGGCGCCGCCGCCGCCACGCGGCAGTTCCGAGCCCTGGATGGTGATGCAGCAGCGGCCGTAGTCGGCCAGATTGCGTTTGCCGGCCATCACGTCACGGG
>Ga0265298_10011489_pt1 | contig 10365 bp, 5 predicted proteins | sample AusTroGonzalo_MG_3_FD_193486 | JGI IMG/M metagenome (GOLD analysis project Ga0265298, IMG submission 193486) | Bovine rumen microbial communities from tropical cattle in Woodstock, Queensland, Australia - Gonzalo_01 | ecosystem: Host-associated > Mammals > Digestive system > Stomach > Rumen ... | reverse complement strand
GCCGTGGGCGCCGGCGTGGTGGTGATGGCCATCCTGCTGGCCTGGGGCCTGCTCAAAGCCTATGACCTGCCGGTGCGCGAGTGGCTCAAGGAAAACTGGCTGAAAAAACGGGCCTGAGGCTTCTGTAAGTGATTAATAAATAATTTATTAATCCTGTTAAAAAAACTGTTGAAATTTTAAACCGCCTATCCATGGCGGTTTTACTTTCTATTCTCAAAAAAAGATAGTATCTTTGTGCCGCTTTTTTACAGAGCAAATGCGTTTAGTATCAATATTTATCTGTATTACCAATTTTTATGAAAAAAGCTTTTAAAAGCCTTCTGCTCGCTTTCGCTATGCTGATTGCGGGTACTGTCGCCTTTGCACAGGTGACCACGTCCGCCCTTTCCGGGCGCGTGTTAGACCAGAACGGCGAGCCGGTAATCGGAGCGGCCATCGTGGCCCAGCACGAACCTTCCGGCACTGTTTACGGAGCAGTCACGAATGCCGACGGCCGCTATACCATCCAGGGTATGCGTCCCGGCGGTCCCTACAAAGTGGATGTCTCCTGCCTGGGTTACCAGGACGCCTCCTACACCGGCGTTACCCTTGAGCTGGCAGAAACCTATGCCCTGAATGCTCAGATTGCGGAAACCACCGAGTTCCTCCAGGGAACCGTGATCGTGGCCGACGCCTCGTCCAAGTTCACTGCACAGGAGCGTACCGGTGCCGTGACCAACATCAACAACAAGCAGATCGAGGCCATCCCTACGGTGAGCCGCAGCATTACCGACGTCACCCGCCTTTCCCCTTACGGTGGTAACGGCATGAGCTTCGCCGGTAGCGACGGCCGTCTGGCCAACTTCACCGTTGACGGTGCCGACTTCAACAACAACTTCGGTCTTTCCGACAAGCTCCCTGGCGGCGGCAACCCCGTTTCCATCGACGCCATCGAGGAACTCCAGGTTGTGATTTCCCCTTACGACGTTCGCCAGACCAACTTCATCGGCGGCGGTGTGAACGCCATCACCAAGTCCGGCACCAACACCTTCCGCGGTACGGCCTACATCTATCACAAGAACGAGAACATGCAGGGTGACTCCGTGTATGGTGAGCAAATCGCCGGTGCCCGCGAAAAGAACCGCAGCACCACCTACGGCTTCACCTTCGGCGGTCCCATCATCAAGAACAAGCTCTTCTTCTTCGTGAACGCCGAAATGTCCAAGGTTCCTTCCATCGTGAACCGTTGGAGAGGTTCCGACAACGGCGTTGCCGAACCCGATAACTACATCTCCCGCACCACCAACGAAGACCTCAAGCGCGTTTCCGACTACGTTTCCAAGGAATATGGCTATGACACCGGTTCCTGGACCGATTTCCCGGCCAACGAGAGCAACGCCAAGATCCTGGCCCGCCTGGACTGGAACATCACCCAGAAGCATCACCTGGCCCTGCGTTACAACTACACCCTGAACAATGTTTGGAACAGCCCCAACGGCACCTCCATGGACGGTGGTACCCGTATGAGCGGCAACCGTATGTCCCAGTACTCCATGTCCTACGCCAACTCCATGTATTCCATGCGCAACATCGTGAATACCTGGTCGCTGGACCTGAACAGCCGTCTCACGGACAACCTCTCCAACCAGTTCCTGGCCACCCTGTCCAAGCTGGACGATATCCGTGGCACCAACTCCGAGGAGTTCCCCTTCATCGACATCCTGGACGGTGACGTCCGCGAGGAAGGCGCTTCCGCCAACAACTACATCGCCCTGGGTTACGAACTCTTCACCTGGAACAACGCCGTGCACAACACCGTTGCCAACGTGAAGGACGACCTCACTTACTATCTGGGCAACCACAAGATCACCGGCGGTATCAACTTCGAATACCAGATGGCCGATAACCAGTACATGCGTAACGGTTCCGGTTACTACCGCTACAACTCCGTGACCGAGTTCCTGAACGGCGCTACCCCCGAGGTGGTTTGCCTCACCTACGGTTACGACGGTGAAACGGCTCCTGCCGCCCGCGTACGTTTCTACAAGGCCGGCATCTATGCCCAGGACGAGTGGAACGCCACCGACAACTTCAAGCTCACCTACGGCGTGCGCATGGACGGCCTGTTCTTCAACAACAGCGACCTCCTTACCAACAACGCCATCCTGGCCCTCAACTACTATCCCCGGAAGTACAACTACGAGGAAACCCATATCGACACCGGTAAGTGGCCCACCGCCAAGGTTACCTTCAGCCCGCGCGTTGGCTTCAACTGGGATGTGTTCGGCAACAAGAGCCTGAAGGTGCGCGGCGGTACCGGCCTGTTCAGCGGCCGTCTGCCTCTGGTGTTCTTCACCAACATGCCCACCAACGGCGGTCTGGTGCAGTATCAGGCCCAGATCAACGCCAAGAACGCACAGGCCAAGGGCTTCTCCATGAACGAATTCGAGGGCGGTCTGGTAACCGACGCCAACGGCAAGGCTACCGTACAGGCTCTCATGGACAAGCTCCAGTCCCTGGGTTATCCTACCACCGTTTCTCCTGAGGACGGCACCGTGCCTTCCGCCGTGAACGGCGTGGATCCCAAGTTCAAGATGCCGCAGGTGTGGAAGACTTCCCTGGCCATCGACTACAGATTCCCCACCACCTTCCCGTTCAGCATCTCTGCGGAAGGTATCTTCAACAAGACCATCAATGCGGTCTCCATCTCCGACTGGTCCATTCCGGATGTGGGTGGCTTCGCCCGCTTCAACGGTGCTGACAACCGTCCCATCTATCCTGCCGGCTACCGCACCACCACCAAGGCCTTCGTCCTGGAGAACACCTCCAAGGGTTATGGCTGGAGCGCCAACGTTACCCTCAACATCCAGCCCGTCGAGGGTCTGAGCTTCATGGCCGCCTACACTCACACCGTGAGCAAGGAAATCACCGGTATGCCCGGCTCCGCCGCCGAGAGTGCCTTCACCTATGTTCCTACTTCCGAAGGTCCCAACTACATCAAGCTGCACAACTCCCAGTACGTGACTCCGGACCGTATCGTTGCTTCCGCTACCCACAATGACAAGAGCGGCAACCACTATTCCCTCATCTACGAGGCCTGGAGAGGTGGTTACAACTACTCTTACATGATGTCCAACGATATGAACAGCGACGGTTACAACTACGACGCCCTGTACATCCCTACCGATGAGCAGGTTGCCAACAAGGAGTTCCGCTTCGTATCGGCCGACGACGAGACCCGCTTCATGGACTTCGTCCACAACGACGCCTACCTGTCCCGCCACCAGGGCGAATATGCCGAGGGTTACAGCCTCTACAGCCCGTGGGTGCACCGCGTGGACTTCAGCTACAAGCACGACTTCACCGTGAAGATCGGCAAGACCACCAACACCCTGCAGCTGAGCCTGGATGTGAAGAACATCCTGAACCTGTTCAACTCCGGCTGGGGCGTGGCCAAGTACCTGAACCCGGCCATCGGTTCCGATGCCCGTATCCTCAAGTATGAGGGTGTGGATGCCGACGGTTACGCTACCTTCTCCACTCCCGCCGCCATCTCCGGCAAAACCGAGACCTGGACTCCCAACCATGGCCTGGGCCAGTGCTGGTATGCTTCCATCGGTCTTAAATATCTGTTCAACTAATCAATATCGGCACGTCTTATGAAACTCAAGTATATTTTCGCTTCCATCGTTGCCGCTCTGGCTCTCGTAAGCTGTGAGAAAGAGGCCGATCATTACCTGAAGGAAATCAAGGTTTCCTCCTCCTACGTAGCCCTGAGCACCGGCGTTGGCGCCAGCAACACCATCACCGTCACTGCAACGGACTCCTGGAACATCGCTCTGGACGAGACGGCTTCCAGCTGGCTCACCGTGAGCCCTACCTCCGGCGGCGCCGGAGAGACTACCGTCACCTTCTCCGCTCCCGCCGGTGAAGGCCGCACGGCGGAAGTCATCATCATGTGCGGTACCAAGAAGCAGCGTATCAACGTAATCCAGGGCCTGGCCACCGTTTCCACCGCCACCTGCAAGGAAGTCCTGGCCGGTCCCGACTCCAAGACCTACCGTGTGACGGGCGTTTGCACCAGCATTGACAACACTACTTATGGCAACTGGTACCTGAACGACGGCACCGGCGAGGTGTACATCTATGGTACGCTGGACGCCAAGGGCAATACCAAGAACTTCCTCAGCCTGGGTCTGGAGGTTGGTGACGAGGTCACCGTAGAAGGCCCCAAGACCACCTACAACGGCACTGTGGAACTGGTTGACGTCACTGTTATCAAGATCAACAAGTCCCTCATCAAGGTAGAATCCACCGACCCGGCCGATGCCACCATCGGCAAGGACGGCGGCGAACTCACCATCCAGCTCTCCAACAAGGGCAACACCCTGGCTGTGGAGATTCCCGAAGCTGCCAAGTCCTGGCTGGGCATCTCCGGCCTGAACGGCAACGAGGTTGTCTTCTATGCTTCTCCCAACGAGGGTGGTGACCGCCAGACCGACGTGGTCTTCAAGACCAACGACGGCAAGAAGGACTACACCGCCACCGCTACCATCTACCAGAAGGGCGCCATCATCGCCTGCTCCGTGGCCGAATTCCTGGCCGCTCCCGTGAGCACGGTCCAGTACCGCCTGAAGGGTGTTATCACCAGCGTGGCCAACAAGTCCTATGGCAACATCTACCTGAAGGACTTCTCCGGTGAGGTCTATGTATATGGTATCGGCTCCAAGGGCGACTTCGAGAAGCTCGGCCTCAAGGAAGGCGATATCGTTACCCTCGTGGGCCAGCGCGGTGAGCACAGCGGCTCCGCCCAGATGGCCAAGGGCCAGTATGAAAGCCATATCGCCGTTGCCACTGTTACGGTAGCCGAATTCCTGGCCGCCGCCGAAAGCAAGGATGTGTGGTACCGGGTAACCGGTAAGGTGACCAAGCCCACCGAGGAAGGTACCAAGTGGGATATCGAGACCTACGGTAACCTCAACCTCACCGACGACAGCGGTTCCGTCTATGTGTACGGTGTTTCCACCGGCGTAGGTGGTGAATCCAAGAAGTTCAGCACCCTGGGTGTGAAGGAAGGCGACAAGATGACCATCATCGGCTATCGCACCTCTTACAAGGGCCTGAACCAGGTGGGTGGCGGTATGTACGTCTCCCACGAGGCTGCCCAGGAAGGCGGCGAAGGTGGTGAAGGCGGTGAAGTGGCTGCCGGCAATTATGTGAAGGTGAGCGCCGCTCCCAGCAGCTGGGCCGGCAAGTACCTCATCGTATGGGATGGTGAAGCCCACGCTACTCCTTCCAACAAGGACCTCGCCAAGACCGCTGATGTTACCATCGCCGAGGGCGTCATCGCCTCCTCCGACGCGGTGAACGCCGCTGCCGTGACGGTGGCTGCCATGGAAGGCGGTTACAGCATCGCCCTTCCCAACGGTCAGTTCCTTACCTTCAACACCGACGGTAACCAGTGCACTTTTGCCGATGCGGCCGCTCCCATGAGCTTCGAGTTCGCCGAGGCCGGTATCAAGATCACCGGTGTGGATGCAAGCGGTAATACCCGTTACCTGATGCAGAACCCCAACAATGGCAATGCCATCTACCGGGGTTACAAGGCTACCAGCATCAAGGATGACTGGGCCTATCCTACCCTCTACAAGTTCGTTGAGGCCCAATAATTTGGGAATAACGCAGATAATGGCGGTCCGGATTCGTCCGGACCGCTTTTTTTATGGGGAAAAGTTCCTATCTTTGTATGTTGTACAATTAATGACGCTATGAAAACAATGAAACATACCTTGCTTTTGTTCGCGGCCCTGTGCTGCTTTGTGGGCTGTGGAAAGGACAACCCCTCCGGCCAGGGCGGTTCCGGTTCCGGTTCCGGTACGGACCCGGATCCCGTTTCCTCCCTCATCTTCTCGCAGGACTTCACCCAGGGACTGGGTTCCTTTACCGTAAAGGATGTGGACATGGGCAAATACACGGGGAAGGTATGGAAATTCGACTCCGCCAATGCCAAGTACGGAGCCCAGGCTTCGGCCACCGACGGCTATGCCGTGGAGTGCTGGCTGGTTTCGCCGGAGATCGACCTCAGCAATTACCGGGAGGCCAACCTGTCCTTCAAACATGCCTTCGCCTATATCAAGAGCGGCAATCCGCAGGATTACTTCGGCATCAAGGTTTCCGCCGACGGCGGAAACACCTGGACAGACCGGGAAGTCCCCAAGTGGCTTGTTTCTTACAGCTATTTTGAGCTGGCCCAGTCTGGCAGCATTTCCCTGCGTGCCTTCACCGGGAAGAAGATCCAGATCGCTTTCGTTTACAAGAGCACCAGCGAGGTGGTCCCCACCTGGGAAATCACCAACCTTACCATTTCCACCGAGCGGGAAACCCTGCTTCCGGACGACGCCGGAGACCAGTACACCGGCGTGCCCACCTGGATGGAACTGCCGCAGGTGAAGGACGCCGCGGCCTGGCACGCCCATACCACCATCCTCCGCTTCGACCGGGTGCGGGATTATTCCTTCTCCTACAACGAGCCCTGCCTGGTGGCCGACTGGGTAGCCTATCCACTGTACGACCAGTTCACCAAGAACCGCGTGGACCGGGAGAATTCTTCCTGGACGGCCGATCCTTTCCTCACCAAGCAGTCCAATGTGAGTTCCGGCGGCTCGTATGAGTTCTCCACCAAGGGGTATGACCGCGGGCACCAGATTCCCTCGGCCGACCGTTCCGGCGGTGCCATGACCAATCAGCACACCTTCTACAGCAGCAACGTTACCCCGCAGCTGCACAACTTCAACGGCGGCATCTGGAACAACCTGGAGATGGCCGTCCGCGGCTGGAGTTCATCGGCCAACAGCACGGATACGCTGTATGTGGTAACCGGCTGTATCGCAGATGCTTCCTGTCCCACCGTAAAGGATCACGACGGCAAGGCCGTGGCGGTTCCCAAGGCCTATTACAAGGCCGTTCTCAGGCTTAGCAAGGGCTCCTACATCGGCGCCGGCTTCTATCTGGACCACGACAAGTCCATTGCGGCCAGCACCCCCATCAAGAATTTCGCCATGTCGCTCAAGGACCTGGAAGCCAAGACCGGCATGACCTTCTTCGTGAACCTTCCCACCGACGTGGCTACCAAGGTAAAGGCCGAAAATCCGGTCAATAACAGTTTTTGGAATCTCAAGTGATGAAACGCAACTTCCTCCTCCTTGCAGCCTCCATGCTGCTGTGTTTCCAGGCCTGCTCCCAGAATCAGGACAGTTCCCGCCAGATCATCGGCTTCTACAATGTGGAGAACCTCTTCGACACGGTGCACGACGAGGGTAAGAACGACTACGAGTACCTGCCCGACGGCGCCAATGAGTGGACGGAGGACAAGTATGCCGTGAAGCTGAAGAACCTGGCGCAGGTGATTGACGAAATGCACAAGGAAAACGGCATGTGGCACACCGTGCTGGGCCTGGCCGAGGTTGAGAACCGCCGGGTGGTGGAAGACCTGGTGAAGGAACCCGCCATTGCGGAGGCCAACTACCAGATTGTGCATTACGAGAGCCCGGATACCCGCGGCATAGACGTGGCCCTGGTTTACGATCCCGCCCGGATGAAACTGGTGGAGAGCGAGTCCATCCCCTTCGACTTCAATACCCGGATTCCCATCACCACCTACGACAAGAAGCAGCAGCGGGATTTCCGCACCCGGGATGTCCTGATGGCGCACGGCATTATCGGAGACGAGCATTTCGCCTTCTATGTGTGCCATTTCCCCTCCCGCCGGGGAGACAAGGGGCAGGACGTGCGCGCCCGCGCTGCGGAGATTGTGTATGCCCATGTGCAGGAAATGGCCCGGAAATACCCCGGCATCAAGTGCGTGGTGATGGGCGATATGAATGACAATCCGCAGGACGAGTCCCTTTCCGGTTACCTGCATGGCAGGAGAACCCCCGCCGAGGTGGGCAGAGGAGACTTCTTCAATCCCTTCTGGGAGATGCTGGACGACGGAATCGGCTCCCTCTACTACCGGGGAGATCCCAATATCTTCGACTGCATCCTGGTGAGCCAGAGCCTGGTAAACGGCGAGGGCTTCCAGATCGAACCCTTCGGTGATGGCTATTACGGCCGGGTGTTCGAGCAGGATTATATGACCCAGCAGAGCGGCCAGTACAAGGGCACGCCTTTCCGCACCTTCTCCAACGGCCGATTCATCGCCGGCTATTCCGACCATTATCCCACCTTCATCACAATCGGTAAATAGCTCCGCATGGCCAGACGTACCCTCCTGTTGGCGGCGCTACTGCTGCTGTTTGGCGGGGTCCTGTATGCGCAGGGCCCGTCGGGGGGTGTGAAGGGCCGCATTGTGAGCCGCCTCACCAAGGCGGCGGTGGAAGGGGCCCGGGTGAGCCTGCTGCGGGATGCACTTCCCCTGGAGGAAGCGGCCAGTGACGGCAAGGGCAACTTCGTGTTCGAGGGCATTCCAGACGGCAATTACATCCTGGTGGTCACGGCCCCGGAATATCTGGAAAACCGCCTCAAGGTTGTGGTGAGCGGCGGCCGCATGAAGAATGTATTCAACGTCACCCTTTCTGCGGTACATCATGTGGCCGATGACGCCCCGGAGGCGCTCTTCGGCTCTTCCGATATCTACGAGAACATCTCCCGCTACCAGTTTCCCTTCCTGCGGGATAACGCCCGGGGACTGGAAGCCGCTTCCCGTTCGGTCTATCTGGCCGGGGTGCGCCTGGAGGAGACTTCCTCCTCGCTGTGGGCCGGCCTGGGTGAATCCATGCTGGCATCGGCCTTCCAGTCGGGCGCCGGCTTTTCGGGGACGGCTTTCGGCGGAATCAACGGCACGGTGGAGGTGGCGGGAACGGCCTCTTCCTTCCGGCCGGGCCTTCGCGGCAACGTGCTTTCCAACGGGGCCCTGTACCTGCTGCGGAGCAATCTTTCCTATGCCACCGGCCCGCTCAAGGGCGGCTGGTCCCTGGCGGCCGATATCGGCGGACGGGCTTGCCCGCAGAGGGAGAACCTTCCGGGCCGCCCCGCCGTGTGGTATCTGGGCGTGGACAAGGCCTTTTCTGCCACCAGCAAGCTGAGCGCGGCCGTTTTCCAGGCTCAGGACCCCGTAGCTTTCCTGCGGTACGATTATACGCCTTCCTCCCGTTTCCGGGCTTATCTCACGGCCCTGGGACAACTGGACGGCTTCCGGAAGGGAGACCTTCACCTGGCCGGCGCCTTTAACTGGAAGCTGCGGGAGCGCTTCGTGCTTTCCGGCGGGGCCGACGGCAATATCGACCGCCGGGAGGGCCGGGAACAGGACAGGGTAGAGGCCTGGCTGGGCAGTGAATATACGGTGCGGCGGGTGAACATCCTGGCGGCCGTGCGCCTGGGGGATGTGCACCGGCAGGGCCATCACCGACATACCTACGCCGCCAAGGCGGGGGTGAACTACCTTTGGGGCGCCAACACCCGCGCCTATGCCAATCTGGGTTTCTTCCAGGATGCGCCGCTGGAGGTGGAAGGGGAGGCTCCCCGCACCTTCTCGTCGGATATCAACTGGTCCTACAACAGCAATGGCATCAACATCCGCGCTACGGCGTACTATCTGGCCCGGCTCAACCGGGACAGCTATTGCGCCGGGGCCGAAATCGGCCTCAAGCTGCCGGTCCTCATCATTCCCAACCTTTCCCTGCAGGGCCTGCTGTGTGCCGGCGTCTATGGCGCAGACCCGGTGATGCCGCCGCTGGTGGCCAGCGCCGGGCTTTCCTGGAGCAACAAGGCCTGGTTCGTGGATGCCGACATGCAGGATGTGGACGGCCTGTTTATGGTGAACCTGTCGGCCGGGAAATCCTGGACGCTGGGCGGCGGACGCCACCTGCTGGGCCTGAGCGCTGCCGTGCGCAACCTGCTTAACAACGCCGGCACCACGGAGACCGTGTCGCTGGTTCTGCCACCCCTGCACTATCTGGTAAAACTCTATTTCAAGATATGATGAAACGTTTTCTTATTGTATTCGCTGCATTTGCCATGCTTACTGCCTGCAACAACAACACCCGGACGAATCCTTTCCTGGAAAACTGGGACACGCCTTTTGGAACGGCCCCTTTCTCCAGGATTCAGACTTCCGACTATCTGCCTGCCTTCATGGCCGGCCTGGAGGAACAGAAGGCCAACGTGAAGGCCATCGTAGAGAACCCGGTGGAACCCACCTTCGACAATACCATCCTGGCTTTTGAGAACGCCGCTCCCATCCTGGAGCGTGTGGAGGGCGTTTTCTTCAACCTTACGGAGAGCGAATCTACCCCGGAGATGCAAGCCATCGAAGAGGAGATAACCCCCATCATCACAGAGGCGGAGAACGAGATTTTCATGAACGAGAAGCTCTTTGCACGCGTGAAG
>Ga0265298_10011488_pt1 | contig 10365 bp, 8 predicted proteins | sample AusTroGonzalo_MG_3_FD_193486 | JGI IMG/M metagenome (GOLD analysis project Ga0265298, IMG submission 193486) | Bovine rumen microbial communities from tropical cattle in Woodstock, Queensland, Australia - Gonzalo_01 | ecosystem: Host-associated > Mammals > Digestive system > Stomach > Rumen ... | reverse complement strand
GACTATATCCAAAACTCATAATGACAAATGACATAATGACAAAATGACCAGATTTTCGTGTTGTTTTGCATGAAAATCTAAAGCGTGCTTTTTTGCGTGCTTTTTTTGAGAAATAATTTTGAAGTGCTTTGAATTATTTGTACCTTTGCATTGTCAATGAAAAACGACGAAATTTGCGGCCTAACTGGGCGACAAAAATTACCTGCGCGCGAGGCAAGTGTTTCCTAGGCAAAGCCAAAAACGGAGTCGATTCGGAGACAAGGAAAAGTTATTTACAATTTATCAATTTATTAACCAATTAAAAATTTAGAATTATGGCATTGAAAGTAAAAGCAGTTGAACGAAACATTAAGTTCACGAAAGACGAGAATGATCCTGGTGTATGGCGCTATGTGATGACGCCTGACCTGTACATCGCACTGAACCAAGCGAAGGTGATCCGTGAGGCAGCTCTGCGAAGCGGTGTGAGTCAGGGTGTGATGAAGGCTTGCTGGGATGCAGCCGGAGAAGTGATCAAGGCTTGGGCGACCGAGGGTCACAGTGTGGCTCTGCCCGGACTGGGTAGCATGCGATTCGGCCTGCGCGCCAAGAGTGTGGCAAAGGTGGAGGATGTGAAGACCTCACTGATCAGCACCCGCCGAATCATCTTCACCCCGACACAGGATCTGAAGGACGAGCTGGCCAATACCGCCATCCAAATTACGTGCTACGACCGCAACGGCAATCTTGTGAAGCGTGTGACCTCGGCTGACGCAGGTACCGTAGAGGACAACGAGGGCGACGAGAACAGCCAGAACGGTGAGAATGGCGAGAATGGTCAGAACGGTCAGAACAGCCAGAGTGAGCAGGGCGGTCAGAATGGCCAGAGCCAGCAGAATCAGACGAGTGATTATGCGCTGACGATCAGTAAGAGCGGTACGGGCTTGGCCAGCGTAACCCATAACGGCAACGCTGTGGCATCAGGTTCGAACCTGAGTGAGGATGATGAGGTGGAGATCAGTATCACGCCCGCAGAGGGTCAGGTGCCCACAGCAAGTATCAATGGTTCGAGCATCGAGTTGACGGAGGACGGTGGTGTATACTCAGGTAGCTTCGCTATGCCTGGACAGGCTTCGACGCTTGTGATCAACACCGGAGAGAATGATGATTACAATCCGATTGACACAGGTAACTAATTCTCCCCCTGAGTTCTTGCGTCCCTTCGGTAGCAAGCCAGCAGAGCTGGAGCGGGGGGAGCCAGAGGGGGTCTGATCAATTGCAGATTCTGAGGCTGGTCATACTTACTCAGGAGGGCGATCAGACCACCCCTAACCCCTCCTACTCAGGAGGGGAAATAGAATGACCTGCGACTCCATTAAGTAAATGATTAAATTTAAGAACTTAGCGTATGAAGAAAAGGATTATTGAGATTGCGGTGAAGGTAGTAGTAGCCGCGCTCACGGCATTTTTGACAGCGATTACCACGACCAGTTGTATGGGACTGGGGCCGTTGTAGACAATGGATAATGGAAAATGGATAATGGATAATTGACAATGGACAGTGAATAGTGAACAGTGAATAGTGAAGAATCCCCTCGCAGAGAAAGACTGCGGGGGATTATGCAAAACATGTCGCTGAACATCAAAACATGTAGCTGAATATCAAAACATGTCGCTGAACACTATAAACGAACGTAATTATAGTAATACCAGTAGGTTTGACCGTACCAATCCTCTACTTTGCCTTGGCGCTCGGTGGCATCAGGATATTTGCGCTCTAGTTCCTGAAGGTTACGGTAATCCTCTTCCATCACGGGGTTGCGGTAGATAAGCACGGGGTGACGGCGGAGGTGGTTGTAGAGCGTGAGGGCCTCGCGGTAATGAAGGGGCAGCTGATCGGTTGAGGGGTAATAAACCTGTAGTCTAGAGACGAATTCGTCGAGCTTACGATCAATCAGGAGTCCACAGAGTTCGTAGTCCACAGATAAGTCAGACATACTTGAATCTCTAGCAGCGAGGGCTGTGAGATAAGTAGTGGGGAGCATTTGACGGGCAGGACGGGCACCGAGTGCACGGTACAGACTATCGACAGGATAGCGTACGAAGTGGGAGGCGCCATTGGTGGGGAGCATCGCGCTGCTGGAGGCGACGATGGGATAATGGAACAAGCGCTCGCCCAGCTCTCCGCGACGTGCCATAGCATACATACGGATCATTTGCAGGTCGGCATCACTTTCGAGAGATTCCCAGCCCGCATCGAGAGCGCCTTCGAAATCGCCCTGAAGCAAACAGGTCTCGGCCTGCATGCGGTAATGGAACACAGCATTGGTATTGCCGATGACTGCCACCACAACAATCATCAGAAACAGTACAAGCATGTTGATCCACATGGGTCGCGAGAAAAACACCTTTGTACCTTTGTCGGGCTCGACATTCTGAATGTATCTCACCACAAGGCAGACACCCACCCACCCTGCGAGCACCAGCGGTATGAGAACCCACCAGAACCCCCAATGATAAGAACTGGCGATGTCGGTGTTGATGGCTGAGATGAGCGCCAACACCAGCATCGAGGGGAAATAAGTGAGTGCGTGGCCACGGTTCATCAGAGGGAAAATGGTATAGACAAGCAGCTGTAAGGCCTGAAGCACTACGGTGATGAGCACGGCCCCCAACAGCGGATGATACTCAGTACGGCCGCTACTCATGACGTACTGGAACGCCGCAAGGACATCGGCTTGGAAGCCAAAGAGCCAGAGGAAGGAGAAAGTGATAAAGACAATAGCACACGTCCAGCGGACGGTGCTATTGCTTTTTATATTCAAACGACGACCCATATCAGTTTTTCTTGAGGACTACCGCAGAGCGGGCAGGAATATAGAGCTTGAGCCACTCTTTTTTGTCATCGACGTAGAGAGGATCGTAGTTCGTGAAGTGTGTCAACGAATCGTCAGCAAAGCCATTGCCACCGAAGTCCTTCGAGTCGGTGTTGAGCACCACATCGTAAGAGCCTGTGGGCACGAGGAAACCGTAGTCGGTATAGCTGCGTGTGGGTGAGAAGTTGAACACGAACACAAGATCGCCACGCATGAAGCAGAGCACCTGGTCGCCATCGTCGTGCCAGATCTCCGTAACGGGCGTATCCTGGAAGTTCTTCTGCGACTTAATGACCTTGAGCATCTCACGGTCGAAATCGCCGAGCCAGTGATAGCAGAGATCCTTATTGTCGACGAGGTTCCACTGACGACGCGCGTATTTGTAGCTCCAGCCATTACCCTCACGCGGGAAGTCGATCCACTCGGGATGGCCGAACTCATTACCCATGAAGTTCAGATAGCCGCCGTTGATGGCACCTGCCGTTACCAGACGGATCATCTTATGCAGGGCGATACCGCGCTGCGCCATATCGTTAACATCCTTCTTGGCAAAGTGCCAGTACATATCGGCATCGATCAGGCGGAAGATGATGGTCTTATCGCCTACGAGGGCCTGGTCGTGCGACTCGCAGTAAGAGATGGTCTTCTCATCGGGACGACGGTTCTTGACCTCCCAGAAGATAGAGCAGACGTTGATGTCCTCATCGCGTACCTCTTTAATAGTCTTGATCCAGTAGTCGGGGATGTTCATTGCCATACGGTAGTCGAAGCCATAGCCGCCATCCTCAAACTTTGCTGCGAGACCGGGCATGCCGCTGACCTCCTCAGCGATGGTGATGGCATTGGGATTGACCTCGTGGATGAGCTTATTGGCAAGGGTGAGATAGCAGATGGCATTGTCGTCCTCATGGCCGTTGAAGTAGTCGCCATAGCCTCCGAAAGCTTCACCCAGTCCATGTGAATAATAGAGCATCGAGGTGACGCCATCGAAGCGGAAGCCATCGAAATGGAACTCCTCGAGCCAATACTTACAGTTGGAGAGCAGGAAGTGGAGCACATCGTCCTTGCCATAGTCGAAGCAGAGAGAGTCCCATGCGGGGTGCTCATGACGATCGCCAGGATAGAAGAACTGATTGGGGTCGCCACAGAGGTTTCCCAAGCCCTCGACTTCGTTTTTCACTGCGTGGGAATGGACGATGTCCATGATGACAGCCACACCGTTCTTATGGGCAGTGTCGATGAGTTCTTTCAGCTCCTCAGGGGTGCCGAAACGAGAGCTGGGAGCAAAGAAGCTTGACACGTGATAGCCGAAGGAGCCATAGTAGGGATGCTCCTGAATGGCCATTACCTGGATACAGTTGTAGCCATCCTTGATGACACGGGGCAGCACGTTGTCCTTGAATTCAGTATAGGTGCCTACCTTCTCAGCATCCTGACCCATACCCACGTGGCACTCGTAGATGAGCAGCGGGTTCTTCTTGGGCTTGAAGGTCTTTTTCTTCCACTCGTATGCCTTTTCGGGGTTCCAGACCTGTGCAGAGAATATCTTGGTGTTGTCGTCCTGAATGACCCGACGGCACCAGGCAGGAATGCGCTCACCTTCTCCCCCATTCCACTTCACCTTCATCTTATAGAGCTGGCCGTGCTTAATGGCTTTCTCAGAGAGCTTCAGCTCCCAGTTGCCAGTGCCTTCAATACGTTTGCAACGATATTTTTCTGACTCCGTCCAGTTGTTGAAGTCGCCAATCAGATAGATGTCGGTGGCGTTGGGTGCCCACTCACGGAATACCCAGCCCTTGGCGAGCTTATGCAGTCCGAAGTATAGATGACCTGAGGCGAAATCGGAGAGTTTCTTCTTGCCGTTCTGCGTGAGTTGGTTGATTTTCCACACAGCGTGATCATGACGACCGCGGATAGCACCCTCGAAGGGTTCCAACCATCCGTCGTTCCTCACCAACCCGATATGTTCAGGTTCGGTCTGGACGGTGACTTTCTTAACACGCGCTGCTTTCTTGGCAGCAGGCTTTTTAGCGGTAGTTTCTTTTTTTGTTGCCATAGGTTTTTTATGCTTTAATTTTAAATATTGCTTTCTTAATCTCGGGAGCATCGATGATGCAAGGGGCATGACCGTCCTGAGGGAAGAAGATGGCGAATTGGCCAGGTTCAACCGTGACGTAGGTCTGGGCCTTGGTGTCGCCATACTTCGTGATGTCCTTCTCAGCATTGTATTCGAAATCAGGCAGATCCTGCAAAGGTGTATAGCCGAAGGTCTCAGCACATGAGACAGGAATCTGGATGTCGATCATCTCGATATGGGTTTCAAGGAAAGCGGTATCCTTGCTGCGCTGCTTAGCCACCTGAAGGTTCAGAAACGCGTCTTTGTCCTTAATGGGGTACTTGCCAGGCTCCAATGTCTGGAGGTCATGGCCCTTCAAAAAGTCCACTACATCAGCAAACAACGGGTTCAGTGTCACGTATTTGCCTAAATTATCAATCGTATCAATAATCATAGGATTACATATTTTTTAAGTTGTTATTAATCAAGTTGACGATGGCCTCTCGTATATGTTCCGCTGGCGATGATTTTGCCATTGCGGTCTTTCTCCACGAACTTACCGTCACGCAGGTCATCCTTGTAATAGCCTTCGAAACGCTTGCCCTCCTTGTCTTCCTCAATAGCAGCACCATTACGTTTGCCGTTCTTGAAGGATCCCTTGAACTTCGAGCCGTCGGCATAGCGGGCGATACCCTCACCGTCGATCATACCATCCTTGAACTGGCCCTCGAACACATCGCCAGCCTTTGTGGTGAGTTTGCCTTTGCCATTGGGCTTGTCTGCTTTCCACAGACCCACGTACTGATCGCCATTCTTCCAGACCATCGTACCCTGACCCTGCTTGTCGCCTTCATAGAACTGCCCTGTGTATCTGTCGCCATTGGCATACTTCGAGATACCTGTGCCCGTGCGCTCCCCGTCGACATAATCGCCTTCGTAGACATCGCCGTTCTGGAACCTGTATATGCCTCGCCCATTCTGCATGTTATTCTTCCACTGGCCGATATACACATCGCCAGAGGCATATTTGAAAGTACCCTTGCCCTGACAGACGTTGTTCACCCATTGTCCATCGTAGGAAGAACCATCGCCCCAGTCAAAATATCCCTGACCGTTTTTCTGATCGTCCTTCCAGTCACCTTTGTAATAGGCACCGTTGGCAAAGGTATACACCCCCTTGCCCGAACGTTTGTCCATATACCAGTTGCCGTCGTATTTGTCGCCATTGAAATAGTACATGATGCCGTGACCATGCTGATAATCACGGAACCACAGACCCTCATAGCGGTTATTGTTGGAGAAATAATACACGCCTTTGCCGTGCTGCTGGTCCTGGAACCATTCACCTTCGTATTTCTCACCATCGAAGAATGTATAGGTGCCAAAGCCGTGGCGCTTACCTTTCTCGTACTCGCCCTCATACCAGTTACCGTTCTTGTAAGTAGTCTTACCCTTGCCATGAGGCTTGCCCTGGACCATCTCACCCTGGAACTCTCCGCCATCCTTTGTGGTACATGAGCCCAATGTGATTTTCTGTGCCATCAGCACCAAGGGAAACATCAATATCGCGACTATAAATGTATATCTTATCTTGTTCATTCTGATTCTCATTTCAATTTGCTTTGCAAAAATACGAATTAAAATCGAGACCACCAAGCCTCGTCTACAATATTTAACGATAATACTCATTTTCTATCAAAAATTATTATTACCTTTGCAGCCGTATGACATTTACAGCGATTATCCCCGCCCGCTATGCGTCGACACGTTTTCCGGGCAAGCCGCTGGCAGTTCTCGGCGGAAAGACTGTCATCGAGAGAGTGTATGAGCAGGTGAGCACAGTGCTCAGCGAGGTGTATGTGGCCACAGATGACGAGCGCATCCTGACATGCGTAGAGGCGTTTGGTGGTAAAGCCGTGATGACACGTAATGATCATCAGAGCGGCACAGACCGTATTCAGGAAGCTGTGGAGAAAACAGGCACCCGGGCCGATGTTATCATTAACGTGCAGGGTGACGAGCCGTTTATCCAGCCATCGCAGATACAGACGTTGATGCAACTCTTTGATGACAGCACCACGCAGATAGGCACATTAGGAAAGCGTTTCGAGAGCCTCGAGGCTGTGGAGAATCCCAATTCACCGAAGATCGTGACCGACATGCGAGGCTTCGCCCTGTATTTCAGCCGTAGTGTCATTCCCTATATCCGAGGGAAAGCCTATGAGGAATGGATGGGCGAATACCCGTTTCTGAAACATCTCGGGGTCTATGCTTATCGGAGAGAGGTTCTGGCAGAGGTAACCAGGCTGCCACAGAGCTCGCTGGAAAAGGCAGAAAGCCTGGAACAGTTGCGCTGGCTACAGAACGGCTATCGCATCCGCGTAGGACTCACGGATGTGGAAACCGTAGGCATCGACACCCCTGAAGACCTGAAGAGAGCAGAAGAATTCTTAAAAAACAAATCTTAGTGATTCGTAGAGCTGAATCAATAGAATATAGAAGATGAATAGCGGGGCGCCCTTTTGACATCCATACGAGAGGGCGTCAAGCACATCTGCAAGGGTCTGGAAACGACCCGATACCAAGCCGAAAGACACAGACACGAGGATGATGCCAAAACAGACAACCGGTACAATGCTGCGTGAGAATGGCGATGGGAAAAGACTACCCGTTGACGACAGCAGTACTGCATGGGGCACAGCTGCCAGCCACACAATAACAACCATGTAGAGAACGAGGAACACAAAGGTAAATCGTAAGGCCATGCGGTCGCGATAGCTGGTATGTGGACGCCCAATGAGCCCACACTTCTGTAGACAGCCCAATGCCACCAACAAAAGTAATAGCCATGCGAGCCAAGGAGAGGCTACCATCGACGTGAAATTTCCGAAGAACCAGCGCACCCCCTCGCCAGAGAGCAGAGAGCGTATCCCATCAACCCTCATGGCGGAAAGAATCCATGAGAGGAGGATAAGCACCGCCTCTGCAATCAGCAGGATGAGCATGAGTATTCCGTAGCGTGAGACCTTAGCCAAACTATTCATCATCAGCTACAAGATTGTCGATATCAAGGATATGCAGTTCAATAGCACGTACTACTAAGCGTGTGGCATTGACATTGCCCACACTGTCGGGGAAAAGCTTCTTTATCAGCTCGTTCTGGCGTTTCTCCAAACTCTTCACGCCAAAAGGCATGCCCCGAAGTCCCGTGATCTGCTCTTTGGTATAGCCCAATGCCAGATGACGCAGGAAACGCTCGTCGTATTCGTCAACCTCGTAACTCACCACAGCCTCCTGTTTGGCCAGCTGACCACTAACAGCATGTTTGAAACGCTCGACAATCTTTTCGAGAATGGGTTCGTTGAACACCAAGGTCTTGCCCTCCATCACCGCATTCACATCGCGACGCGTGAGCAGTTCGCCGGTCTTCAGAATGATACCATCAGCCCCAGCATCGAGCACATCAACCCAGAGCTTCTCGTTGAGAATCTCGCCCGTAAAGATGAGGACCTTGATATCAGGATGCATTTCTTTGGTGCTACGACATATCTCCACACCAACAGTGGTAGAGCCGCTCAGCCCAAGGTCAAGCAACACAAGGTCTGGTTTCTGTTGTTTGAGCAGTTTCCAATAGGCTGGCTCTGATTCCGCAGTGCCAATGATTTCTGCCTCAGGGATATCACTCTTGAGGATGCCGAGCGTGCCCTTCAACTCCAAGAGCACGTCTTCAACGATAATGACTTTAAATTGATCCATAATTATTCTAATTTAATGATTTGACGGTTTGGGGGCAGCTGGCAGAATAATTCGTACAAACGACTGATTGTCGCGTACTTCTGCCCAAATGCCACACATGCGACGATTGGTAGCCTCGCCATGATCGCGCACAATCTGGCGACAAAGCAGATAGGGAATGTTCTGTATGGAAACGGGCGTGAACAAGGTCTGCGCCTCGTCGTTGCTGAGATGAAGATTGGGCATCGGCATCGTAATATCAACATACTTACCTTCATGAATGGCCTGCACCTCTGAAGGCTCCTTGCCCCCACCCTGTTTACGAAGGATGGAAAACAGGTAGCTTATAAGATTCTCATCACCCAAAATGCCATTTGACAGTCGATGGATATGCAGGTTTGAATGCTCCGTCTGATCCATCGCCTGCTGTGAGAGCATGCCATAGAGTGCGCGGTAATAGCCCACAATCTCAGAAAGAGACTCATCTTCTCCCTGATCTACCAGTTGACGGATACGCGAGGGATAATACATGGTTTCGTGCTTGAGGGCGGAGAGACAGTTGTCGAGGACGGCATTCGACACATGGAGATTGGCCGTCTCAAGTTCCAGACGTCGCAACTCATCGTCCATCATCTCCAGACTCGACATCTGCTGACGCTCCATCAGGAAACGATAATAGAGCCGATGGCGGTAATACAACAGATAATAAGCTGGCAGAATGGATAAGAGCACAAGGATGAGCAGGATCATGGCAATACGCTTATTGGTCTGCGACTGCTGCATCATGCGACAATAATCCGCCAGGGTGTTATCTGCCGACATCTCCTTATACAACTGTGTGTAGATGCGGTTGTTATAGTGATAGAGCTGCCATTCGTGGAGGGCCAGCGCTGCCACAGCACTCTCATTACGGATATCGAGGATGATGTTGTAATTGATGGGGAGCGAATCCTGATACCATTTGATTTCAGGAATCATCAACGAGAGGTCACCTTGTCGCAGCATCTGGTCATGCCCTTTCGGACAGAGCTGCTGGTAATAAAGATTCAGATAGTAACGGCAGGAGTCAGCAAACAACAGAGTGCGCTCGTAGGTGCCGTTGATATTGGAGAAATAAGCCGAATCGGCATAGATACTCGCCTTACCCAAATAATCGTTGGACTTCACAGGAATAGGTCCATCATTTTGGGCGATGGCAGGTATCAAGCCGCTCGCCATCATGATAAAAGTGATTAGCAGGCGCACCACACCTTTCGGTAGACGGAAGGAGAAACGGGAACCTTCGCCCTTCTTACTCTCAGCGGTAATCTGACAGACAGAGAATATCTGGCTGATCTTACGGTATTTCTCGATAATTCCCTTACAATTCAACAGACCGAAGCCGTGATTCACGAGAGGCTTGGGATCGAAGATGTGTGCTAACTGGTCTTCAGACATCCCCTCTCCCGTATCAGCCACCGATATTTCCACATAGTCGGGCGTCTGTTGGGCAGAAACGGTGACAGAGCCTCCTTCAGAGGTGAACTTCCGGGCATTGTCTGCCAAGGTGTTCAGCATGAAGAGCGTTAAGACGCGATCGGCCTTAACCTGGGCATCGGTAGGCTCCACATTAAGAGTAATGCCCTTCATAGCAAAAGTTTTACGACTATGCGACATCAGATCGAAAAGTGTCTGCAAGGGGAAACTCTCAATCTTGAGATTCAGTTCTCCCTGACGCAG
>Ga0265298_10011487_pt1 | contig 10365 bp, 13 predicted proteins | sample AusTroGonzalo_MG_3_FD_193486 | JGI IMG/M metagenome (GOLD analysis project Ga0265298, IMG submission 193486) | Bovine rumen microbial communities from tropical cattle in Woodstock, Queensland, Australia - Gonzalo_01 | ecosystem: Host-associated > Mammals > Digestive system > Stomach > Rumen ... | reverse complement strand
GCAACTATGTGTTGAATGTGGTGTGATAAAAATGTATGCTATAATCAGATAAGAAGTTAAGGGGGCTTTATATGGCACTTAGAGACGAAAAAGGACGCAGGTTTTTCATTGGTGGAGCAATCGACCCGATTGGCATTGCTTCAATCGCAATCACGACAGAGCCGACCAACACACAGTATGCAGGAAATGCTCTTGACCTTACTGGTCTTGTAATCACTGCGACAAAGAATGACGGCACAACCGAGGTTGTAACAAACAAGGTTATCTGCAATCGTGACAAATGGGGTGGTGCAGTTGAGACTGTTGTCACATTCGGCTATCACGAAAAGGCTTGCTACTGGACTGTTACACCGACAGCGGTCATCCCTGCTTCAATGACAGTCAAGACAGCACCGACAAAGACGGCTTACAAGTTAGGAGAGGACATCGACCTTACTGGTGCAGTTCTTGAGGTGACCTACAATGATTCACACAAGGCAGATGTTGCAGGCACAGCCGAGGGCGTTGAGGTTTCTCCGACAACAATGGGAGCACTCACGGAGAGCGTCACAATCAGCTACACAGAGGGTGAGACAACAGTCACCGCAACGCAGGCTGTGACCCTTGTAGAACCCGAAAGCCTCGCAGTCAAGACACCTGCCGAAAAGCTGACATACACCGCAGGTGAGGAAGTTGACACAACTGGTCTAGTCCTCACAGTGACCTATTCGGATGATTCAACCGCCGATATCAACAGCGGATTCACGGCATCACCCGAAACCGTGACAGCCGAGACAACCGAGGTCACAGTCACCTACACAGAGGGTGATGTATCTGTCAGCACTGGTTATGACATCACTGTTACAGAGGGCTAATAATGGCATATAAACTTGAAAGAGAAAAAGCCAACGCCATCGAACTTGAAGTGAACGGAGAGATACTTTCAATCCCAATCGGTGGCATGGCTCTTTACCGAAAGGTTCTTGAGGCACAGGGCAAGCTGAAAGACATACAGACGAAGATTGACAACATGAGTAAGGTCAATCAGCCGATTACCGAGGAACTGGTGCAGTTCTTGGGTGATACAATCATCTACCTGTTTAAGCTGTCTTTCGGTGAGGGCAACGCACAGAAGATTCTTGACTTCTATGAAGGCAACTACGATGAAATGCTCTTGAAGGTGTATCCGTTCTTCTTGAAGGAATATCTGCCAGCACTGAAAGAAAGGGCGAAGGACGAAAGCAAGGATGTTGCAAAGAGGCTGACAGGTGCTACTTGAATATCATAAGTACATCGAGGTAAACGGCAAGGCTGTTCCCATAATCAACGACCACAAAGCATATATTGTTGCGTTGAAGATACTGAGGAATAAGGACATTCTAGAGGAAGTGAAGGCAGATGCCTTGCTTCCTCTGCTTTTTAAAGGCACAGTCCCCGATGGATACAAGACACAAGCTATCATCAAATACTTTGAACTCTTTGCAGATAAAAAGAAGAACGGACAGCGTGAGGCAACGTTCGACATCATACAGGATGCTGATTACATCTATGCTGGTTTTATGCAGGTCTACGGCATTGATCTAGACGAGTGCGAAATGAAGATAGAGAAATTCATTGCACTTTTGAAAGGGCTTCCGAGCGACACAAGACTGTCGGAAATCATCAGAATCAGAACAATGGAAGTGCCGAAAGCCACGAAATATAATGCCAAGCAAATCTCTGATATACTTAGAGCCAAGAGGGACTTCGCCTTGGAAGGAAACGAGGATAACGGCATGAAGTCCTTCGGTAAGTTCGTCAAGGAGTGGGCAAGACATGGCAGATGATGTTGTCGGAAAACTGATATTCCAAGTAGACACAGACACCGAAGAAGCGAAGAAGGGTCTTGAAGGTTTTCAAGACTCGATGGAAGATACCCAAAAGGTAGCACAGCAGACAGAGCAGGAAGTCGGCAAGGCTGAATCGGGCATATCGGTAAAGGCTGTCGCAATCGCTACGGCTGTCGGTATGGCTGTTGTCAAGCTGGGCAAGGAAGTCGCAAAGGCTACAAGCGAGATACAGGACGGACGGGCAACTATCGTCAACGCAACAGGTGCATCGGGCGAAGCGTTGCAGGGTCTTATGGACTCTGCGAAGGCTGTCTATGCCGAGAGCGAGGCTTCATTTGACGAGGTGTCTAGGGCAATCGGTGAGATCAACACACGTTTGGGATATACGGACGAGGCGTTGGAGACAACGACAGCCTTGTTCCTTGATTTCGCAGATGCCACTGGGCAGGATGTTCAGCAGAGTGTCATAGCCGTCACACAGGCTATGAACCGATGGAACATTGATGCCGAGCAGATGCCTCTGCTGTTGGACAAGCTGACAGTAGCAGGACAGGCGAGTGGAATATCTGTCGCAGGACTGACGGCAAACCTTGCTCAGAACGCTGGCACACTGCAGGCTATGGGCTATTCTATGGACGAATCCATAGCGATGATGATGCAGTTTGAGAAACAGGGCATTGATTCCAACGCTGTTCTTATGGCTATGAAGAAGTCCTTTGAGGATTCAGCAAACGCTGGAACTGATGCAAGGGCAGATTGGGAAGATTTGCTCGCATCAATAACCAATGCCACCGACCAAGCCGAAGCCAACAGCATAGCAGTTCAAGCCTTCGGAAACAGAATCGCAACAGACATGGTGTCGGCTCTGCAATCGGGAAGTCTGAACTTTGACGATTTCGCAGAGGCGATAGCAAACGCAGAGGGTGTGCTGGAAGCCACTGACGAGGCGAGCAAGACAACAGCAGACAGAATTGAGGAACTTAAACACTCTGTAACGCTGATGCTGTCCGAGGTCGGAGAGGAACTTGTGCCGATGGTCGAGGAACTTCTTCCGACAGTCAAGGTTCTGCTGGACTCGCTGTTTGAAGCCATAAAGCCGATTATACCAGTATTGGGCAATCTTATCTCACAGCTTCTGCCACCTTTGATGGAGATTATCATATCGCTTGTTGATGTGATTGTGCCGATAATTGAGACACTGTTACCACCTCTTGCGTCTGCGTTGGAACTGGTAGGGAATATCCTTTCAGCACTGCTCACGATAGCAAGCCCGATTCTTGAAGTAATGACAAAGATACTGAACATCGGTTCGGGTCTTGTTTCGTCCATGCTCACACCAATGCTGGCTCTGCTCACACCTATCTTCAATCTGATAGCAGACGGAGTGAACGCAGTATTGAATCCTCTTGTAACAGTCTTGGAAAAGGTTGTAGGATGGATTGAAAGCATAGTCAACGGCATCAAGAAGCTGGTAGGCTGGATTGGTGACGGCATCGCTTCAATGCTGGGATTCAAGAAGGCAACGGATGAAGCGACAGGAAGTGTCAAATACTACACAGAAAACGGAACGAAAGCCGATAAGCTGACAAAGAACTATACGGCAGACATGAACGCCTTCACAAAGGCTCTGAATCAGAGCACAAGTGCAGACAATGAAAATGTAAAGATAGTAAAGAAGAACGCAGAGAGCAGAAAAACCAGCGTGGTCGGTGCGAACAAGGCAATTACAGAAAGCAACAATGCAACCACCGAGAATCAGATACAGAATGAGGAAAAGCTGACCCGAAAGCAGAAAGAGGAAGCCGAGAAAAGACAAGTAGAGACAAAGAACGAGGAAGATGCAAGGGTCAAAGCGTTCAATGATTCCAACCAGCTTATACAGGATGCAATGAAGGGTCTTACTGTCAACGTAGGCAGTGCCATATCAAATCTTGTCGATGTGTTCAATAATCAGTTTGCGACAACGGAAGATAAGCTGAAGGCTTTGCAGACGGCAACATTGGCATTTGCTGGTCTTGCTGGCAATGCTTTGTATGAACTGGGCAAGAGTGTAGCAGAGGGTTCTGCCGATTGGACAACGCTTGGCAAGACGGCACTGAAAGCCCTTGCTTCTATCGTCCGTGCCTTGGCAGAGGAAATGACTGCAAGAGCCGTACTTGCTTACTTCTCGCTGAACATCGCAGGTGGACTCGCTCTCACAGCAGGAGCAACCACCGCCTTCATCGGTGCAGGACTGATTGACGGCTATGCAAACTCGCTTCTTGTCGGAAAGGACTACGTTCCGTATGATGATTACCCTGCAACACTGCACAGAGGCGAAATGGTTCTTGACAGAATGGATGCCGACAAACTAAGACGCTATGGTGGAATGTACGGAGTTGAGCAGATGGCTTCACAGCCGTTGGGAATGGATATGCAGAGTCTTTCCCCTCTGAACATCAACAACCAGCTTTCGGCAGTCATAGAGGTTGACGGAACACAGCTTGGCATCGCTGTATTGAGGAACATCGACAACGCTTCACAGTTCATTCTGAGGTGATTATATGATTGTTAAGATTAACGGAATAGAATACAAAGGGTTCTCATCGTGGAAGATATCAGAAAAGGTCGGCAACCCGACTTCTTCCACGTTGTCCGTAGAGGTTGAGAACCAGCCGATACCGAGAGCAGGGGACTTGATAGAGGTATTTCTTGACGGAGAACCAGCAGAAAGAATCTTCCTTGGTATCTTGGGCATCCCTGCCAGCCCTGCATTTTCCTCGCCATTTGAGAAACGCATTTATTCTCTGAACTGTCTGAACGGCAACGCAATCCTGCAGAGACGGCTTGCCAACGTGTCCTATGCAGACAAGACAATGACAGAGATTGTGTTCGACTTGTACCAGCGTTACATCGCACCCGAAGGAATAACCCTTGGCGAACTGAGCGAGATAGACACACCTACCTTTGAGATATACAACTGCAAGAACATGAGCATGATGTCTGTTATGAACGAGTTGGCAGGGTTCATCGGTGGGGCATGGCAGGTCACGAACGATAAGGAGTTCAACTTCGTAAGGTTCGATGACTTCCCACAGTGCTCACAGGTGGTCACGCTGGACAACGCACCATTGAGTGGCTTGCAGAGCAAATCGGATGCGAGGGACTTACGCACCAATCAGATTATAGACGGAGCATACATAACAACCGACCCACAGACAGAGTATTACACTGTCACAGAGAACTGGCAGGGCTTCTACACGACATTCGCACTGGTACAGACACCCGACATCTACATCAACAATGTGCAAGTTCCAGCGAGTGCAATCGGTGTCCGTGGCATTGATGATGGAGACGATACCAAGCTGTTCTTGTGGTCTTACAATTCAAGACAGATTTCCGTCAATTCAAGGTACAGTGGAAGTCTTGTGCTGAATGTTGGCGATACAATCAAGATTGTCTACGTAGGACTTGCACCGATTCGTTATGAGGTGTCCAACGGAGAGAAGATAGCCGAGATAGCCGAAAAGACAGGACTGTCGGGACTGATTGACAACGTTTACACCGACCCAACCATTGTGACAAGGCAGGATGCAGTCAACAGAGCCGAAAGCCTTCTGTCGCAGTATGGAGAAGAAAAGAGGACACTTACCTGCAAGACAGACATACACACACTGTTGCAAGCTGGTTTCTCGCTCGATGATTTGGAACTGTATACTCAGTGGACATTCAATATTCCCGAACTCGATATTGAAGGCGATTTCGTGCTCACGGAAAAGACGATAGAGCCGTTGAGGTTGAATGACGATGAATCCGTGAAGTTCTCGCTCACGTTCACAGACAGGGATTTCGTCCAGTCATATGGCGAGACAATATCAAGGCTGTACACTGATATCACAAAGCTGTCAGTGAGAGCAGAGGAACTTGTCATTATTGACTATAACGTGGAAGATACACAGGAGTTGGTCGAGGATTTGGGATACTCCCCGAACATCGCACTGTATGTGTCTGCCACACCGATGGAGAACGGACAGATAGCACAGCCGTTGGGAACTATCATGCCGAACCTGTGCAGTGGTGGTGGTAGTGGTTGGAACGCTGATTTTACGATATACTGTGCAAGTGGAGACGGACAGTTGGTCTATCCTCTTGGCGATGCAGGAACGGCATATTGCTGTAAGTGAGGTGAACATGAAACTAAAGAGCGAGACAAGGCTGAAAGGTCATTGGACAATCGAAGTCAGAAAGAACGGGGTGCTGGTCGATACAATCGAGATTGACAACCAGCTTACAGAGGCGTACAGAAACGCTGTACTGGGACATCTTGCAGGAACTTCAAGCGTTGACTTGGAAATCAAGTACCTTGCTGTCGGAACGGACAACACACCAGCAACGGCACAGGACACGGCTTTGGGTGCAGAGATATTCAGAAGCGTTCCTACGGCAAAGACTGTTGTCGGGACATATACACAGACATACTGGGTTCTCACGAACGCACAGGCAAACGATACGTTGCGAGAAATCGGCGTGTTCATCGGCAATGCCTCAAGCACACCGAACAGTGGAACGCTCATGTCAAGGATTGTCATAGCCCTTGAGAAGAATGACACAATGGAAGTTACTTTCATCCGCAAGGACTATGTGCTGATTTAAGGGGGAAATATGGCATTTGTTAAAAGAACATGGCTTGCAAGAATAGGCACAGGACTTAACAAGTTCATCATCGGGGAAAAGGATGCGAACAACAAGCAGACTCTTACCAACAGCCCCGACACTGTATCACAAGAGGGTGATGTTATCTCTGCCGATAACCTCAATGACCTTGAGGACAGAATTGATGATGCTTTTACAGCTGATGCAACGGCTATTGCTTCAAAGGCTGATAAAACTTATGTAGACACACAGCTTGAAGGAAAGCAGGATACGCTTACCTTTGATAGTGCACCGACTTCGGGAAGCAACAACCCAGTAAAAAGTGGTGGTGTTTATTCAGCCCTTTTGGGAAAGGTTAGCCCGTCTGATTTAGTCATTCAATCAGTTCGTTGGAGTGGTGAATGGTTCAACCCGTACGCTGATGGTGCAACAATGGCTTTCAATTTCGATGTAGAAAAAACTGGATACACTCCGATTGGAATTGTCGGGTACTCTGTGGATTTATATAAGAGTGGTGGTGCGCATATTAAATTTTCAGTAGAAATGGTAGATTTAGACCAATCTCATCTTGTTGCAAACGTGAGAGTTATTTTCTTGGAAAGTGCAACTGTGTCCGCCAGCTACAGTGGGGCAACTATTGATGTTCTATACGTAAAGAACTGATAAAAAGGAGAGCGTAAGATATGGCATACAACAAAAAGACATGGCTTGCTCGTCTTGGGCAGGGTTTAAATAAGTTCATTTTTAATGGTGGAAGCAAGGTTACTCTTGAATCTGCACCCGATGTTGTCACGCAGGCAGGTACACCTCTGAGTGCAGAAAACATGAACGATTTAGAGGATAGAATCGACAGTGAGTTCACAAATGTTAATGATGCTATAAACGCTATTAGGAATCTTGTTATCAAGGATATGGGAACTGGTTATATTAGATTTGAAAACGGGTTTCAGTTATGTTGGGGCAAGGTAACATTTTCATCATCAGGAACAACTGGCGGTGAAGGTTCAAAATATGAATCTTATGCAAAGGCATTTAATGTAAAACCAAGAATTGTGGCAACACCTCTTGATTATGCAGGCTCTTATTTTACAGTTGGCGTTGGCGCAGTTGGAACAAGTGAATTTGTAATGAGCTACAAGAACAATCATTCATATGGTGCTGATAACATAGAGATGGTGTATCTTGCAGTTGGTACTTGGAAATAGTCTATCCAGACTAATTATCCCCACTTCGGTGGGGAGTTGTATTTAATAAGGTGAAATCAAACTTCTAAAAATCCAGTTACTTGGCAGACCGCTTCCTGCACAGACAGTAAGACCCTTGTCATAGTTGAAAATAATAGCTATTCCTCCTTTATCAATGTTATGTTTAAAGCCTATCCATCCAGCCTCAATATTATCGCTTGTACTTCCTTGGAACATTGAATAATTGCTGGCATTAGCAAAGCTCGAATCTATATCATCCAAAATTACAGGAAGATAAGAGTCCGAATTATTATAGTCAGAAACTCTATTACGAAGGGACATTACAGTATTGTTAATAGCGTCAAGAAACGCTATTATTAGCACAGTCGCAAGCAAACTCGGTTCACTATATTTGAACCCATACGATGGCAAATACTTAGACCTAAACGATTCTCAGTTCTTGAATTGGGGTAGAATAACAACCTTTGGTTGGGATTATGGTACTTGCGAAAGAGTTTCAAACAGACCAAGAAGTGGTTCTAATGCAATGAGTGGATTTACAATTGCTTTCACTGATTACGCAATACAGTTTGCATGGGATTATCTAGGCGATAGTATTTATTACAGAACTTATTATACTGGTTGGAATGGCTGGAAACAATTCACTGTCAATAATGTCTAATTATAGAAGGGCAAGGTGATCAGGCCTTGCCTATTGTTTAGTTATACCAAAAATAGGTTGTACATTGAGATGTTACATCATCAATGCCAAGACTGCTTGGGTTTAGAAGATAGTATTTTATCAGAGATGCAGAAGATGGACCTATGCTCATATATGCAGAACGAATAAGGCTTCCTGCGTGACCGATAACTACATTTCCATACTTTGTGAGCGTATCTACACTCATTACAACTGTGACAGCATCGTTTGTGAAAAAAGAAACAATTTTTACATTTTTCCAACCACTAGGCAAAGTCATAGAATTGTTTGAAGATTTAGTGCCAAGGTATTTCCATTCAATAGCTTCGATATCATCAATAATAGCGTTTAGGGCATCAGGCTATTTATATCTCTGTCAAAAGTGCTATAAAAGATTCTAACCTCGTTTATAAGAAAAGGGTAAATCTTATAAATGACCATTGAACAATACATTTTATAGCACCACCTGTTCTGAAAAAAATTTTAAGAAAACGCTTGAAATGTAAATACATTATGTTTTATTATGAAAGTGTGAAGAAAAACACAAAGGAGAACACCATGATTGACATTAAAAAGTACAAAGAATTTTTAGACGGGTGCGACTTCTCAGCTTGCACAAAGAGAACCTACCTTGACAGTGTACGTAGCTTCATAATGCACGGCTTTGAAGAATGGACGCCACAGAACGCAGTAGCTTACAAGAATATGCTGATAGCAGAGAACAAAAAGCCACGCAGTATCAATGTTATGATTGCATCGCTTAACCACTATGCGAAGTGGCAGGGGCAGAAAGGCATCAAGGGAGTGAAAATCAATGATGAACCATTCGCAGTCAATGGAATGGAAATAGACGATTTTCACAACTTAATAGACCACCTGCTCGCAGACGGCAAATATCATTGGTACATCGCTCTGAAAGTCCTTGCAGGAACTGGAATGAGAATCGGTGAAGCAACGCAGGTGACTTATGGAGATTTCAAAAGAGGTTATGCGACAGTATGGGGCAAGGGTGGCAAGGAAAGGACAGTTTTCTTCTCGCACACGCTTCGTGAAACGCTCTATATGTACGTGGCAGGGAAGCCCGAAAACGAGCACGTTATTCCGTATAATCCACACTATGTACGTGAAGCGTTCCGTAGAATCAAAAACAGATATGGTATCAAGTGCAAAACAAACCCACATGAATATCGTCATTTCTTTGCAAGGGAGATGTACGACCAAACCAAGGATGTCGCTCTGTTAAAGGGTCTTATGGGGCATGAGAGTATCGCAACAACGAGCCATTACATCAAGAAAACTTCAAAGCAAGCAATGCGTATGTACGCACACGCACAGAACTGGTGATTGATTGTAACGCTCTTTCGTGGTAATTTGTAGTTAGAAAACCAATTAAGGAGAATCTAACATGAGAGACTGGAAAGAGTGGTTTAAGTATGCAGGTATCAGAGCATTAAAGACAGTGGCACAGACCGCTATCGCAACTATTGGAACATCAGCTATGATGTCCGATGTCAACTGGGTCATGGTCGGAAGTTCATCGCTTCTCGCTGGGATTCTTTCTCTGCTGACCTCACTTGCAGGAATCCCCGAAGAAAAGAAATAATGTTTCACGTGAAACATCGGGCAGAAGATGAATGAGAAAATCAAGAAAATTTTTGTTGGCATCGGCTTGTTTGCTGGTGCTGTTCTCGCTTTCCTGTTGGGCAGAGGGTGGAATAACCCTCTCCGAAAGCGAGTTTCAGACACTAAAGACATCGTTGATAACAGCAGACGAACAACTGACACAATCAGAGCAGGAAATCAGCAGGTTGCAGAATCTGCTGACAGAACAGGACAGTCAGTTGCAAGTGCTCACGAATCAGTTAAAAGAGGCATCGCAATCCTTGAAGAAGCTGAAAAACGTAGCAACATGGAATAGTGTTAAAATAGTTGTAGTAGGAGTTGCAGGGTTTGCTCTTGGGGGCTTCACTGCATGGCTCTTAATGGGGGGTCTAAATGCCCATAATTAAGAACAGTTTAGAGAATGTTTTCAAGATCGCTG
>Ga0265298_10011485_pt1 | contig 10365 bp, 4 predicted proteins | sample AusTroGonzalo_MG_3_FD_193486 | JGI IMG/M metagenome (GOLD analysis project Ga0265298, IMG submission 193486) | Bovine rumen microbial communities from tropical cattle in Woodstock, Queensland, Australia - Gonzalo_01 | ecosystem: Host-associated > Mammals > Digestive system > Stomach > Rumen ... | reverse complement strand
TGACGGGGCGACGCTCTACATTTCGTGGGACGAGACGTTCCTTCCGGCGATCGAGGAGGTATGCGGCATCGAGCTGGACTACCGCGAGACCATCGGCGACAAGCTGGACCTCGCCTTCGACCTCGGAGACGGCAAGCCGTTCAGGTACGCGGCGAACGTTGGCAAGCGGCGGCATTTCATCACGCATGGCGCGGACGTGCTGGCGAAGAACGTGAACGGCGAACCGTTCTTTTTCCGCCACAGGTACGGGAAAGGACTCGTCTACACGCTGGGCCTGCCCATGGAGCAGATCGCCTACTCGAAGGCGGGAGGGTACGCGGGGAACGCCTTCCGCATCTGGCAGGCGGTGTGCCCGGTGAAGCGAATCTTCGAGTGCGGCTCGAGCATGGTCAACGCCTCCAAGCATCCGCTGACGGACGGCAGCTACGCGGTCGTCGTCGTGAACAACTCGCCGGACGCGTTCGCCGGCGTGCCGAAGATCTCCGACGGCTGGAAGGTCGTCTCGGTCGATACCGACGACGAATCCGACGTCAAGTGGACGGGGAACCGTCTGGAGCTCGGCGCACAGGCCGCGGCGCTTTTCCGGCTTGTGAAGGAGTGAGGCAAAGGTAAAAGAATTTCATTCCTTAAAAAGATCGTCAAGTGTCACTTCGGATTGGACATCGCTCCAGTATGAATTACGGACCAATCCGCGCGAAGTGACAAAAGTCAGATGGATGGCCTTCTGCGTTTTGGAAAGACACCTAAAAGTCTCAACCTTTGTCGCGAGCATGGAATCGACCGCCCTGTCTATCGCATATGGCCCTGACGTGTACTTCATCTCACACAGGTTAATCACGTTGTCGGCACGATCCAAAAGTAGATCAATCTGCGCCCCCGTCGGATACACCGAGTCGGCCACGTGATACCATGAATATACATTCGTCAACACTCCAGAGATGCCCAATGTGGCCTTGATCTGCGGGACATGTAGAAGGCACAGGCGCTCAAAGGCCAACCCCCTCCAGTTGGACTGCATGGGGGAACTTGTCGTTCGCGACCACCAATGTTCATCCTTTCCATCCATCTCGCAGAGAAACTGGAAATGAAAAAGCGTAAAACAATCGACGAGCTGGTAGATGAACTTCTTCTTTGTGCCGATGACCTTGTACTTTCGGATGAACCCACATTCTTCCAGAGCCGCAAGGCATTGCGAAATCGAACCGCTGCTGGCAATCTTGATGTGCTTCAACAACTCTTCGCGTGTCATTCCGACCTTCTTCTTTCCAAGCGTCTCAACGACCTTCAGATGGATTCTGGTCTTCTTGAATAACGAAGAATACAATTCCGCGAACTCGTTCTTGAGGGGGGCTCCATCGGAAAAGAACATGCGGTCGAAATTCTGTGGAAGGCTGTTACCCTTTTCAAGATAGCTCCAATAAAATGGAATGCCGCCCAGCGCCATGTAACACTCCGCTATGTCCCTCTTTGACATCGATAGGCCACGTTCCTTGGAGTACTCTTGACACTCTGCAAGAGTAAATGGCTGAAGATGTATGCGCCGTGTGACCCGATTGTGCAGCCCCCCTTTGTTCTTGAACAGTTTCTTGACAATCCAGCTAGCCGCCGAGCCACATATAATCAGCAATACATCACGACGTGCGGATGCCCAACCATTCCAAAAGGACTCCAAGGCGGTTATGAAATCAGAACGAGGAGTATCCAGCCAAGGCATTTCATCAATGAAAACAACTTTCTTTTCAAGGGAACTTGACCTGACGACTTCTTTAAGCTCATCAAACGCATCCATCCAGTCGGCGAGAGGCCGACTGGGCGTTCTTCCAGATTCCCGCAAGGAACTTGCAAACTGGCGTAGCTGCTTTTTCATTCCACCCTTAGCAAGCCCTGAATGCTGGAACGCAAACTTCTCAGAAAAGACATTGCGAATCAGAAACGTCTTTCCAACACGCCGACGACCATACACTGCCACAAATTCCGATTCGAAAGATTTGTAGCTTCTCAAGAGTTCTTCAATCTCTTTTTTTCTACCAACCATAGTTCCTCCGCAAAGACGACGAAATTGTATCATGGATGCGCCATAATGTCAACTATGCCATTCAGACATTCCGAAAACTTTCCAAACATAGACAAATCTGGCACAGTTTGGAAAGTTTTCAGCACTAATACCGACATTTTCCTGATTGCGAAAGATCATGCCATGGATGAGGCGCGGCGCGTGGCAGACATGGTCACTCCGTAGCGGCGGCGGAACATGGCGGCGAGATGGGCGGCGCTCTGCTGTCCGCACGTACGGGCGATCTCAGCGAACGGCTTGTCGGTCTCGACGACGAGCGCGCGGACGTTCTCGAGGCAGGTTTCGCGCACGATGTCGCCCACGCTGCGGCCAAGCGCCTTGCGGCAGCGGTTTTCCAGCGTGCGCGCGGTCACGTGTCGGCGCGACGCCAGTTCCGAAACGCGCAGGTTGAAGCCGCGCGTCGCGCGGATTTCCTCCAGCAGGCCGATGACGAGCGGGTCGTCCGTCTGCGTGTTGGCGGACGAGGCGCGCGCCGCGACGGGAAGGGGCGGATACAGGATCTGCCGGCGGGGCGGCGTCCGCCCCCGCATCTGGCCATCAAGTAGTTCCGCCGCTCGGTAGCCGGCTTTTTCGGCGTCCAGCGGGATGGACGAGAGCGGCGGCAGGCTCGTCTCGCAGAGCGTCGTGTCGTCGTTGACGCCTAAGAGGGCGAGGCGGTAGGGGACGGGGATGCCGGCCTCCTGGCAGGCGTCAGCAATCTGCCGTCCGCGCGCATCGTGCGGCGTGAAGACGGCGACGGGCTTGGGCAGACGCTGGAGCCAGCGGATGACGCGCGGCATCTCCAGATTCCAGTTGGCGGAAAGGCGGCGCGTGCAGGGGCGTGGGTAGACGTGGCCGGAAAAGCCGCGTTCGGCCAGCCGCGCGAGAAACGCCTCCCGGCGTTCGATCGACCAGTTGGGCTCCTCGAGTCCCGTGGCGTCGTACCGCATCTGCGGCGAAGAGGAGAGTACGGGGCCGACGAAGGCGAACCGAGTGAAGCCACGCGAGAGGAAGTGGTCGGCGGCAGCGCGCCCGACGGCGGCGTGGTCGCAGACCAAACGCACGCAGGGCGAAAGCGGGTGGGAGGGATGGATAAACGGCGTCTGCGGATCGAGGATAACCTTGGGCGCGGGATGGGCGGCCAGACGGTCCGCTTCCGTGCGTGAGGGAATGCGCGCGATGATGCCGTTGCCGTTCCAGTTGTCGGGAAGGCGCTGGTCGGCGATGCCGCCGGGCGTGAGGTCGAGCGTCCAGGTGTCGTGTTCGCGGATATAGCGGATGATGCCGCGCAGCAGGGTGCGCGACACTTCGAGCGAAGTTTCCATCAGGATGGCGACACGTGGCGTCATGGTTGGTTGGCAGTATAGCAAACCGCATGCGGAGAGGCAATCATGACTTTCCTAAAAAAGATAGTCAATTTCTTATTTAGGATAGTGCGCCAACCGATACAACAAGGTATAATATTCGTGCTTATTTCTCGCGAACTTGGAGGAAGCAATGAGGAAACTGAATACGATTGTTGTCGCGGCTGCGCTCGGCGCGTGGCCCGTTGCCGGTTTCTGCGGCGCGGCCGTGGCTGGTGCGCCGGTCGATCCCGACGCCGGCACGCGGTACCTTGCCGACGGCGCGGCCTCATTGGAGCAGACATTCCACGGGAATCTCGTGAAGCAGGGAACGGGCACGAACACGCTGTCACTGGCGGATGTCCACACGGCCAACGGCCGGATCGTGGTGGCCGACGGCATGCTGAACGTCACGGGCGCGGCGGCGTCGAACGCGCCGGAGAAGCCGTGGAGCATCCTGTCGAATGCCGTTGTGTGGCTGGATGCTTCGTTGACGCAGACGATTGACTTTGTGGAAGGCTCCGCCGTGAACGTGAGCCAATGGCGCGACGTGCGCGAGACGGGCGACGGCACGACGGCGCATCCCTACGTCTACCGGCGCGCCGTGGCCATCACCAACCTCGGGCACTCCGCCACCTACGCGCCCGATCCGAACGGATGGTTCCCCACGTACAGCCCGGCGGCGAACGGCGAGAACGCCTACGTCGATTTTGGGCAGTACTCCAGCGGGCGCATGGTGCGGTTCAGGAATGCATCCAACGGCCAATGGGACGTCAATCCTCTTCGCCATGCGTTCGTGGTCATCGGCACGCATGACGGCCACTACGGATTCATCTTCGATCCGGGGCCGAACTCCGTGGTTTACGTGCCGAACAACTACTGGTCTCTCGTGAACTGCCAGTTGTACAACTTCATCCAGTCTTCCGGCGGGTGGACCACATTGATTGCGGGCGTTTTCCGCGTGGACGGCGTGGCTGTGGATCCGTTGAACACAAAGCCGAACGGCGGATATCAGCTGCTCGACCTCAAGACGGGGCGGTCCGGATGGGTTGTGAAAGGGCTCTTCTCGCACAACTTGATTTCAAACGACACCGACGGTTACCGCCAAGGCGGCGGGCGGCTCTGCGAGATCATCCTTTTCAGCAGGACGCTCGAGGAACCTGAACGTCTGCGCGTGGAGGCGTATCTGCGGCACAAGTGGTGCGGCGCGAAGGTGTCCGCTCCGACGTATGCGCTCGGCGCGAACGGCGGACTTTCGTTTTCCGGTGGCGTGCTTGACATGTCCGATCCCCTCGCCCTGACGGTGACGGGAGGCGCGACTTACTCCGCTACGACCGCTGGCGTCGAGTGCGCATCGGCAGCCAGTTCGTCTCTCGTCAAGACGGGCGACGGCGAATTCGTGGTCGGCAAGATCGCGTCCGGCCTGACAAACGTGAGCGTCAACGCGGGTACGCTGCGTCTGCGGCAAGGCGTCGATTCGCCAGTCTCCGTTCCCACCAACCTGTGCGGTTACATCGAGGACCCGTCGTTTGAAGCGTTTTCGGATAGAACCGTGGGGGATCTCGGCTTGGGGTTGTCGTCAAGTAGTGAGCATGGATGGAAATCGCATGGCAGCTATGAGAACGGCACAATTGCGAAATGGAAATCCGCCGGTGGTTACTTCAATGTGGCGGGCATGCCGTACCCGGACGGGAACTATGCGGGCGTCCTGCATATTCGCGGTGGGTTGCAGACGACGGTGACGCTTCCGTCGGATGGTGTGTATCGGCTCTCGTACTGGCTGGCGATTCGCCCTGGCAACAATTGCAACTACAGAGGGCACGAACACCGCGTCCTGATTGATGGGATCCCCGTAGCCGAGGTCAAGGCGTGGGATCCTTCGTACAACTGGCACCTGTGCACGTTCCGTCTGCCGTGGCTTTCGGCTGGCGAACACACGCTTGTGCTTGCGAGCGACCTGAACAACAGCAAAGAAGCGTCCATGCGCACGGTCGATTTCAACGTCACGGACAGCATCATGAAAAACGCCCAAGATAGCGTCATTACGGGCAACATCGTGGGAATGGTAGATGACTTCCATGTGGACTGGATCGAACCTGGCGAAGGCGAAGTGGCGGTGAGCAACGCGAGTTTTGAGGTGACGTCGTTCAGCGCCCGCGGATACGAGATGTTTCCATCTGACCTCGTTGGGTGGGAGTACGTCTCGACGAACGCGTCGAACCAGATATTCACGGAACAGACATGGAACGGACAGTTCAAGTTACACCCAGCTTCGGACGGGTGCCGCATCCTCAACATCGTTAACCTCGCGCAGATTGGGCAGGACGTAACGTTTCCGGACAGAGGGACCTACACGCTCACGTGCGCAGCGGCTTCGGTTCAGGGCGACGGCGGAGTCACCACGCCGGGCAGTCTGCTCTTCACGTTGGGCGGCACGACGATCGGCACGCTCCAGCCGAATGCCGTGATGAAGACGTATTCGTTCTCGTTCGACGTGCCGGAGGACAACTACACGGCGAAGCTCGTCATCGCGGGGCAGGTTGAACATTCCATCGTGTCCATCGACGACGTCCGCATTTCGGGTCGGAATCCCGCCGTGGTAGCCGCGAACACGTTCACCTCAGACGGATGGGAGAAGACCGAGGAGCCGTCCGACATACAAGACGGTTCGGGGAAAGTCGATTGGCTGCCGATAGCGTACCTCTCGGACGTGTCGTGGGGGACCGTGGTGTACGGCAATGACGCCAATCGCGTGGGAATCCGCAACCGGGCGTCGATCTGGCGCACGGTTGCATTCCCGGAGGCGGGCACGTACCGTCTCTCGGTGGCCTCCATCGGCCGGTTCTATCGCTACAATAACCTGCATCTGTCCGATCCCGGAATCCTCGCGCGCTACAGCGGAAACGAGTTTGACGCATGGGTGGCGAAGGGCGGCGTGACGAACGTGATCGGGCGGTTCGGCGTGGACGACCGCGAACGGTTCGTGACACACCGTTTTGTGTTCGAGCTGCCGGAGGGCGGCGACTGGAAGGTCGGTTTCAGCGGACTCAAGCAGTCGGAACACAAGGTACAGGGATCAAATAGTTACTACAGCAACGGCGGCGTGCTGGACGGACTCGTGATCGAGAAGGTCACGGCCGGGGCGGTGCCGCAGATTCCGGCGTCCGTCGAGATCAACGTGGCGGACGGCGCGAAGCTCGCGCTGGATTATATCGGAACGAACACCGCGTACACCGTGCGCTACGCGGGACGGAGCGTCACGGGCGACATCAACGCGGAGACGTGCCCCGATTTCGTGACGGGCGTCGGTTCCCTGTTCGTGCAGCCCAAGGGCACGATGATCCTGTTCCGGTAAATGCGTCGCCAAGCCGCAGATTATGCGCGGGCACCGTCTGGAAGACCTGTCTTGAAACGATATGAAAAGTAAACTCGTAAGCGGCATCGCCCTTGTGGCGGCATTGTTCGCGCCATACGTGGGAGTAGGCATGGAACGTGCGAATATCGCCAATCTGGCAGGACGCGACCATCTGGGGCGCGAACTGGTTTCCGCCGACGAGGCGGGCGCGCCGCGAAAAGGACGTCAGGTGGCGCTGTTCTACTACCTGTGGCACGGGCAACACGGCACGCAGGGTCCGTATGACATCTCGAAGATCGAGGCGGCCGATCCCCGGACGATGGAAAAGCCCGATTCCCCGCTGTGGCCGGATCCCTCGCACACGCCGATGCTCCACTGGGGAGAACCGCTCTTCGGATACTACCTCTCCACGGACGAGTGGGTCCTGCGCCGCCACGTGCAGATGTTCATCGACGCTGGCGTGGACGCGCTCTTCTTCGACACGACGAACGGCTACCATTACCGGCAGGTGACGGACAAGTTGTTCAAGATCCTCGAGGAGTACCGCGCCAAGGGATTCCCCGCGCCGAAGTTCTTCTACTACATGGCTCCGGCTCGGCGCGGATGCGGCACGGCCAACGTCTATGACGTGTGGGACAACTACTACTCGAAAGGACGCTTCCGTAACTTGTGGTTTGAGTGGGACGGGAAGCCTGTCATAGTAACGCACAACGACCGTCCTTATCTCCAGGAGATTTTGGACACGTTCACGTTCAGGCGACCGACGTGGGGCACGCCGTCCGTTCCCGATACGTGGTACTGGGCTGGGATGCCGAAGCAGAACGTGGCCGTCTCGTCGGCCGGACGGCGCGAGATGCTGCCCATCACCGTCGGCTCGCCGGACGTTGCGCTGGACGCGCCGAAGGGCGGAAAGTGGAAGCCTGGTGCGAACGTCGGTTGTTCGGAGGGCTATTGGGGTGCGCCGGTCCAGGGGCGCAGCTGGCATGACGGCGCGCGCGACACGCGAAAGAACGCCGCGCACTACGGGTTCTTCTTCCAGAGTCAAATCGATTGGGCGCTTGCGAAGGAGCGCGACGACGTGCCGCTTGCCCTGGTCTGCCAGTGGAACGAATGGCTCGTTCCGTTCCTGACGCGCAAGACGAACGACCTGTACGGGATGCCCCACTGGATCAGGCTCCAGGACCAGTACAATATGGAGTTCAGCCGCGACATCGAGCCGATGAAGGGCGGCTACAAGGACGCCTACTATTTCCAGATGATGAACTTTGTGAGGCGCTGGAAAGGCCTGCCGCCGGCGGCGAAGGCGACGCGGTGCCATGCGCTCCGTTCGGTGGAGGATTGGAATGCGGTGTCGCCGGAATACGTCGAGATGACGGGCGACTGCCAACCGCGCGACTGGCCGGGGTACGATGCTTGCGGGCGGTACCGCGTGGACACGGGGTGCAACGAGTTCAAGTCGCTTAAGGTGGCGGTGGGCGAGGACGGTTGCGTCTACTTCCGCGCGGAGACGGTCGGGACGCTCAAACACTCATCCGATGCCAACTGGATGAATCTTTTCGTCAAGGTGCCGGGGCGTCCGGCAGAGTGTATGGGCTATACGCATAGATTCACGGAAAAGAGCGGCGGAGTGACCTGCTCGCATGATGCGAAAAGCGTCGTCTACAAGGTGCCGTGCAAGGTTCTGGGCATCGATCCCGCAAAGGCGTTCAAGTTCGAGTTCAAGTGGTCGGACAACCGCCAGTCGGACGACGTGATGGACTTCTACGTCAACGGCGACGCCGCACCGCGTGGCCGCCTGAACTGGTTGTTCGTGTTTGAACCATGATGAAAAATGGGGGCCAAGGTATGTGTCCCATGCAAGTTCCTCTCATCATGAACCGGGTCTCGATTTCGCGCGTGTCGGCCACCGCATTCGTAGCCTGTCTGCTGTCATGCTCATCTGCGTCCGAGTTGATATTCCATGCGCCGTTCGACGGAACGCCGGTTGCGGCCGTGGCGAAAGGCGTCGCCAAGCCGCAGATCGTACGCGGCCTCGAATACGCGCCGGGCGTGGATGGACAGGCCGTTCGGCTGGCGACGACGGCGGGGAGCATTCTGCAGTACGCGCTTGCGCAGAACGTGCGGCCGGAGAAAGGTACCGTCGCGTTGTGGGCGAAGCGCGAATGGCCCGACAACGGGCGAGATGCGTCAGGCCGGGAACGGTGGCGGACGATGTTTTCGTTTCCGGAACCGTGCAAGCGGTTCGGTTCGGGTTCCCTCTCGCTGTGGTGGTGGGGCGAAAGGCTCCGGATCGACTTGACCGACTTCGGCCATACGCACATCTACCGGAAGGACGTACCGCCGCCGGACGGCAATTGGGAACATGTCGTATTTACTTGGGATGAAGAGGCCAAGGTAACGCGGCTCTACCGCAATGGCGTGAAGCTGCCGTCGCAATCCGACCACACCGGCCCCATGGCCGACATCCTCGCGAGGAAAAAGGGACTTCCCTTCACGTTCGACCGACCGGGATTCGACCGGTTCTTCGTAGGATGTTTGGGGACGCGTCAGCAGTTCGACGGGCTGATCGACGATTTCCGCATTTACTCCGAGGCGTTGACGGAGAAGGACGTGAAAGCGCTCTTTGCCGTCCATGCGGCCCGCGCCACGCCGCCTGCGGACCGTCCCGACTACGCGGCGCTTTTCGCCAAGGGCGGACCGAATCCCCACGAGGGCGGCGACGCAATCGCGCGCACGTTCGTGGCGGAGTACCGCTTCGACGCGGCGTCGATGGCGCGCTATCGCACGGAGAAGAGATTCCGTTCCGTCGGGGACGTGGTGGAGAAGTCGCTCGGCGGCGTCCCGTACCTTGAAGCGGGCACGAACGTCAACGACCGGTTCGCGTTCATGTTCGACGTCGATCCGTCCGTGCCGCTCTACGAGCTGGAGTTCGACTATCCCGACGACGCGAAACGCACGTGCGACCTGCTCGTGCAGTTCAAGGAGGCGAACGGCAACGACTACACCCTGCAGGTGGGCTACTTTACGGGTGACGAATACCCCAACACGGGGAAGATGCTCACGCACAGGTGCCCGTATTGGACGACGCCTGGCAAGGGAGAACTGGTGGCGATCGCGATGACGGCCCGCGCGGGCGTCCCCGCAGCGCTCTCGGCATTGCGCGTGTACAGGGTGAAGGACGCCAAGCTGCCGCCGCTCGCCGTCCGCGAGCCAAAGCCGGCAGGTGGCTGGAACCGGATGTTCGGGATGTACTGGGAGGATCCGGCGATCGGCTACGACTTCGGGACGGGCGGACATGGCGCGAAGGAGATATCCGCGCTCATCGACCGTACTGCGGCGTACATGAAGTACTGCGGGCAGAACCTGTTCTGCTATCCGGGCGTGTGGTACAACGGACTCATCGGCGACACCTACAACCCCCGCGCGCACGCTCCGGACTTCCTCTCGGCGTGGTACTCGAAGTTCGACCGCGAGGGACTCTTCTTCGTCCCGAACGTCAACCCCAACAACATGGACGTCCCAGACGGCCTGGTCACGCTGGAGACGATGACGAATGGCGCGCTGCACGCCTCGCCCATCGCCATCCACTCGACCGGCAGACCCAACTGGGGCGG
>Ga0265298_10011484_pt1 | contig 10366 bp, 9 predicted proteins | sample AusTroGonzalo_MG_3_FD_193486 | JGI IMG/M metagenome (GOLD analysis project Ga0265298, IMG submission 193486) | Bovine rumen microbial communities from tropical cattle in Woodstock, Queensland, Australia - Gonzalo_01 | ecosystem: Host-associated > Mammals > Digestive system > Stomach > Rumen ... | reverse complement strand
GTGGGATGTTTGTCGCAATGACCATAATGAATATTTCTATTTCGGAATACTGGCGCATGACATTAAACTGGATTTCGTTTAATAACTTTGCAGTTGGTGTACTGCATGGTTGGCTTTTCGGATGGGTAATTGCGATTGCGGGTTGCATATGTGGCATGCGCGCAGAACGCACTGCTGATGGGATTGGGCGGGCAACAACACGTGCAGTCGTTACAGGTATTGTTGGGTGCATAGTTACGACGGCAATATTAACGGTAATATTTAATTGGTTGGATATATAATGGTTAAGAAAAACGGACCTTTTATTTGTGTGCAAGATTTAACTATCGCGTATGACGATAACGTGGTCGTACATGATTTGAACTTTGACATAAACCGTGGTGATATATTTGTAATTATGGGGATGTCAGGGTGCGGTAAAAGTACAATTATGCGATCGATGATTGGGCTGTTACCGCCACGTAATGGTCAAATAATCATTGATGGTACCGATATGTGGGCGGTTTCAGAACCGGCACGTGCCGATATTGTTTCGAGATTTGGTGTATCATACCAAAGTGGCGCCTTGTTTTCATCTATGACGGTTTGGGAAAATGTTGCATTACCGTTGCAATTAAAGTCGGGGTTAGGCTCCACCGAAATAAATCGACGCGTACGCGAAAAACTGGATATGGTCGGATTAAATAATTGTTATGATTTATATCCATCAGAAATAAGTGGTGGTATGGTAAAGCGTGTGGCGTTGGCGCGCGCGATGGCGCTGAATCCGCATGTTTTATTCTTTGATGAACCATCTGCCGGGTTGGACCCAATCCGTACGGCACAACTGGATGAAATTATATCGCATATAAATCGCCAGACAGGAACCACTATCGTTATGGTAACGCATGAATTATCATCAATTATGAATATTGCGACAAATTCGGTTTATATTGATATAAATACTAAATCTGTTGCAGCGTATGGTGCACCACGTGAAATTTTAAAAACAACAAAAAACAATGAAATCAAAAATTTTTTAAACTTTAATGGGGGCAAAAAATGAAACAACCAAGCAAGGGCGCAATCGGCGGATTTATAATATTTTGTTTTTTACTGATTATCGGAACACTGGTGTTCTTTTTCGGCAGTCGTCTGGAACGTAATTATGTTACGCCAGTGTTATTTTTTGAAGGTTCGGTCAAGGGATTAAATGTCGGATCACATGTATACTTTCGGGGTGTACCAATTGGACGCGTAGAAAAAATTCAACTGATACCAAATAACCAAGACAAAATTGTTATTCCTGTATATGTTCGAATTGATCCGCGTATGACCGCGAATGGTCAAATGTCCCAGTCACAAATGGAAAACTGGATTCGCGAATTGGTGACACATGGATTAAAAGGAAAATTACAGACACAAAGTGTTTTAACTGGTCAGATGACAATCGAATTGGATTTCTATCCTGGATACCCAGAACGATTTTTGGCGAAAAAATATGATATAGATGACATAGAGATTCCAACTATTCCATCAATGTTTGATGAAATATCACACAATTTGGAAAAGATACCGTTGTCAGATATTACAGGCAATATGAATGTATTGCTACAGAATCTGAATAATGATATTCCAGATTTGATGCGTCAATCGACTGCAGCAGTGTCAAGTATAAATCGATTGGCAAATGAACTTTCGGGGCCGGGTTCGTCAACGATAAATGATTTGAACAAAATGATTCGCGATGTCAGTGAGGCCGCACGTGCGGTATCCCGGCTTAGCGATTATCTGGAACGTCACCCCGAGGCATTATTAAAAGGAAAAGGAGGATATTAAAATGAAAAAAATTAGTTTATTTTTTATTGCGATTGCTTTAACGGCATGCACATTTGGTCGCGGCAGTGAACCCGCACGGTTCTATGCAATTTCTACGCCAAACGTGGAACAAGTGCGCGGTCCATCATCCCGTGTCAATGTAGCAATTGATAATGTTTCGGTGCCACAATCTGTTGATCGGCCACAATTAGTTGTTAAACACCCCGATTCAAATATGCTTACGGTATCGGAGTTTGATCGTTGGATAGAAGGTTTGCCAAATGCGTTGCCGATTGTGATTTCTGAAAACATGAACATGTATGCAAAAAACATTAGTGCACGACCAGGGCGTGGCGCAATGCCGGCGTCGGGCACAAATTACAGTGTTGCCATAGATTTTGTGCGATTTGATACGGAAATTGACGGCGCGATAACTATATCTGCATGGTGGACTGTGACAAATAGTCGTGGCGAAATAGTTGCCCAGAAAAAGACGACAAAAACTGCAATAACCCCAGACGGTGATTTGGACGATCCAAACTATGATGCAATCGTCAGTGTGCAAAGTAAATTGGTTGCAGAATTATCATATAAAATCGCTGATGTGATAAGTGAATTGAAGTAACAAAAAATCCCGCGGGGCGGGATTTTTTATTTGGTTTTTGGGCTGTTTTTTTGTTTGGTTTTATGGTCGAATTTTAGCCAACCAATTTGCGCCAAAGGCTTTTCTTTTTGCCTTTTTGATTTCCGCGTTTGCGCGTGCGATGCGGCGCGTTCATTGTCGTCCGCTTTGCCTCGTTATGTTGCGCATTTTTCTTTTTCGCGTCCGTTGACGGCGCGTTTGCCATCAATATTTCATCCGTCTTGGCCTGCTCTGGTGCGACACGCTGGATTGAATATTGGTCAATATTCATCAAACTGTCATCGCCAACAATCACGATTTCCGTGCCAAATTCATTTTCCATCGCATTTAATTCCGCCCTTTTATGGTTCAGAATATAAATCGCGATATCGGTTGGCACCGTCATAATTATCTTCTGCGCCGATTTCGCCAGCAATTTTTCCTGGAGATGGCGGAACAGTATTATCGATGCCGTCTGAATACTGGGCACTACGCCGGCGCCCATACAATGTGGACACGGCACATAGGACGATTCAATAAAACTGCTGCGCAGGCGTTGACGCGACAGCATCAGAACACCGAACGGGTTTATTTTTGCGACCTGGGTCCGGGCGCGGTCATGCTTCATCACTTCGCGCATTTTCATTTCCAGTTTGCGATTATTGCGCTCTTCTTCCATATCGATAAAGTCGATTGCGACAATACCCGCCAAATCACGCAGACGTAATTGTAATGCGATTTCCTCGGCCGCCTCAAGATTCGTATTCAACGCGGTTTGTTCAATATCTTTTTCTTTGATTGCGCGGGACGAATTAACATCTATTGTCACCATCGCCTCGGTTTGGTTGATAACCAGGGAACCGCCAGATGGCAGCTGGACATACGGGCCATGCAACCCCTCTAACTGTTTTTCCACGCCGGCCTTAGTCATCAATGGAACCGCAGTATCTTTATACAAAACCAATTGTTTCCGCGGGGCATGGCCATACATTTGCTGGAAATAATTTTTGGCGGCGTCATATGCCTCTTCGCCCTGGATAGTCAAAATATCATCCTTGGACGACAGGAAATCACGAACAACGCGACGCAACAATGAATCTTCGGTATGTATCGTAACTGGTGCGACCGATTCCAATGTAGTTTTGCGAATTTCATTCCACAAATTGACAAGGTAATCATAATCTGCCGATACCTCCGCCCCAGATGCACCAAATGCCGCCGTACGCAGAACAACCGTCATACCACGCGGGATTTTCAACGTATGTAAAATTTCGCGCAGACGGGCACGTTCGGCTTTATCGGAAATCTTTTTCGAAATGCCATAACTGTTACGTTTACGGGAATTCGGCATCAAAACCGCAAAACGACCCGCCAACGACAGATATGTTGTCATCGATGCGCCCTTTTGTCCGCGTTCTTCCTTGACCCCCTGGACCAATAAGATTTGTTTTGGTTTTATGACATCCTGGATTTTAAATTCACGGGCGCGCTTGGCGAATTCTTTGTTATCTTCGCCCGCGCTGTGGTCATCATAGTCAGCGATTTCATCAACCTCTTCATCGGGGTCGTCGTCATCGTCAACAATGTTGGCATGCGCCAATTCAAGTAATTTTTTCTTTTGTTCGGGGGTTACCTGGTAATAATCAGGGTGAATTTCCGAAAACGGCAAAAATCCATTTTTACCAGTACCATAATCAACAAACGCCGCCTGGAGTGATGGTTCAACCCGTATAACCTTGGCCAGATAGATATTACCCTTAATCTGGGGCTTGGTCGTGGTTTCAACATCAAAATCCGAGACACGGTTATTGACGGAGTCTACGACAACAACGCGCGTTTCCTCCGGGTGGACTGCGTCCACATATATCTTTTTTGACATTCAATAATCCTTTTGTGTTAAATGCATAACCGTGGGCAATAATTCGTCCCCGTGGGGCGTCCAAGCCCATGCCAAGGGATAACATCGCGATACCAATCAATGTCAATCGAATTAAAGAAACAAGCGATATAAACAACACTTTTATAGTCCCGCTGGTTAAATGCTGGTGACTAGTTTATCATGAACAAATATCATTTGGCAAGGTATTTTATTGCCCAATGTTTTTATTTCCGCCAATATGTGGAAAATTCTGGATTTTTTGTTTTGCCTCGTCCAGCCACCGACGCATACGCGCACGCAACCAACGCTCGTACACAAAGAACAGCCCCCCTACCCCAATCAGTGGCAACACATAATAAATAATACGGTACGCCAACAAACCACCAAAGACACTGGCCTTGTCCGCGCCATCAGGCAATGCCAGCAAAAACACACTTTCAAACACGCCGATGCCACCGGGAACCTGGCTGAATACGCCCGTAGTTTGTGCAACGACAAATAAACCGATAAATGTTCCAAACGGAATGTGCACAAACGGTATCAGACAAAAATACAAAACCAACCCCGCAAGGACGCTGTCCGCCATGCCCAGTAACGTTTGCAGGAATGCCATTTTCGTAGATGGTACATCAAACTTTAACTGGCCAATTTTAATACTTTTGTTGCGGAAAAATACCGTAATGGCAAAATACGCCAGTAACGCCGCCAAACAGAATATGAACAGAGTATTTAATCCGACACTGGCGCCGACCGATTCGGCAAAAATATCATGCGGAATCAGGAAATAGCCAACAACCGCGATGGCCGTCGCCCCAAGGAAATATGTAAAACCATTGATTGTTACGATTTTAACGATGTCGCCACCACGAATACGCCACCGGGTATACAAACGATAGCGAATCGCGCCGCCACTTATCACCGCGTGCCCGGCATTATTACTGATTGCAAACCCAAGCATCCCGGCCAGCATCCATTTCCACCACGATACCTTATTACCCGCGCCGACATAGTTTAATGCCAAATAATCGTATAAAGCCAATGCCACATATCCCATAAAACATGCCACTGATGCCAAAACAAGATTTATAAAAGGAATATCCAACAACGCGCGCGCGATATCACCAAATGAATAATTTCGCAGCTGCCACCACAGCATACCAACCGCCAAACAAAAAAACACTATGCCCGAGTATCCAAGCAATTTTCTGAACGTTTTTTTTGCATTTAATGACATGAAAACCTTCTTATGGTGCATAAGAATACCACCAGGAAAATAAAATTGCAAGTGGAACCAATTAACGGGCGATAAATATGGCACATGGAAAAGTAAAATTCCGCGGAAAATTCGGGATAAAATTCTATACCACAAACGAACGTTTTTGGTAAAGCATTTTTTTACATTTTTTTCATTTTTTTTGTTTGTTTATTTTTTCCGGTTTTCTGCACTGTTCGTTACATTCGTGTGTTTCCAACCCCAATTTTGGGCAACTGTACCAAAAACGTTCGTTTGTGGTATAAATTCTTGTGGAGAAATATTTGAAACAAGGTAGGATTTTGTGAGGCGTTGGATTTTCGCCATTTTTGCATCGGTTCTGATTGCGTTTTCTGCAAACGCAACCGTGAACGATGGACATGTTACCACAACGGTCGGTTATGTTACACATGAACTGGATACGCGCCAGGATGAATTTCCGGCACAAAGTGGCACCAAGGCGATGACGTTTGGTGATGATGCCGGTGAGATTGGTGCACGTGAAGTAAAATCTGATTTAGGCAGTAGTACATCCGATGATTCATTACCGACGGTTAGTGCGGTGAATGATGGATTGGATGATAAACAAGATGCGGTTGCTGCAAACAATACGAACACGGTCTTAACCTATACTGGGACGGCGGGAAATGTCGGTGCCAAGGGTGTATATCAAAACAGTGGCACATATGCAAATCAAATGGATAATTTGGTTACCGCGGGGACATTTAACACCGCATTGCGTAATGGATTGGAAAGTGAGTTTGTGTGTGCCGAAACCGATCCATCAAATGGTCAATGCTGGGCATGGTCAATAAACAATAACGGCGGCCCATGGAATTATTTTTATATGGATAATATTACAGAGGTATCTGCTGCTGGTAGAATTGTTCGTAATGCAGACGGAACTATTACTATTACAGGTTTTGCCGTAGCAACTAATAAAACGCTTGCAGAACTGGCTCCAGGTTTAGAGGTTGGCAAAACATATAAATATTCAATAAATTCGACATCATCAAACAAACAAATGTTACTTTATAAATCTGAGGGTAATATAAAGTGGTATAATAATACAACGCAAACAATAACGGCAGATATGTTAAATCGTCGTGTTTATTTTTATACCAGCAGCAACACTGGCACCTCCGATACAATATCCGAAATCAAAATTACGGCGGTTGATTCAGGCACACCCGTCGGCGCGTCGGGTACCATATTACCAAATGGGTACACACCATTGGAATACGTTCAAGGTGTCGTTGTTGATACAGGACTGTATATAGGAACAACCGATAGATTCGAAATAAAGTACGAGTTAACAGAAGCAAATACAGCATATCATTTTGGTTATCGTGGCGCTGCTGCAGGAACTTCGAGTAGTTATAATTCTGCAAACACATTTAATGCAACATATCAAAATACTTCTAAAAATTTCATATTATATGTTGTGGATAGCAACAGAAAAATAAAATACTATACGGTTGCACAACCAATTAATACACCATTTACGTTTCGCTGGAATGGTTCGGTGAACACGAATCCCATTGTCAATGGGACAAGCATAACCGGCAGTGGTTCAACAACAGAACAAACAAATCCCACCCAGACATTTATTGTCGGGGGACAAAACGCAGCAAATAATATAGCAAACCCTAATCATCCGATAAAATTGTATTACTTTAAAACTTTTGCAAGTGATGGTGTAACTGTTACGCACGACTTTATTCCGGCACGGCGTGAAAGCGACGGTGTGTTGGGTATGTATGATTTGGTGGGCAGAGCATTTCATGAAAATCAGAGAACCACTGGCGAATTTATCGCAGGACCGGATGCAAATAACAACCTGTACCTGCCCCAAAATCAGTAATAGTAATTCAATTTCAAAAGGTGATTTTAATGCTTTATAAGGCGGGCGCGGTCACGTTCCCATTCGCGTTTTTTTATCGTTTCGCGTTTGTCGGTGCGATTTTTACCGAAACCGATTCCCAGTAAAACCTTTAATTTTCCGCGATTGTTAAAATACAGTTTTAATGGAAAAATCGTTGCGCCACGTTCGTTTAACTTTCCAATCATGCGGTTTATCTGGGCGCGGTGCAGCAAGAGTTGGCGCGGGCGACGTTCATCAAAGTTCACATATCGCGCCGCCGTCGGCAGACGCTGAATCTCCACCCCTGCCAAGAACAAATTGCCACCACGATTTTGCACAAAACCATCGACAATCGTCACCAAACCATATCGCACAGATTTAATTTCGGCACCGGTCAGTGCCAGCCCCGCCTCTATCGTGTCATCCACAGTATAATTGAACCGCGCCTTGCGGTTTTCAGAAACAGCACCAAATTTTATCATATTCCGTGGCATTTTAAACCTGTATCTTGGGATAGAGTTTTTTTGTATTTTCCATTACTATATCACAAAAATTTTCAAATGGAATATTTTTGATGCCGGCGACCACGCGCGCAGTTTCAACGACAAATGCCGGTTCGCATATCTTGCCACGATATGGCACCGGGGCGCAATATGGGCTGTCGGTTTCGACGACGATGCGGTCGGCGGGAATTTTTGCAAATGTTTCACGGATATCCGCCGCGTTTTTGAATGTTACAATACCACTGGCGGAAAAATAAAATCCGCGGTCCAGCATTTTCTTGGCCAGGGCCCATGACGATGTAAAACAATGCATAACACCGCGAATATCGCTGTATTCGGTCAAGATTTCGGCGGTGTCATTTTCCGCATCGCGCGTATGAATCGCCACAGGTAATTTTGCCCGACGCGCCATTTCCAGTTGTTCAACAAACAATTCAACCTGGCGCGCGCGCGGTTTAATATCGTCACCATGATAATCCAGGCCGATTTCCCCGACCCCCAGCACACGCGGATGCGACAAAATTTCATCGGTAATATAATCCGCCGCGCGTACGTCTGCATGTTCGGGGTGTATGCCAATTGTTGCAAAAACATTGTCGTATTTTTCGGCGATTTCCAACGCGCGCGCTACATCATCGGGATCGGCGGTCGGACATATTATATATGCGACCCCCGCCACGCGCGCACGTGCAATCACCGCGTCAATATCGTTGTTTTCATCAATTTTATAAGTCAAATGACAATGGGTATCTATAAGCATTTTTTAATCTCTTCGATAATCTTGAATATCGCGATTTCCGGTTCCAGATTTATGCGATTTATATCCGCAATCGCCCGCGTTGCCATCGGGTAAATATCCGCCAAATTAAAGTGTGCGATTACATCCAACAATATTCCATGCAGTTCCGGGTATGGCGCAATCTGTCGCGCAATTACCATCGCATCCGACGGCGTCGAATTTTTATGTGAAATCAAATCCACCAATTTTACATAAATCGTATCGCCACCAGTCTGTTTCAACCCCGCAATTCGTCCAAACGACCCATTCGCCAGACGCAGCGTTTCATCATCAATCGCATCGTCCGGCATAAACCGCGCGCACAGCCGGCGCAAATCCGAAAGCCCCAGTGGCCGCATTTTTTCAACACGTGCGCGCGAACGCACCGTTGGTAACACCGCCGACAGTTGATGCGTAACCAGTAAAAACAAGGTTTTTGCCGGCGGTTCTTCCAGTAACTTTAAAATCGCATTTTCGGCGGCAACCGTTAATTGGTCAACGGAATCAATCAAAATAACGCGCCATTCGCCCGACATAGACGACATCTGCATCTTTTCAATTGTGGCACGCACCGTGTACACCGATATAGATTTCCCATCGGACTTTATTTTTCCGTCTTTATCAATGTTTCGGTCCATATCAATTATAAAGAAATCGCCCACATTGCCATAGACCATTTTCGCGATTTTATACGCCAGTGTCGCCTTGCCAATACCGCGTGGGCCCGTCAGCATCCAGACCGGGTGAATTGGGTGCGTGTCGCGATTCTGCCACGCCGACAAAAACGCGTTCATTGTAGAATCATGTCCAATAATACAATCGTTGTCCATCGGGTGCGGAAATTCATAAAGATTTGTATTTTTCTTTGCCAACCTATCGTCCCATAATCATTACAACAATATTCTTCCATACGCGGTCCAAGAATTTAATGCGCCCCACCGATTTTACCGCAACCAAATCAGCCCTTGCGATTACATCGCCATTTTGTTCGGCGATAATTTCGCCGACCTTGTATCCTGAATATACTGGTGCCTCGACTGGGTCGTTAAATCGCGCCAGCACGCGCACGCCGCGCAGACCGTCTTCTTTTTTGGTGGTGATTGCGAATGTGTCGCGCACCGTGGCCGGAACAGTTTTTTCGCGACCATACCACATCGGAACATCAATGATTTTGTCGCCCGGACGATAAAACACGCGCGTCGTCGTCGTATTAAATCCGTGGTTCAAAAGTTTCTTCATTTCGGCCGCCAACGCATCGTGACCCTTGCCATGAAAGCCATTTATCACGCCGATTAAGCGACGACCACCGACACGCGCACTGGCGACCATACCGTATCCGCCCTGGTCAGTGTGCCCAGTTTTCAATCCATCTGCGCCCGGCATAATAAACAGCAATTTATTATAGTTCACCGTATGTGTGCGTCCCCAATCACGACACCAATCGGTTTTATAGTCGCCAAATTCGAATCGCTTTGTCGCGAACATAGGATATAAATCTGGATAGTCCGCAATAATATGATACGCCAGTGTCGCCAATTCGCGACTTGTCATCAGATTATTCGGATTCGGCAGTCCCGACGCATTTCCGAATGTTGATTCCGGCATGCCGATTGCGCGGGCCTTGGTCTGCATCATTTCGGTAAATTTATCTTCGTTCCCGCCAAGGTATTG
>Ga0265298_10011483_pt1 | contig 10366 bp, 10 predicted proteins | sample AusTroGonzalo_MG_3_FD_193486 | JGI IMG/M metagenome (GOLD analysis project Ga0265298, IMG submission 193486) | Bovine rumen microbial communities from tropical cattle in Woodstock, Queensland, Australia - Gonzalo_01 | ecosystem: Host-associated > Mammals > Digestive system > Stomach > Rumen ... | reverse complement strand
TTCAATGATGAGGGATAGAAGTCATTTCTATTTGAACAAGGAATATTCCTTCACTTTCCAAGCAACTGCACTTGCCCCCAACACATTCCGCTCGTCATCTTTCAATGCTGAACGTACGATTTTTACTTGATTTTTTATATTGTGGAAGATATGTTCTTCAAACGAATCGTTCATGGGGTCAATCAGCCAATGGCCTGCATTAGCGATGCCTCCAGTGATGATGATGGCTTCAGGATCAGTAACGGACGCATAGTTAGCAAGTCCAAGTCCAAGAATGAATCCCGTACGACGATATACCTCAATGGCCATTTCATCACCTTTATCACAGAATTCCGTAATCTTCTTTGGAGTCAGATTCGAACATTTTCTCATCATCGAGGGCTTGTCTGATGATTCCATCAACTCATGTGCTGTCTTTACAATGCCATCGGTAGCACAGTAAGACTCCAGGCAACCCCATCCGCCACAGTCGCACTCACGACCGGCTGGCAACAAAAAGGTATGTCCTACTTCACCAGCAAATCCTTCACTTCCAAGATGAGGGCGTCCGTTCGAAAACAGACAACTGCCGAATCCATGACCTAACGTGATAAACAGAAAATCTTTCATGCCATGTGCACAACCATAAGTAAACTCACCCAGTGCGCGAGCATGTGCATCGTTTGCCACTACGACAGCCAACCCTAAACGGTCACGCATCATAGCTGCCAATGGTATCTGTCCTTTCCAGGCAAGTTTGCCTGAACTCTCAATATTGCCTGATAGATAGTTTCCGCATGGGGTGCTGATGCCTATCGAACGTATTTGCTCATAGCCACCATTCTTGTCAATCATTTCCGTAATGCGGTCACATAAAATCGTAATATAGTCGTTAATAGATTTGATCGTTGCTGATTGAAAAGAGTCTTTAGAAAGGATTTTTCCCCTTACATCAACAACAGCATATGTCGTAGCCTCATAACCGACGTCTACGCCAACAACTTTTGTCTTCATGGAATCTTGTACCATAATAATGAGACTCAAATAAGTTAGGTTTAAATAATTTAGGTTTACTCGTAGTATTTTATATGCTACAAAAATAGATATTTTTTCTTTATCGACCAAAAGTTTAGTCGATTTTTTGTTCAATTCAACTTTATTTTATATATTTGCCCGCGTTTTTGAACAATAATCTTAACTTTTTAAAAAATGAAAAAACTTATTCTCATGCTGATGGCTGCTTTTGCCATTAGTTTTACATCTTGCGGAAACAAGAATGTCCAATCATCAGATGCCAATGAGGCAGAAGCAATTGTAGATACTGAGAACGCTACAGCCGAACTTGCTGCTCAACTTGAAGCTGGTGATGTAAACAAATTCCAGGAGGCTCTCAATGAGGCTCAGATAAAAATCTCCGAGATGCTTCAGGATAATCCAGAACAGGCTAAGGCATACCTTGAAAGTGTTCAGATTTATCTGAAGGAGAATGTAGAGAAAATCAACGAAGTCGTTGGCGATAATGCCATCGTTGCTACGACCGTAGCATCACTCATTGAGACTCCCGCTGAGAGCATTATCAGCAATCTGCAAAACGCTGTCAACAATGTAGAGACTGCTGCTGAAGCTAAGAACGAGGAGATGAAACAGGCTGCTGAGAATCAGGTTAACGAAGCTAAGCAAGCTGTTGACAATCAGGTGAATGCTGCTAAGCAAGCTGCTACGGATAAAGCCAATGAGGCTAAACAGGCCGCAGCCGACAAAGTAAACGAGGGTGCCCAAAAAGTGAACGAGAAAGTGAATGAAGGTGCCGACAAGTTGCTGAAAGGTGCAGGACTGAAATAACCTACACAATATTTATATATATGAAGAAACTCCTTCTCACTCTCATCACCTTGACTGCCTTTACTGTCAGTCTTATGGCAATCGACAACAATACTGTTGAGATTGTTTATCATGGATCGACGGCAACCGTCAACGTGGCAGAGAACATCAGCCAGTATGTTACTGTTAGCAGCGGTACGTCCTCAGACGTGCGCATCTTGCAGGATGTAAACTTCGAAGGTACTGACATTACCGCAAAGAACACTACTGGCGAGATAACCTATGTACTTTCAGGAATATCCCCCAACGGATCATTCACCATTGAAGGTGTTTTCAAACAGACCATTGAACTCAATGATCTTACACTTAACAATCCTTATGGTCCTGCCATTAATATCCAAAATGGCAAGCGTACCAACCTTAGTGTGAAGAGCGGTACGACAAACGTGTTGAGTGATGGTGTAGATACCCTTTATAATGGATGCATTCACTGCAAAGGTCATCTGAAGATTAAAGGCAAGGGTACGCTCAATCTGACTGGCAATAATCGCCATGCACTCTACAGCAAGGAGTATATGGAGGTGAAGAACTGCACGCTTAACATTGAATCGGCTGCTAAAGACGGCATTCACTGCAAGGAATATTTCTTGATGGAAAGCGGTGTGGTTAATATTGCAAACACTGGCGATGATGGTATACAAGTAGAATTGAGCAGCAATGAAAAGACTGGCATCACTACTGATCATGAAGACGAAAATACAGGCAACTTCTACATGTCTGCAGGTACACTTACCATCAGTAGCTATCAAGGTAAGGCTATCAAGGCCGATGGTGTCATCAGCTATAGTGGAGGTACCCGGAATTTTCCTGCATCAGATACGGAACAGCTTGCAACCATCAAGACTGTTAAGGCTGGAGAGGTCACAGGGGCGCAACCCGTCTATAATCTGCGAGGTATCAAGATGCCTGCCAACACCCCACTGAAGAAAGGTTCTTTCATTAGAAAGAAAGATCTGATCATCGTAAAATGAGTTGGCAGACACATTAATAATCAAAGGAGTAATCCGAGTGAGACGGCAAGACCATATATAAATATGTTTCTTGCCGTTTCGCCTAAACAAGCGTTAAGTTCTTTTCCTTGCCATATACGTTTCATACGTAACCAGGTGAAGAAGTGATGGACAAGATAAATCAACGGAAAGACAAAAGCGAACACATGTCCTTTCAAGGCAAAAAATGCCCCCATAGCACAAGCAATAATACCTACAAAGAGATATAACCAGATGGTAGCGTGGGCTCCAATACGGACCACAAGTGTAGTCTTTCCTGCTATGCGGTCAGTATCGCGATCACGGAAATTATTTACCAAAAGAAGACCATCGATGACGATCCCGCAGGCAAACGCAGCCACAATGACTTCGGGCGTTATAGTGTGGAGCTGAATGTAGTAGGTAACACATACTGGGACAAGACCAAAAAACACGATAACGAGCAAATCGCCCATTCCGATATATGACAGATGAGTGGTATAGAGAAAACAAAACACCACGCATATCACACCCACTAGAATCATTTCAAGTCCGCCAAAGAATACCAATGGCAGCCCCACAGCACAGGCAAGTGTAGTCGTGAGAGCAATGGCATGCTTCATCGCTTCCACACTCACCCACCCTTGTGTACATGCACGCTCAGGGCCAAGGCGGGTCTCACGATCGTCAGTACCACGCAGGTAATCAAACAGGTCATTCACGAAGTTGGCATCAATCTGCATGATAAACGCAAATAGCAGGCATAGCACTGCAGCTGTCCATGAGAACACATCTCCATAATAGCCTTTCGCATCAACCCAAGCAAGCGAAAGTCCAATCATTACAGGCACAGCAGCCCCCGTAAGTGTCTTTGGACGAGCAGCCAGTAACCAAGCTAATGGAGAGTTGGATTTTATCTCTTTGTTTGTCATTGTTAATCCTTGAAATACTTATTTTTCTGTTTTCACTTGCAAAAGTAGAAAAATATTCATATATTTGCAAGCGAAACTAGAAAAACAACGTATATATATGCTCAATAATACGCCGTCACTCGATTTAGTTGACTTCATTGAACGTCAGATCCTTCCTCAATATGCGTCGTTCGATAAAGCTCATTCTATGGAACATGTTACACGTGTCGTACGCCGTTCGATAGAATTATCGCGTAGAACAGGTGCCGACATCGATATGGCTTATACTATTGCAGCGTATCATGACTTAGGACTTTCAGGGCCTCGAGCCATCCACCATATTACGGGAGGAAAGATTCTATCGCAGGACGCACGACTGAAACATTGGTTCACTGCAGAGCAAATAAAAATCATGAAAGAAGCTGTAGAGGATCATCGCGCATCGGCTTCGCATGCCCCACGAAGCATCTATGGAAAGATTGTGGCTGAAGCCGACCGTGACCTGTCACCTGAGGTGGTGTTGAGACGTACTGTGCAGTTCGGACTGGCAAACTATCCTGAAATGGGAAAGGAAGAGCATTGGAAACGTTTCTGTGAGCATCTGGACAGCAAGTACTCTACTCACGGTTATATCCGGCTATGGATTCCAGGCTCACAGAACGAAACAAATCTGAAAGAGCTACGTAACATCATTGCAGACAATACTCGATTAAGAGAAGCATTCGATACCTATTTCGAAGAAGAGACAAAAGAGTAATATAACAAAGCAACAAGACACAAATACAATATTAAAGTTAAAAATAAACCCGTTTAAAACTATGACAAACCGAGAATTAATGCAACGCGCCATTGACCTCTCCAAAGAGAGTGTGCGCACAGGAGGCGGCCCTTTCGGTGCCGTGATTGCTAAGAACGGAGAGATTGTAGCTGAAGGCTCCAATTGTGTAACCATCGATAATGACCCAACGGCTCATGCTGAGGTATCCACAATCCGTAAAGCATGTAAGAAACTGGGTACTTTCGATCTGTCAGGTTGTGAGATATTTACATCATGTGAACCCTGCCCAATGTGTCTGGGAGCTATCTATTGGGCTCACCTTGACAAGATCTATTATGCTAATGACCGCAAGGATGCTGCCAAGATTGGATTCGACGACGACTTCATCTACGAGGAATTACCCTTAAAACCACAGGATCGTCAGAAACCAAGTGAGATCCTGATGCGTGAAGAAGCACTTGAAGCCTTCCGTATGTGGCAAGAGAAGGAAGATAAGACGGAATATTAAGAAGCCAATAGCAAAAGCGAAATGCTTTAAAAATGAGTAATCTGTCCTACTACATTTTTCTCTTGGCGGTAATCATTATAGCCAGCTATATCATAAAAAAGGTGGCCAGCTGTTTGGTGAAGACAATTGTGCTTCTCATCTTGCTGGCCATCTTGACGTATGTTTATTTCTTACTTAAATAACAGTCGGAACGCTGTAGGTATCGGTGTTTCAAACTCCATCTGTTCACCTGTTACTGGATGAGTGAAACAAAGAAGCCAAGCGTGTAGGCAAAGACGGTGCAAGGGATCATCACCATTGCCGTACTTCGGATCGCCACAAACAGGATGTCCCATATCGGCCGAATGGACACGAATCTGATTTTTTCGGCCAGTCTCCAACTTATATTCTACGAGTGAATGCTCGGTGGTACGGTCAAGCACATGGAAATGCGTGATGGCCAGTTTACCGCCGTTATCCACAGGCGAAGAATAGGTGACATAAGCCTTATTGTCTTTCAACCAGTTTTTGATTGTTCCACCGTCTTCTTCCATCTCACCACTAACCACAGCCACATAGCGGCGGTCATAGACAATCTCATGCCAATGATGTTCCAGGATCTGCTCAGTATCCATGTCCTTAGCATATACCATCAGTCCACTGGTATCACGATCCAATCGATGAACAACATGGGCACGACATTTCTGTCCAGACTTCTTGAAATAGTCGTCAAGCACACTCTTCACATTGAGTGATGAGTGACCTGCTGCCATCGACAGAATGCCGATATTCTTCTCGATGACAATCAGCCAACGATCTTCATAGACAATCTTCACATAACGGCTCTTAAATCCTCTCTGGTTACGTTTTGTTTGACTTACAGCCACCTTCATTCCAGGTTCAAGGGGGAAGTCAAACTGAGTGACGGTCTTACCGTTAACCTTGATGCCACGTCCCTGCAATGTAGCCTTAATCTTGCTACGGCTTTGCGATACATGTTCAAGAAGGTAGTCGAGCAATCCCTGAGAGTGCTCAACAACGTAATGGTCGTAACGACCTTCATTATTAAAATCCGAAGTATATCTCATATCTGGGTGCAAAGTTACGAAAAAACGAGTGCAGAACAAAAAGAATCTATTCTTTTTTTATGCAGAACTGGAGTATGTCCGCAATCATGTTGCAAAGTTACAAAAAAAGTTAACACTAACAAGCATGTCATTTTTTATTCGTAAATTTGCATCTCGAAGGTAACAAGTGCAATGTTGATTTGCAACCTACGGAAACAACAACAAACAAAAACCATTCATTCTATATGAAAAAAATTACGTTATCGGTCATAGGAATAATGATGCTATCCAACAGCCTTTGGGCACAGAAGACTTGGACGCTGGATGATTGCATCAATTATGCTATGGAAAATAACCTCACGATCAGAAGTGCTCATCTGTCAACACAATCGGCTGAGGAGGATGTAAAAGGCTCAAAAGGAGCATTGCTCCCCACCCTCTCTGCATCGTCCACCCACAGTGTCGGATATAGTCCTTGGACAAAATCCACAGATGGTGCTAAAGTCAGCAAGAGCTATTACAATGGTTCATACGGTATCAATGCCCATTGGACGCTATGGAATGGCAATCGTAACCACAATATGGTCAAGTTGAACAAGCTTAACGCCGAACAAGCTGCTCTCGATGCTCAGACAATTGCTAACAGTATTCAAGAGATTATTGCTCAGTTGTATGTGCAGATACTCTATCTCAACGAAGCAGTAAAAGTGTGTGAGCAGAGTTTGGAGACAAGTAAGAAAAACGAACAGCGTGGATTACAGATGTTGGAATTGGGAAAGATGTCGAAGGCCGACGTGGCTCAATTATCTGCTCAACGTGCTACCGATGAATATTCGATTGTAGAAGCCAAAGCCAATATCGCAAAATGTAAACTTCAACTGAAACAAACATTGGAACTCAACAATGAGATCAGTTTCGAAATCGAAATTCCCACTATTAGTGACGACCAAGCACTAACTGAGATTCCTAACGTAATGAATGTTTACGAGCAGGCTATGCTCATTCGTCCAGAGATTAAAAGCAGTGATCTGGCCGTGGAGAGTAGCGAACTGAGCACAAAGATTGCACGTGCCGGCTATATGCCTACACTCAGTCTGACTGGTAGTCTTGGAACAAATACCAATTCGCGTTCAAGTGATAAGTTTGGTAGTCAGTTGAAGACCAACTTCGATATGGGAGCCGGCCTTTCAGTGAGCATTCCTATTTTCGATGGAAGAGAAACCAAAACAGCTATCCGAAAGGCTCGTATCCAGCAGGAGAAGGCTATTATGAGCAGAATGGAAATCGAAGATGACCTCTATCGTACCATCGAAGAATATTGGCTTGATGCGGAGACTAATCAACAGAAGTTTCGTGCTGCCCAAGCTACTGTGGCCAGTGAACAGCAGAGTTATGACCTACTACAAGAACAGTTCCAACTGGGCCTTAAGAATATTGTAGAACTCATGACAGGAAAAGACAAGCTGCTTTCTTCACAACAGAATATGCTTCAGTCGAAGTATCAGACAATTCTGGCACAGCAAATGCTGAAGTTCTACAGCACCAGCAGGATCAGTAAATAATGATGAACCGACATATTAAAAAGAAGGCACTTCCATGAGGAGGTGCCTTCTTTATCTTTACGGAGATTATATCAGAATGTATATCCGACTGTGAACAATAACTGGTGACGCTTATTGTTGACATTTGTAGTCGTAGCGTAGTTCGTCAGAGGAGTGCCGTCGTCTGGATCGTAGAATTCCGTGTTCTGGAAAGGATGGAACATTCCGTTGGTTACACTATACTGATATGCTACATCGAAGTTCATCTTGTCATATTTGAATCCCAATCCGCATGTAATACGATGAGTATCTTTCCAGTTCGTGTAGTCTGCTGTCGATGAATACAGATTACCGATTGAATTTATCGTGTTGTCGCGTACGCTACTGGAACTGTATGCAGGAGAAACATAGTTATATCCAAGTCGAACAGCCAATGCAGGATCAGGCTTCATCTCCATACCCAGTTTCAGTGTGCTTACTCCACGGAGTGATTTCTCAGTATTCCTGTTCATCATACGGTCGCTATAAGAGTCCTGATTGCCATATTCGTCATAACCGTCAATAATACGTGTGTCGGCTGAACTATAATCCGAATATTCATAGGTAGCACCTAATGCGAGGAAATTTCCTACTGTGTGGCCTACGCTCATTCCGAATTGCCATGGTGTGTAATAGCGGAACTTGTAATCCTCCGATGAACGGAACACATCTGCACCCCACTTATAATAGTTAGGATCAGTATTATTATATAAAGATGTATAGTTCTCTGTTCTCAATTCATACCATGTAGGCGTTGCTATTGACAGTCCGATACGGAAAGGCGACTCTTCGATAGGACGGAAAATGACACCAAGTTTAATGTCGGCTCCGGCTCCGGTAATTTTGCGCTCATCTGCCAGGACATGCTGACCGCGATACACCTTGTCTGCAGCACTGAGGATATTCTCTGTATATTCACTGTAGCCCTTGTAGTTCACAACGTGTGCGCCGATCGTTACGCCAAGATACACACGGTTGTTAATGTTTCCGCTGATGTTGAAATCAAAGTCGGCAATATAACCACTATGAGCTCTGTTGAATATATAGTCGGATGCCTCATTGTAAACATTGATAGGAACAAGCTTTCCTTTATTGTCAAAATTAGTGGCATCGTCCATGGTTACAGCATTCGTATAGACAAAGTCCAACTGTGTATAGGCATTAGAACGATCATTGCTATCACCGTTCCAGCCCATCCAGTCATTCTTGTCGTTCGTATCGAGCGTATAACCACCATTATTTGCATTGTTCATCGTGCTCTTTCCAAACACATGTTTCGACAATGAAGCATGTTCCAAGGCGTTTGCAGCCGATAGTATCTGGTCGAAGTTACGTCTCTTATGATAGTTGATGCCGAAGTTGATAAATCCCGTATCTGATGACTTCATGGAGTACACGAATCCTGCCTGATCAAAACTAAGATTAGTCTTTCCCAGATTATCGAAACGATTAACACCCTCCTGTGATACCATGCCAAAGGATAAACTTGCATAGCTGTGACGGAACAATCCGATAGCAGCAGGATTGGTTGACATCGTAGATATTTCAGCTCCAAGTGCCTCAAGCGCACCACCCATACCTACGTAACGAGCAGTTCCGTTCAAGTCAGCACCCAGCACACGTGCATTCTCATATGTATCCTGTGCATTTGCAGTTGCAGACACAAGGGCAACAGCAAAGATATATAAATACCTTTTCATAATAGTAATATTTTAATGATTAAAAGTATATTGACTATATTATCTGTGTCGGCTGCTGGTTCCACCGCCACCGCCTCGTGATCCACCACCACTGTAGCTGCGTGAACCTCCTCCACCACCGCCAAACGAGCTCGAAGATGACGATGAAGAACTGCCCGAACTGTAACTGTAAGAACGCTGCCCACCACTACTACCATATGAAGAGTAAGATGGTGAAGAATTCGACGAATAACTACTAATGGTGCGCGAGGTACGATTACGAACGTTTGACTGAGCCACACGGCTATTGCCCGTACGGCCATAGCGATCTATTGTTCCTGCACCTGCTGTATTACGCGTACGCACTACACCGCCACCGCCATATATTGGACCTCCGAAAGCATAACTAGCGTAGTAATGATGATGATATGGATACCAAGGATCATATCGCCATGAGTAATACCATGGATACCCCCAGCTATCCCAGTACCAATAAGAATCGTACCAAGGATAATAGGAATAGTACCAGGGCGAATGCCAAGCGTACCATGAGTCGTCACGTCCTCGCTCATAGCCTTGCCAATAAGCGTCTGTTGGTGTATAACCATCCCAGCGCGACATCTTCTTGGTAATAGTGTAATCGGCTGTGGAATCTGGATACACTCCTTGTTCTGAAGAAAAATTGATTATATCGTTTCCTGCAGACTCACCACCGATAGGCTGATAATAACTGCCACGACGATTATATTCGTCCAGACTGCGAGATGATCCCGAATAATAGGTGTCTGAGGGTATTCCATATCCCAAGCGCTCCTTCTCAAGGTTCTTCTTCGTTGGAACGAAATACATATCGTCATCTTGTGCATGGGCCACCAGAGTACCTATGCCAAACAAAACGGAAAGTAATACAAACTTTTTCATATCTCGATTCATTTAATTATTCACGTTGCAAAAATAAAAATAATTATGATGCAAATTTAAGGAAAAACCCTAAACGATGGTAGGATTTCCCCTATTTTTTTTTAACTTTGCACCA
>Ga0265298_10011477_pt1 | contig 10370 bp, 10 predicted proteins | sample AusTroGonzalo_MG_3_FD_193486 | JGI IMG/M metagenome (GOLD analysis project Ga0265298, IMG submission 193486) | Bovine rumen microbial communities from tropical cattle in Woodstock, Queensland, Australia - Gonzalo_01 | ecosystem: Host-associated > Mammals > Digestive system > Stomach > Rumen ... | reverse complement strand
ACCCGCGCCGCTCGAACCCGTCAACGACGCCGTAGATTATGGAGCCGGACGAATATTTTTTCCGCCTCGCCTCAACGGGCGCGTCGAGCGGACAGAGGTCGAGCGGGAAGCCCTCGCTTTTTACGCGGACGGTATTCTCGTCCGTCTTTTTAACGACGGCTATTATGTCAACGTCGACCGACGCGGCGAGAACACAGCCCTTGTTGTGGTCGGTGTGGTTGCCCGATATCTCGCTCCTGCCGGAAACGGAGAGGACGCGGCAGTCCCCGTCGCCGAAAAGCTTCAAAAACTCGGACGCCGCGGCGGAATATCTGCTTCTCTGCTTCATCACGGCGTCTTTGCCGTAGAGCGCCTCAAATCTGTTGTCCGCGCCGCCGTTTTCAATGTAAGTTACGATTTCTGAACAAAGCATATAGTTACCCTATTTTAAGATTTTATATATTATAACAAATTAAATTATAACAATCAATACCAAAAAAGAAAACAATATGATTTTTTGCGTTAAGAACTCGTCCCGTATTATAAAAAGGTGTCGGCTGCGCCGGCGAAATACGGTGGGTTTACCGCCCTTGAACCCCCGGGACCGAACGATAATGCCTATTTTTTCCTTTTTCTGATGATCAGCGTCGAGAGCGCGCGGGCATTGAACGGTATCAACGGATAAAGATAGCTTTTGCCGCCGACGGTCTTGTTTGTAACGACCAGCAGAACGAAGATCACAAATCCCGAGACGAAGCCGTAAACGCCGAAAAGCGCGGTCAGAAACAGCAAAAGCAGCCTTAAGAATTTGAAAGCGTAGCCGAGCTCGTATGACGGCTGCGAGAAGTTGGCGATCGCGACGAAAGCCATATAAAAAATCGTATCGGGCACGAACCAGCCGACGCGGACGGCGAAATCACCTAAAATAAGTCCGCCGATTATCGAAAAGCTGCCCGACAGCATCGACGGCGTGTTCAGCGCCGCTAATTTCAGCCCGTCGATCGCAAATTCAAGCACGAAAAGCTGAAAGATTATTGGCATCACCGCCTGCTCCTGCACCTTGATAAAATCGAGCCACGGCGGTATCCACTGCGGGTATGAGATCAAAAGATACCACAAAGGCGACAAAAACAGCGTCAGAAAGAAGACCGTGCAGCGTATAAATCGCAGATACGTCCCGACAAGCGGCGGCAGATAAAAATCGTCCGTCTCCTGTATGAAATCGAATATCGTTGACGGCAGTATCATCACCGCGGGCGAATTATCCGTTATGACGATGACCTTTCCCTCGATTATATGCGCCGCCGCGCAGTCGGGTCGCTCCGTCATTTTGATTTTCGGGAAAGGGTTGTACCACTTCTTTTTTATAAGGCACTCGGACAGCGACTGCGTGCTCAAAACAAGCGCGTCCGTTTTTATTCCGTCTATCATATCCCCGAGCGTCCTTACGTATTTTTCCTCCGCTTTGCCCTTCATATAGCAGATTATGACGTCCGTTTTTGAGACCGTGCCGACCTTGTGCGGCTCCATCATGAGCGCGGGCGAGCGGATATACCGCCGTATCAGCGCGGTGTTGACGTTCAGCGTTTCCGCAAAGCCGACGCGCGAGCCGCGTAAGACCTTGTCGTTTTCCGGCTCCTGCACGTTCCTGCACGGGTATTTTCGGCAGTCCATACAGACGCCGCCGTCGATACCGTCGCAGAGCATTACCGATACGCCCGATAAAAGCTCGTCCGCCGCCCTCTCATACTCCGTGACACAGCTCACCTCAACGTACGACACGCACGCGCGGCACATCGTTATAAGCGCGTTCATATCGGCTATCGCCTTTTCCTGCCTTTGTATCAGCGTGTCGATGACGTGCTGTACCGTGTCGTCCTTTGTCAGCCCGTCTATGAAATATATGGCGCACCGCCGCCCGCAGACCGTTATATCGCGCCGCACTATGTCATAATTTTCGTCAGATGACAGCATCTTATCAAGCGCCGCCGTGCTATTCTTTATATCCTTATCCATACTCTCACCCCTTATATCATTATTGACAAAAAAGACGTGTTTTTTATCATTTTTTGATATGAAGAGCCTTATTTGCGATAAAATATAAAAAATTTACAATAATATATTGAAAGCGCGCGCGTTATTTGATATATTGATTTTACAAATAACGGCACAGAGGTATTAACAATGCTTGATCAGGTAAAACAGCTTATAGCGGACGAACTTCACATTGACTCGGCGTCCATCGCCGACGACGCGGATATAATAGAGGATCTCGGCGCGGATTCCTTATCCGTTGTGACCATAATAATGAACGCGGAGGATGAATTCGGTATTTCGATCCCCGACGAGGTTGTCGCAGACCTGCGCACTCCCGTCGCGATGACGGAATACTTAAAGAGCGTAAAGAAGTAAAAAAAAGGTAAAAATGGCGGAAAGCAAATACAAAAAACTACTTAAAAACTCATCCATACTCGGTATAGGCGAGGTGCTTTCAAAGCTGCTCGTGTTTTTGCTTTTGCCTCTTTATTCATCGGTTTTAACGACGGGCGAATACGGTATCGCCTCGCTCGTCGCCGATTTTTCAAACCTTTTATTCCCCGTCGTGACGCTCGGCGTCTCGTCGGCGGTGTTCCGTTTCTCATACGGAAAAAGAAAAGACCGCCCCGCGGTGTTTACGGCGGGGCTTACCATGCTTTTTTTGGGCATGGCGTTTTTTGTCCTTATTTCCCCGCTTCTCAAACTGCTTCCGAGGCTGTCGGACTACATACTTCTTCTCGGTATGTACGTCTTCATGTTCGCACTGAACACCATCTGCGGCAGTTTTTTGCGCGGTATGGACGCGGTCAAGCCGTTTGCGATAAAGGGCATAATCTGCACCGCGTCAAACCTTTTGTTCAACATTTTATTCCTGCTCGTCTTCAGGCTCGGCATAACGGGTTATCTGCTCGCCAACATCTGCGGCGACTTTGTGGCGGTGCTATATATGGTCATATTCGGCGACCTGCTCGACTACATAGAGCCGCGCAAGATGACGAAAAAGATAATCAAGGAGATGATACTGTTCTCCGTTCCGCTGATACCCACGACGATATGCTGGTGGATAGTCAATATGTCCGACAGATTTATGATAACGTATATGGTGAGCGAGAGCGCGAACGGCGTCTATGCCGCGGCGTATAAGATCCCGAACATAATGATAACCGTGACGGGCATTTTCATCAACGTCTGGCAGATGTCGCTCGTATATGAGGAAAACAGCGGCAAGAAATGGGGCTCGTTCTTCACGCAGATATTCGACGGCTTCAAATCCGTCATGTTCGTCGTCGGCACGCTCATAGTATTACTGTGCAAGGTCGCGGCGAAGATACTATTGCAGAACGAGTTTTACGACGCGTGGCAGTATATGCCGTATCTCACCGTCGCGTGCATTTTCGAGGGTATAACGTCGTTTGTCGCCGTCATCTATATAGTTAAGAAAAAGAGCGTCAACTCGCTTATCTGCGCAGTGAGCGGCGCGGCGGTCAACCTTATACTCAATCTCATTTTGATAAACACAAAGGGCGCGATGGGCGCGGCTATCGCCACCATGTTAAGCTATATGGCGGTGTATTTCGTCACGACGTACCGCTCGCGCCTGCTCGTCGGGTACAGGGAAAAGCTGCTGTTCACGGCGATAAACACGGCGCTGCTGTTGACGCAGGGCATCATAACGGTGTCGCAGGTACAGTACGGGATAATCTTTTCCGCCGCGATCGCCGTCGTGATATTCGTAATAAACGGAAAACAGGTCTATACGACCGTTATCGATATACTCAAAAAACGCAAAAAAGCGCCGGAGGCACCACAGCCTGCGGCAGTAACTGAAACGGAGGAGTCAAATGAGCAGAATAGCGGCGATAATGTATGATTTTGACCGCACGCTGTCCCCGAAGGATATGCAGGATTACGCGTTTTCACCGGAGATAGGGATGCCCGCGGAGGAATTCTGGCGGCGCTGCAACGATCTGATGCACGCAAACAATATGGATTCCATACTCGCGTATATGTATTACATGGTCAAAATGGCAAAGGAGAAAAACATAACGCTGACGCGCGATATGTTCCGCGCCTCCGGCAAAAACGTCAAGCTTTTTCCCGGGGTACTCGGGTGGTTTTCACGCATAAACGAATACGGAAAAAGCGTGGGGCTCACCGTTGAGCATTACGTGATATCGTCCGGTATCAAGGAGATAATCGAGGGCACGCAGATAGCAAACGAATTCCGCCGCATCTACGCCGCCGAATTCTACTACGACGAAAACGGCGAGGCGGCCTGGCCCTCGATGGCGGTCAACTACACCTCAAAAACGCAGTTCATATACAGGATCAACAAAGAGGTTCTCGACGTGACGGACTCGAGGCGCCTGAACGAATCGACGCCCGAGGAGAAAAAGCGCATACCGTTTTCAAATATGATATACGTCGGCGACGGATTGACCGACGTCCCGTGCATGAAGCTCGTGAAGACGAGCGGCGGCCACAGCATAGCCGTTTATCAGAACGAGGGCGGAGAGGCGGATAAGCTGATAATCCAGGGCAGAGCGGGATACATAGCTCCCGCGGACTACCGCGAAAATTCACAGATGGACAAAACCGTAAAGGCGATACTCGATCTCATAGCCGCAAACAGCGTGACGACGGAGCTGTACGTTGACGATCTGGAAGCGGCGAAAAGCAGAAACGTAAATTAAAAAGGCGGTGAAACAAATGTATAACAAGCATAAATCAATCATTATCTCGATAATAGCGACGTTTACGTTCGCGGCGTGCATTATTACGGCGTGCGCGCTTATGCCGTTGATCATAAAACTTTATATGGGCGACGCGTATCAGGTGCAGTCGGGCGTAAAGCTCGCGCTTTATATCTGCCTGTACGGCTCCGCGGCGCCGTCGCTGTTGATATCCTACCTGCTTTTACGCATTTTGTTCAACGTGAGAAAAAACGTGGTGTTTGACCGCGTGAACGTAAAATACTGCAGATATATCAGCTGGTGCTGTTTTGCGGTGTGCGCGCTGTTCTTCGTTTTGGGCTTCTTTATTCCGTTTTCCTTCGTGATGGCGCTTACGGTCGGCTTTATAGGCCTTATAACGCGCGTCGTCAAAAACCTTTTCAACGACGCCGTTGACATAAAAGAAGAAAACGACCTTACGGTATAGGGGTGATAGTATGATAGTTGTTAACGTTGACGTAATGCTTGCAAAAAGAAAAATGTCCTCGGGCGAATTGGCGCAGAGGATAGGTATAACGCAGGCGAATTTATCCATATTAAAGACTAACAAGGCGCGGGCGATACGCTTCTCCACGCTTGAGGCGATCTGCCGCGAGCTCAAATGCCAGCCCGGCGATATTCTCGAATTCTGCGAGGACGAGGACAGTCCTTTCAACAGAGACTGAGGTGAGCGTATGAAAAAGATTTTATGCGCCGTGCTCGTCCTTGTTTTTGCCGCGGTTTTGTGCTTTTCCGCCGCCGCGCAGACGATCGACACAAGCGAGGTCAAAGTAAACGATACGAGGTTAGCGAATATGAAGCTTATCGCATATAAAGACGGCTGCGCATACGCGTTTTACGGCCTTGCAAAGTTCGATCTTGACGCTCCGTTCAATCACGGCGACGCGCCCGATTATTCCGTTTTCACTAAATATTACGGATATAAGCTCGAGGACCTGCAGAAAAAGACCGACACGATATACGACGAGGCGACCGGTATAACGCTGTACGGAGACGGCACAAAGAATTTGGGCGACGAGGCGCTCGAAAAGTACGCTCAGCGCTTCGCGCTGTACGAGGACGTCGTTTACGGCTCGGAAAACCGCGACTATTCGGATTTTGCAGGAAAGCTGCCGGAAAAATACAAGTCCGCTTCGTATGAGGAAAGGCTCGTCGGCGTAGCGTACTCAACGTGGATGTATAAGGGAAACAACCGCTTCAACAACTGCTGGGAAACGCCGCTTATAGGCGATTACACGACGCTTGACAGTCCGTGGGCGCTTGAAGCGCACGCCGCGCTGCTCTACGACGCAAACGTAGATTTCGTAATGGTCGACTGGTCGAACAACGTTGACTATGATTTTTACAACAAAAAGGACTACAGAAACGGCGTCGGAAGAAACGATTTCGAGACGATAGAAATGGGCACGACACAGATGTTCGAGTGCTGGTCAAAGCTTGAGAAAACGCCGAAGATAGCCGTGTTCATCGGCTGTCCGGGCGACGGCGACGCGATAAAGGACGGACGTCTGCAGAAGAAAGCCGATCAGGTCTACCGCGAATATATTGAAAAAGAGGAATATAAGGACTTATACCAGACGTACCTCGGAAAGCCTCTGCTCGTCGTATATCTCGGCACTCCGGCGCTTGCGCAGTCAAGGCTCGCAAAACTCTGGAACGACGACCGCTTCACCGTAAGATTTCTTACCGGATATATAGGTCAGCAGAGTATGTATAACGCCAGGACGCGCGCCGTCATACAGCCCATCTGGAGCTGGGAGGAGCGCGAACAGCAGTGCTACGCGGTCGACGGCGATTACGTCGAATGTATGACGGTGCAGTCCGCTTGGAGATCGCAGGGCAAAAAGGGTGACAGCGATTACATTCCCGCATCCGAAAGAAACAACGGCGACACGCTTTTAAAAATGTGGGCGAGAGCAAAGGAATTCGGACCGAGGATAGTCCTCTGCCCCACCTGGAACGAGTATTCGAAGGGCGAACAGCCGACGGCGGAGATAAACAAGGACCTTGAGCCGTCAAACGAGAGCGGAACGTTTTACTATGATATAATGAAGGAGCAGATAAAATTGTTTAAGAATTTGAATGCGGAAATCGTCACGCCGCCCGACGAAACGACGGAGACGGAAGCAGAGCCGAAAGAAACGACCGAAACCGTAACGGAAACGGAAAAAATAACGGAGACGGAGACTGAAACGGAAAAGGTAAAGGAAGAGGAAAAGCAAAGCAATCTTATGCCGTTTCTCTACACCGCCGCCGCGGTAGTCCTCGCCGCCGCCATCGCCGTCGGTGCCTTCATCTTCCATAAGAAAAAAAGCGAGAAGATGAAGAAAAAGAATAAATAACAAACGCCGATATAAAACAGACTGACGCAAAATCAGTCTGTTTTTTTACCTTCCCCGGTTGGGGAAGGGGGACCGCGCCGGGGTTTCCCGCCGCGAACAGCGGTGGGGGTTCGCGGGCAGCGGTGGATGAGGCGAACGCCAGTCACGCAAACTAAAGGATAGATTGCATAGGCAAACCCTCTTCGTTTTCATGTTCCGCTTTGGCGGAACATCGCATTCGGCGCCGTGGGGGGTGGCGCCCGAATGCGCATGGCGACGGCTCGTCAAAAGCCCCGAAATTTCGGGGGGTGGTGGGGTTTGGGGCGGTCGGGGGGTGGGGAGCCCCAAATACGACGCATTTCGCGGCGCACAATTCGTCGGCAACGCCTTAATTCTGAATTCTTAATTCTTAATTCGAAATGGAAATTCCTTCCCCCACCTTACGCAAAATTTCTCCGCACGGCGCGGGTATCCTTCCGAGGTGATCGGGACCTACGTTCAATAGATAATTGCAGCCCATTCCGTTCAGCTTGTTTTTGAGCCGCAGTATCTCCTCCGCCGGTTTCCAGTTGCAGTCGTAGTATTTATAGCCCCACGAGCCGTTCATCGTACACGGAGACTCATAGAGCATTCCCGTGCTGTGCTCATCGGGGATAAAATTGTCCTCCGCCGATTCATAATCGCCGCGCCCGTTTCCTATCCTTGAATTTACAAGGCAGTCCGGCTGATAGAATTTCACCATGTTATACAGCTCGTCGCTCTGCTCCGGTGTCAAAGTCACCGGCACGTCAAACCATATAAGGCACAGATCGCCGTAGTTTGTCAAAATCTCTTTGACCTGCGGCTTTATCTTCTCTTCAAAGCAGATAGAATAATCCTTATGCTTATCGTCGGGATAGTCCCAGTTGTTCGTAAGATACGCGGCGTTGTCGCACCAGACCTTACCCATTGTATAACCGCCGCCGTGCGGATGCTCCCAGTCGAGGTCCTGCGAATAATACAAACCGAGCTTCAAGCCGTGTTTTCCGCAGGCTTCGGCAAGCTCCGCGACGACGTCGCGCCCGAACGGGGTGGCGTCAACTACGTTATAATCCGATACCGCGGACTTGAACATTGCAAACCCGTCGTGATGCTTTGAGACGAATACCACGTATTTCATACCTGCGCGCTTAGCCGTCAGCACCCATTCCTCCGCGTCAAAATATACCGGATCAAACGCGCGGCAAAGCTTTTTATACTCACGGAGAGGAATACGGAAATACTGCTGCGCCCATTCCGCGATATAATTATCCATGCGGCGCCCTCTCCATTCGCCTCCGAGCAGAGAGTAAAGCCCCCAGTGTATCATCATGCCGAATTTCGCGTCGGCAAACCACTTTTTCATATCATAACGTTCCATTTTCATTTTTCCCATCTTTGTTTTGCAGTAATCCGAGATTGCGTTCGATAACCGCCTTGCCGCGCCACGCGTAAGCACGCTCGGAAAACTGCTCATCCGTCATACCTGACAGCACCTCGGGCGTCAGATACGGCGTTCTGTCCTCGTAAAAGAAACGTATCGGCGTTTTTGCGGCTTTTTTCGAGTACGGGCAGGCGTCGGCGCAGATATCGCAGCCCCACGCGGAGCCGAACTGTCGTATATACGATATTTCCGCGTCCGTCAGCTCGCCCTTTTTCTGCGTCACCGCGGACAGACACTGCCGCCCGTCCTTCATCGGGCAGGCGGCGCGGCATTTGCCGCAATGCGGACAGTACGACGTTTTGTCGCCGTCGTATTCAAAAACCGCGTCCGTGTAAAGCGCGCCGATAAAAACGTAACTGCCATATTTCTCGTTTATCAGCATTCCGTTGTCGCCCTGCATACCGAGCCCCGCGTACACGGCGGCTTTGACCTCGTTTATCGGCGCGGAGTCCGCCATACCGCAAAAATCAGCGCCGTATTTTTCGCTCATAACGGGGCAGACCGTATCAAACAAACCGCGCATGAAAACGTGATAGTCGCGCGATACCGCGTATTTTGAAATATTCCGCTTCTCCTCCCCCGCGTAATACGGCACGAGGAACACGATCACGGACGCGGGCGAAAGCCGCTTTTTCAGCACCCCGAGCCGCCTTTCGTTTATTATCCCGCACGCCTCAAACGGCACCGCCGCCGCGTATTCTATCCCGTGCTCTTTCAGACACCCGTCGTCAAATTTCATTTTTGCCTCCGGATTTTTTTGCGCGCAATATTTTCAGTACGTCGTCCACGTTTTCCGTTTTGATAGCCGTCGGATATTTTTCCTGAAAATCTATTAAAAGCTCTTTCGCGTCTTTCTCGTTCTGCCGCACGAGGCCGTAGATTTTTTCATAATCGCCGCGTTCGAGCGTTTCATCAATAAACTTTACGGCGTCGACCGAAAAACCGTTCCATGAGCCGTATAGCTCCATCACAGCTTTGTCGATGCGTTCCTTTGTTATCCCGTCTCCGCGTTTTTCATGCTCGGCTAAAACGCCTATTATATCCGAAACGTCGTTTTTATACTGTCGGAACGCCTTAAGCTTCATAGCTATAAGATATTCGCCGGTGACTATACGAACGTCAAGCGCTTTGTAAAACGATTTATAGAACGCGGAATACTGCATAAGTTTTAAACTGTATGAATCTGTCTTTTGGAAATCAGTATTGAGCCAGCCGTTAGGCAAACCGTACTTATCTCCCACGCGGTTTATCGCTTCCTTAAACGAAGACGCGGCGTTTATCACGGCGTCGACGTCCGTCGTCATATCGCGGAAGCCGTAATTCTCAATAATAGCGGAGCCGCCTATAAGCACTATTTCAGCCGGTATGCCGGATAACTTTTTATACTCTTTTGCAAGCTCTTTCAGATAAAGATCGAGATTCTCTTTTTTTATGACGTTTGAATTATCAGTTGACATTTCTTACCTCACTTTCAACGATGTTGAAATTCAAAAACTCCGGTATCGACGATTTTATAGCCTGTTCTTTTATCTCCTCGCCCGACACGGCGGCCGCGGCGACAACGCTTGACGGGAACAACACGTTTTTCAGTTTTGTTTTTCTTATTTCATTATAAGAATCGCATAACGGTATTCCGTTCACGCGGCTTATATAGTCCACCATAGCGAGAAGATAAAGGCTTTCCGGGTACAACGATTTGTTATAGTAATCCGTTATCTCGCCGCTTTCTATAGTGTTTATCAGAAAATCAACGTCGCCTTCCGCTTTCAGCTTGTGACAAACGTTGCTTTTAAAAAGCTCAAACGCCGGACGCGGCGTCATATACGGCTCCAAAAGCTC
>Ga0265298_10011476_pt1 | contig 10370 bp, 8 predicted proteins | sample AusTroGonzalo_MG_3_FD_193486 | JGI IMG/M metagenome (GOLD analysis project Ga0265298, IMG submission 193486) | Bovine rumen microbial communities from tropical cattle in Woodstock, Queensland, Australia - Gonzalo_01 | ecosystem: Host-associated > Mammals > Digestive system > Stomach > Rumen ... | reverse complement strand
TGTCTTCCTTGGCGGGGTTGGTGTCGTCAAAGCGCAGGTTGCACTTTCCGCCGAATTTTTCCGCGGTCAGAAAGTCCATGATCAGGGCTTTGCAGTGACCGATATGCATATATCCGTTGGGCTCCGGAGGAAAACGGGTATGAATCTCCGTATACCGGCCGTCGGCCAGGTCTTTTTCAATCGCGTCCCAGATAAAATTGCTGCGGGCGTTGTTCTCTTCCATTTCAGGCTGCTCCTTTTTGATGCGGAATGGTTGCATCGGGCCGGTTTTCCGGCGACATGCACAGAAAATATTATACAAAAAAGGCGGCGGCAGAATCAAGGGATTTTCGCTGAATATTATGGAAGAAAAAAATGTTTGCATTTTGTGTCCAACTTGTTATAAAATGATTACACATGTGATTTTCACCAACCGGCCGATGTAACGAAGGCAATCAGGCCGGACAAACGGAGAGGTTTGATCTTGAGACTCACATTCGGAATCGCGCTGTTTGCGCTTGCGGCCGCGCTGGGCGTCTGCTCGGTGATCGCAAAGCGGTCAGGGAAGCCCATGGGGCCGACCGCGTCTTCGTTGCTGCTGTGGATCATTCCGCCTGTAATCGGGAATGCCATCATCATCCTGAGCGGGACGGAAGGGCTCTCCACCATCGGCGCAAACATCTACTACATCGGCATGGATTTCCTGATGGCCGGTGTGCTTCACTTTACCTTCAAATACTGCCGGATCTCCTGGCCTTCCATGATACTGCGCGATCTGGTCTATGCCCTGCTGCTGGCAGACGTGATCCAGCTGCTGCTGAATCCCTTCTTCCATCATGCGTTCAACCTGATTCCCGTCGAGGTGAACGGTTTCGACTACTACAAGCTGGAGCCCCTGCTCGGCCAAACGTTCCATCGCCTGGTGGACTACGGGATCCTGGCGGGGATTCTTGCAGTTTTCGCGGTGAAGACGGTTCGCTCTCCCCGGCTGCAGATGGAGCGGTACTCCGTCATCCTGGTTACGATCCTGGTCGTTACCGCCTGGGAAACGGCCTATATTTTCAGCGGTACACCCATTGACCGCTCCATGTTCGGTTTTGGCGTTTTCGGTCTTCTGATCTTCTATTTTTCCCTGTATTACCGGCCGATGCGCCTGCTGGACCGGATGCTGGGCGGCGTCGTTTCAGAGCAGCCGGACGCCATGTATTTCTTTGACCCGAATCAGCGGTGCATCTGGATGAACGAAGCCGGCGCGAAGCTGCTCCATATGGAAGGGCACGATCTCGCCGGCGTCGGGAATGCCCTGGCGAAAAAGTTCGGAAACCGCCATCCCGGAGAGGACAGCTGGAGCGACCAGGTGATTACGAACGGAAAGGACGGGCCGCAGGTATGTCGGCTGAGCAAGCGGCCGCTGCTGGACAATAACCGCAAAATGACCGGCTTCTACATCACCGTTCGTGACGAAACCGAAGAACAGGCCGCCATGGAGCAGAAACTTTACAACGCGCGGCATGACCGGCTGACCGGGCTTTACAACCGGGACTATCTGTATGAGCGGACGCGGGAGCTGCTGGAGAACAATCCGGAAAAGAACTATCTGATCATCTACGCGGATATCAGCGATTTCAAGATGATCAACGATATCTACGGGTATTCGTTCGGCGATTTCGCGCTGCAGCGCGTGGCGGACTGGGTGTCGGAGGAGATGCCGGAGGGCAGCGTCTGCGGGAGGCTGGGCGGCGATACCTTCGGCGTGTGCCTGCCGGAGGAAGGGTTCGATCAGAACCGAACGGAAAGAAAGCTGGGCGACTTCCCTGTGGACGACGGAACCACCAGACATCATCTGCTGATTCACATCGGAATCTACCGGGTGACCAACCGGGAGATGGACGTATCCGTGATGTTTGACCGGGCGCATATGGCTGTCAGCACCATCAAGGAAGAATACCATATCACCGCCGCCTGGTACGACGAGGAGATGCGGAACCAGGTGCTCTGGAACCGCCGGATTTCAGGCGAGCTGAAGGACGCCATCTGGCAGGGACAGATCCGTCCCTGGCTGCAGCCGATTGTGGACAGGAGTGGGAAAATCGTCGGGGCGGAGGCGCTGGTGCGCTGGGTGCACCCGAAGGACGGGATCCGGACGCCTTCTTCCTTTATTCCCGTTTTTGAACGGAATGGAATGATCGCGGATATCGATCTGCATATGTGGCGCTGCTGCTGTGCGATTCTGCGGAAGTGGCAGAGGGAAGGGGACGAACGGTTCATTTCCGTGAATATTTCTCCGAAGGATTTCAAGTTTCTGAATGTCGGGGAAGAGCTGATCCGTATGGTTCGGGAGTATGGGGTTGAACCGGGGAAACTGCGCCTTGAGATTACGGAAACCGTGATGATGACCAATCAGGAACAGCGAATGGAAACGCTGGAAAGCCTGCGGAAAAACGGCTTTATCATCGAGATGGACGATTTCGGCAGCGGGTATTCCTCCCTGAACATGCTGAAGGATATGCCGGTGGATGTGCTGAAAATCGATATGGCTTTCCTGCGGAAGGCGGCTGATTCCGGCGGGCGCGGAAAAACCATCGTCAAAGAGATCATCACCCTGGCCAGGGAACTGGAGATTCTCTCGCTGACAGAAGGCGTGGAAACAAAAGAACAGTACGATCAGCTTCAGGCGATGGGATGCCAGATGTATCAGGGCTATTTCTTCGCGAAGCCCATGCCGCTGGAAGACTTTGAAAAGCAGTTTGGCGCTGCGGGATAGGCGGGAGGCATCCATGAACGGAAAAAGAAAAGGCATCCCCGCTGTTGCCGTGTTTTTCGCTCTGCTGTTTCTAGTCTTTTCGCTTGCTGCCCTTGCGGATGGGGAAAAGCCAAGAACCACCCGGGAACCGCTGGTCACCAGAGAACCGGCGCCTCTGCCGGAAATGCCGGAGCGGGACGCGGAAGGGTTTCTTCCGGAAGAAGGGGAGTTCGTCTATGAAAACGACGAGGCGGGCCTGTGGATTTATCTGAGCCGGACGCTGCAGGTGGAAATCCGCCGCCAGCAGGATGAAAGGATTCCGCTGATCTGGTTCGAAACGGACATCCGCACCCGGGATGGGGAACGCTTCCGCACGGTGATGACGGATCCGGAACATCCCGGAAAGAAAGGCCGTTTTCCTTATGATATCGCGAAAGACGCCGGGTTTGTGCTGGGCTTTACCGATGATTTTTACGCGGAACGGATGACGAAAAAGCAGACGGTCGGCATCATCATCCGGGAAGGCGAAATCATCAGCAGTAAAACGGCTTCCAGGCGTACTTCCCATCTGCCGAATCTGGACATGATGATCCAGTATCCGGACGGACGGCTGGAAGTTTGCGAATGTACGGAATACACGGCGGAGGAGCTGATTGAAAAAGGCGCTTTGAACGTGTTCAGCTTCGGCCCGATTCTGATCCGCGACGGGGAAATAGACGAAAAGATGTACGGTTCCTATTACAGAAGCCTGGAACCGCGCCATGCCTTGGGCATGATCGAGCCCGGGCATTATCTCCTGATCTCTGTTCAGGGGCGGAAGGAGAAGGACAGCCGGGGCACCATGCTGCAGCGGGTGGCGGAAATGATGAAGGACAAAGGCGTGACGCAGGCGCTGAACCTGGACGGCGGGAACACTATGGCGCTGATGTTCCGGGGGCGGATGCTGAACAAGGAAGCACTGTATCAGAACCGCAAGTTTGTGCGCTCCGTCACTTCCCTGATCGGCATCGGAAACACGGAAATTCCATAAAATTGTAACAGAAACGCAATAAAAAGCCAACAAAAATACAAAACGGATCTTGTGTTTCTTCATAAAAGAGTGTACAATCCCTTGTGGTTTTGAAAACAAAAGAGGGGAATGAGCGCTCGTGGAAGAAATAATGCTGGAAAAACAGGTTTCCGTATGGGAGGTTTCCCATCCCTGGCTGGCGCAGACTGCGGCCGCGGAGGAGGACAACGTGGATGAAGTGATCCGGTATACGCTTGACGAGATTCGTTTCGCATAAAACAAACCGATATTCCCAAGGCGCATCGTTGCATGCGCCTGTTACTTTATACGAGGAGGCGGCGGTATGAAATCATTCAGGAGAGACGCGGAAACGGCCCGGGTAAAGACCCGGCAGGGAACGGTTCAGGGATATGAACAGAACGGACTGGCGATTTTTAAGGGAATCCCCTATGCGAAGGCTGCCCGGTTCCACGCGCCACAGGCGGCCGATCCCTGGGAAGGGGTTTTGGATGCCTGCAGCTACGGCTATGTCTGTCCGCTGATGACCAACGACCCGCCCAGGGGCGAGCTGTATGTGCCGCACCGCTACTGGCCCATGGACGAAAACTGCCTGAATTTGAATATCTGGACGCCCGGGTGCGACGGTGAGAAGCGGCCGGTGCTTGTCTGGCTCCATGGGGGCGGCTTCTTTGCCGGCTCTTCCATTGAGCAGGTGGCCTACGATGGGGCGGCGATGAGCGGGCTCGGCGATGCTGTGGTGGTCTCCGTCAATCACCGGCTGAATATCCTCGGCTATTTCGACCTTTCCGATTTCGGGGAAGAATACGCAAACTCCGGAAACGCCGGCGGGGATGATATCATCGCCGCGCTGAAATGGATCCGGGAAAACATTGCCGCCTTCGGCGGGGATCAGGAGAATGTGACCGTTTTCGGCCAGAGCGGCGGCGGAGCGAAGGTGACCACGCTGCTGCAGTCCCCGGCGGCGGACGGGCTGTATGCCAAAGGCATCGTGATGAGCGGGGTGATCGGTCCGGTGCTGGCGGACGCGGAAGGCAGCGGGAAAGAGCTTGCCGAGGCCGTGATGAAGGAATTGGGGATCCGTACCGTGAAGGAGCTGGAAACGGCGGATTATGCTGCTTTTGCCCGGGCTTACCAGAAGGTCAGCCCGGCGCTGAAGGCGGCCGGGAAATACACGGGCTGCTGTCCGCATCCTAACGCCTTTTACCGGGGAGACCCGCTGCGGGTCGGCTTCCGCGAAGTGACGAAGAAAGTTCCGCTGATGATCGGCAGTGTTTTTGGCGAGTTCTCATCCTTCGCGCCCATGCCCTGGGACCGGGAAAAGCTCTCCGAAGCCGAACAGGTTCAGATTGTTCGGAAAGCCCTGGGGGATCAGACGGCGGACGAACTGCTTCCGCTTTTCCGGGAAGCCTATCCCGGGCGGAAGATTCTCGACCTGCTGCGTGTCGATTTCATTTTCCGTGCGCCGGAAATCCCGTACATCGCAAAGCGCAGCAAACTCAATGACTGCACCTGGAGCTATCTGTTCAATATGGATCAGCCCATCGACGGCGGAAACACGCCGTGGCATTGCTGCGACATTCCCTATGTGTTCCACAATATTGACCTGGTCGAGTATCCCGGCGGCCCGGGCGCGGAGGAGCTGGCGGAGAAGGTTCAGGAAGAAGCCTTCCGCAGCGTGATGGCCTTCGCGAGAACGGGAAATCCGAATAACGAAACGATTCCGTCCTGGCCCGCTTCCCGGGAAGGGAAGGAAGCGGTGCTGGTACTGGATGGAAACACGCGGGTGCTGGAGAACTACGACCATGCGCTGATCCGCGGGCTTGAAAAGCACGCGGGGGAAATAGCAAGGAAGATGGCGGAATTCTCCGGTCAGATTCAGCACTGACGCAGGCAGGCAAAAGAAAACTGCTCCGAAAAGCCGGAGCAGTTTTCTTAAACCGGGGGAAATTACGGTTCTTCGTTATAGCGCCGGGCGGCAGCGACGCCGGCCCAGCCGATCACCGCGAGCACCGCGATCATTATGCCGTAGCAAACCGGAACCGGCAGCCCGAAGTATTTTCCGTCAATCGCAAACTCCACGCCGACCAGCAGGCCGATGCAAAGCAGCAGGACCCCGAAGGGAGCCCAGCGGCGCAGAAAGGAAAGGTTCCCGCCGGATTTCAGAATCCAGAAAAGCATAACCCCCGCCAGCACCAGCACGCACAGGAGTTCTTCCACATGAACGAAGAGCCAGAGCATGCTGACGTTATGGCGCATGCTTTCGCAAAGCACCTGCGGAAGTGCAAGGAAGAACAGCGTCAGCGTGAAGGAGAGGCCGGCGCGGCCGAAGCTGCGCAGTTTGAAGAAAGCAATGCCGGCCCAGACCAGCGCAAAGAAAGCGGAAAGCACGCAGATGGCCCAGGCCCAGTAGCTGTAGCCGCCGGCAACGTTGATCTGCACGGCAAAGGGGAAGAAGGCAAAGAAACTTCCTTCCGGAAGGTTGCCGCCCGCCCCGTAGGATCCGAAAAAAAGCTCGCCCAGGCGGAAAAGGGCGGCCAGCAGCGCGCCGAAAGGCGCAAAGGCGTCCATCCCGATGAAAACGGAACCCTTCCGGGTTAGCCGGTTTGCAAGCAAAACGCCCAGCACCACGCCCAGCGCGCCGCAAATGAAGGAAACGGTATCAATTTCAAACTCCAGCAGCTGGCCCAGGGCGTCGATGCCTTCATACTCAAAATCCAGTTCCGACATCAGCAGCGCATAGCCGATGCGGGCCAGTATAGCGCCGAAAGCGGCGGAAAGCACGAAAGAAAGCAGGGCATTCAGCCAGGCGTTCTTTCTCAGCTCCGGCAGCCGCTCGGCCATGGCGCAGCGCAGGCCGTACAGGGCAAAGATCGCCGCGGAGCCGGCTGTCATGATCCACGGATAGGCGCTCATTCAGCGTTTCCTCCATCCCAGGCCGAAGCAAAGTAGAAGATATCCGGTACTTCCCGGAAATTGACGTTTTTCTGGCTGTTCAGGCGGATTCCGTGAAAATAAAGCGTGGTGGAATAGCCGCCGTCCAGATTGTACGCGACGATCGCGCCTTCATCCTTGCAAAGCTGGGCAAAGGATTTCAGCTGAAGACCAAGGGTATAGTCCTGCTCCATGGTGGTCAGGATCACCTTGTAGTGAAGGGGTCCCACCTGGCAGATCGCAAGGCGCGCGTAGTAGTTTTCCGGTTTCAGATAGGTGAAATTGGGCATTTTTTCAAGCACTTCGCCGTTTTCCACCAGAATGGGCCCGAAGCAGAAGGAGTTAAGGACCTTTTTCCCGTCCACGGTGTCGGAAAGTTCGTCCCGCTTGGGAAGATGAACCGGGTGAAAATCTCCGTCCTCGTCGATCAGAAGAACGTCCCGCTTTCCCTTCAGTTTATCCTTGAAAAGAACGCCTTCGCGATAGATGTAGCCGTCATCCTGGCGGGTGATATAGTCCGCGTTGAAGGCGACGACGGCGTTCAGTCGGTCCGCAATGGTTTCCACGGGGAGGGTGGTTTTTTTGTCAAAAGCTTCCGCCGCGGCCGTGCGCAGTTGGGATGCGTCGCCGATGCGCACGTCGACAATCCAGGCGCCGGCGTCCCGGCCCTTGTAGCCTTTGATGTAGTCCTTGACATCCTTGTAGGTAATTTCAACCTGAATCGTCGGGTCCTGATAGAAGGAGTCTCCCAGGTAGCCGCTTTCCAGCGGCGCGAAACCGCCGGTGAAATCAATCGGCAGGGGGTTGGCGATCAGGGGTGCGTCCATCGAAACTTCCTCCACGTCCTCCGGGCTCAGCTCCGCGATGGACAGTTCATCCTCCGCGGCGGCGGAAAAGACCAGGCAGATCGCCGCCATCAGGGCGAGGAAGGAAGCAAACCGCGTAAGAGATTTCCTTGCTTTCATGAAGGTTCCTCCAAGTGTTTTTCGGAAGTTATGATAGCGCAAAGCGCCGGTTTCGTCAATGAAACCGGCGCGGAAGTGTTGATTTTTCAGCGGGAAGCCTTGTCGCGCTGAATCAGCTTACGCATGCCCAGAACCCCGACGCGGACGGACGCGTCCGTATCCAGCGACATGGGATCCTCCAGGCCCATGGCCCGCCGGGTCTGGTTGGCAAAGACCTGAACAATGCAGCCGGCCCGGGCGCGGCGGACGGCGGAAACGATGAACAGCGCGGCGGATTCCATCTCGCTGGCCAGTGCGCCGCATTCCAGATACGCCTGCCATTTGCCCTTCAGCTTGTCTCGTACGGGCATCGTGTCCGGGCTGTGCTGGCCGTAGAAATTGTCCTTGTTGTGCAGCACGCCCACATGGTAGCGCACCCCGTCTTCCTTTGCGGCGTCGGCCAGGGCGCCAACTACGCCGAAATCCGCGATGGCGGGATATTCAGAGGGAGCGTATTCGTGGGTCGTGCCTTCCATGCGGATGGCGCCGCTGCCGATCACAACGTCGCCGCCCATCACTTCGGGGGCCATGCCGCCGGCCGTGCCGACCCGGATAAAGGTGTCCGATCCGCAGTGGATCAGCTCCTCCACGGCGATGGCGAGGGAAGGTCCGCCGATACCGGTGCTGCATACGCTGACTTTTTCGCCTTCCAGCGTGCCGGTCCAGATCGTGTATTCCCGGTTGGACTTCACAAATTCGGCCGTATCAAAATAGGAAGCGATTTTCTCCGTGCGCCCGGGGTCTCCGCACAGAAGTACATAGCGGCCTACGTCGCCGCGGGTGATTTTCAGATGGAATTCCTCGTTGGGAGAATAAACGGTTGCCATGCCAGATCCTCCTTCTGTATGCGTTTTCATCTACGCGTATTATAGCATGAAAGGATGATCCGAAACAACCGGAAAAGAGAGAAAATGCTTGTGGTTCAAAAGATTCTCTGCTATAATTTTTCCGACCAAAAACGGACAATTGAAAAGGAGAGATAAAAATGAGTCGTGTTTTTCTGACAGTGCTGGACGGCGTTGGTGCCGGTGAAGCGCCGGACGCCGCGGAATATGGAGACGCCGGTACCAATACCCTGGGTCATGTGATCGCCGCTGTCCATCCGAGCCTGCCCAACATGGCGGCCATGGGCCTCGGAAATATCGAAACCACCGGATACCGGTGGGACGGGCGGACGGCCGGCGCCTGGGGCCGGGCCCGGGAGGCCAGCAAAGGAAAGGACACCACTTCCGGCCATTGGGAGATCGCCGGCGTGCGGGTTACCCGCGCCTTCCCGACTTTCCCAAACGGCTTTCCGAAGGAATTCATGGATGCCTATGAAAAGGCGATCGGCTATAAATGCATCGGCAACAAACCCGCTTCCGGCACCGTGATCCTGGAAGAACTGGGTGCGCAGCACCTGCGGGATCACACCCCGATTGTCTACACCAGCGGGGACAGCGTTTTCCAGATCGCCTGCCATGAGGAGCTGTTTCCTGTCGAGCAGCTGTATGAGTTCTGCCGCATTGCACGGGAGATGCTCCAGGGGGATCTGGGCGTCGGCCGTGTGATTGCCCGTCCCTTTATCGGCCAGCCGGGCGCTTTCCAGCGTACGGGTCGCCGGCGCGATTTTTCCATGCCCCCCTGCGGGCGCACGCTGCCGCAGGCTGTGATGGAGGCCGGGCTGGAATCCATCGGCGTCGGCAAGATTGAGGATATCTTTGCCCATGAAGGGCTCACAAAGATCGACCACGCCGCCGGCAACCCGGCCTGCATGGATGCGCTGATCCGCTTTATGAAGGAGGATTTCAACGGTTTCTGCTTCACAAACCTGGTGGACACCGATTCCGTCTACGGCCACCGGAATGATCCCAAGGGCTTTGCCGGTGCGCTGGAGGCTTTCGACCTCCGGCTGAAGGAAATGGTCGATCTGATGCATCCCGGCGATCTGATGATCATCACGGCGGACCATGGTTGCGATCCCTGCGATATTTCCACAGACCACACCCGGGAGGATATCCCGATCCTGGCATATACGCCGGGCATGACGAAAAGTGTGGACCTCGGCATCCGCGGCAGCTTTGCCGATATTGCGGCCACCTGCGCCGAATGGCTGGGCCTGCCGGATCGGTTCGGTGCCGAATCCTTTGCGGACGCCCTGCGGGAGTAACCGGTGGGCTGATAGCCGCCAATCCCCAAATCAGAGCTGAAAAAGGGACTGCCCTGCGGCAGTCCCTTTAGCATACCTTTCTTTATGCGATTTCAAGCCCCAGGCGGATCATGTCCAGGAAGCTGTTCTGCCGCTCTTCGGCGGGAAGGGCTTCCCCGGTGATCAGGTGGTCCGAAATGGTGCAGATGGCCAGCGCGCTTTTGCCGGTAAGGGCCGCGTTCATATACAGCGCGGCCGCTTCCATTTCCACGGCCAGAACGCCCAGCTTCTGAAGCACCGGAAGGTCAATGCCCCCGTCGTAGAATACTTCGCTAGTGAAGATCGGACCGCAGTGGGCGGGGATGTTCATGGCCTTCGCGGTTTCCACTGCTTTGGAAAGCAGGCCGTAGTCGGCGCAGGGGGCATTGTCCCCGGAAAAACCGAAGTTCTTCAGATAGGAGCTTTTGTTGTAGGCGCTCATGCCGATCACAAGATCCCGAACCTTCACTTTTTCGTTCATGGCGCCGGCGGAGCCGATACGGATAATGTTTTTTA
>Ga0265298_10011472_pt1 | contig 10371 bp, 7 predicted proteins | sample AusTroGonzalo_MG_3_FD_193486 | JGI IMG/M metagenome (GOLD analysis project Ga0265298, IMG submission 193486) | Bovine rumen microbial communities from tropical cattle in Woodstock, Queensland, Australia - Gonzalo_01 | ecosystem: Host-associated > Mammals > Digestive system > Stomach > Rumen ... | reverse complement strand
GGGGCTGTAGTACCAATTCTCGCCATATTGGATGATGACCCCTCCCATCAAGTGCAAATGGGCATTTTCCTCGCTTTTCATATAGGCTATCAGGGCGTTGTGCTTTGCGGGGGCGTCGCTGTCACTCTCGGAAGATTTCGTGTCAAAAAGGAAAACCTGCCCATTCTTCATTCTTATGACAAAGTCCACATAGAACAGGCTTCGCTCTCCATTGCTGGCCTTGGTATAACCTATGGCATAGTCCTGCTTGCCGCTTTCGCCATTCTTGTACCACCAGTCGATGAACTCACCATTTGCCTCCAAAAACGCCTCAAAACGCTGTTCAGGATTAGATGCCGTCTTCAGGCGGATGAATGGCACAAGCGCGTGAATGTGAGCGGGCACGACCTGGTTGGCGTTTTCATTGTACTCCCTGAATTCCGGCACAACCCAATGGTATGACTTGAAACTCCTGCTCTTCGCCTTGGCGCGTCGGTCGTTCACCGCCTTCGTATAGGCCTCAATCGCCTTTCGGAACAATTCCTCGAAATGCGGACGATTGCGGTAGTAGAGGATGGTGATGGGGGCCTCCGTCTCGAATACGCCAAGCATTTCCTCCATGAACGTATAGACATAGCCACGCATCGCGACTGCGCTTTGTTTCTCATAGCCGTTCAGGAACTTTTTGCACCATTTGGTCAAGGCCCATTCCAACTCAGCCTGAGTCTTGGCGTATTTGATGACTTTCTCCTGCTCGACTTCATATTCGCCTTCCTCTCCAGTGATGTCCACATCGATGAGAATCTGGGTCTGAATACTGTGCGCATTGAAATCGATTCCCAACGTCGCAGCTTTCTCGCGGTTCTCGGCTATTTCCGGGTCAATCATCTGCGCCATCCCCGGAATGTAGCCTTCTGGATTGTAGGATGATTCCTGCGCGTCATTCATATCAGGGAACGGCAACATCATTTGGATTGCGCGATTAAACCAGTGGGCGTTGGCGGTGTCGGCCAGCACCGTGCTAAAATCTGGACCAATACGATTACGGTCGGCACTGAGCCGCTCACTATATTCCGCTGGCAAATCGACATTGGTCAAATTCTTTCTTCGAACCGCATTCAGCGGTTTGGTGATGTAGTTCAACTCCTCCGCCTGGATGACCACCTTGGTGTCCTCCAGATTGGTGTAAACCCAGCCGTGGTTCAGCAAGTCATTCGGGTAGTATTTCTGCTCCGGCATCCGCAGGATGCGCCCGACGGTCTGGATGCCAAAGGTGGTGCTCTGGATATCCCTAAAAATCAACAGCACCGCTGCTCTTGGGCAATCCCAGCCAAGGGCAATGGCCTGCTTGAAGAGCAGAACCTCGGCGACGTTATAAGGCTCCTCCAGACCATTCAAGTTGCTTTTTTCGTTGGAAAGCCACACCGCCAGCTTGCCGTTGGCAACCGTGATTTCATACTCCTTCTCCAGGCGCGACTTGACTTCCTCTATGAGCAGAGTTTCGTCGGCATCCAGTGCCTCTTTTGTGTCATTCGGCAGTTGTATCAACAAGAGGGGATTGATGCGGACTCCCAACTCTTCGTAAGCCTGCTTGATTTCGTTTCGCCGCGCCAATGCCCGGTCAAGAAGGAACTCGTTTTCGCTCAGCCCCTCTTGTCCCTCCGTAATCTTGGGATTGATGGTGATGCCATTCTTAATCATCTGTGCCTGGATGACCTTTTCTCGGCTGACCGTCACCATTGCATCCGCATTGGCGGTTATCGGCGTGGCGGAAATGCGGATTTCCAGTTTGGGCTGGATGGTCGCCAGCACTTTCTCGGACTGCTTCGCGTACCTCCCGCCGAACATGTGCTCCTCGTCAATCACGACGATGATGGGCAGACCATGGTCCTCCTGCGTCCGTCTTGTCAGGTCATAGAGGGAGGAGGAGGTCTCCGTGTCCCTCACCATCACATTGGTGTCCTTGTTGATGCTCTCCCAGTTGACGAAGAAGATTTCGCCGGGTCTGATGTAGCCGTCAATGGAATGGTCCAGCTCGTCGTACATCACGGGGGACAAGGCACGGGTTTCCGAAAAATAGTTCTTCATTCGGAAATAGCTCTGCTGATGGAGCTTGTTCGGGGCAATCCAGATGATGGCCACCTCCTTGCCATCCTGCTCCAATTCTGAGGTCAGTTCGTCCAGCATTTGGCTGGCCATCACGGTCTTGCCGGAGCCCGTCGGGGCCTTGAAGACCAGCTTCTTCCGAGAACCATTTTCCTCAAGCAACTCACGCGTCTTGGCCACGAGCTCCTTGACCGCCTCAACCTGGTATTTGACGTCCTTAATCATTGCGCGTCCTCCTCGTTGGCATTGGCAGTCTCGTCTGCGCTTGTTTTTTCTGCTTCTTGTACGGATTTGTCCGAGGGCAAAGCCTTCTTGTAGGCCTTGTAGATGGCGTCTGGCAGGGCGCACAGTTCCACCTTGTCCAGAACCTCCTCAAAATTGTCATCGTAGGCGTAGTTCGAGTTGGAGAAGACATAGACCAGAATCTTGCCGTCCACCTCCATGTTCAGAAGCAAATTGACAAATGCGGAGACATACGCCTCGGCATAGATGACCAACATCCTTGTCTTACCGTCGTCAAAGTAGCGGGCTATCTTTGCCGGAATCCTCTTCCCGCCAAAACCGCCAATCTCCTTATACACATTGTTCCTAATGCAAAGCAGATCGGTGGCGACATTCGTCAAGGCGCGCATATTTGCAATTGTCTTGGCACGGGGAACGAAATCCGTCCTGTAATACCGCATGTTGTTAGAATGCAACCCTTCTACTGCTTCGCCCTTTGCCGTCGTGTAGCCTTGGATAACTCGACGATTGCGTTCGTATGTGACCTCCTCGCAAATATTGTTCTCGTTGTTCGTGACCAGTATGCACTGACGATGGCCACCGTCAGTAGCATTCAATTGCATTGTGGCATGTAAGGTCGTACCACTGCCAGCAAAGAAGTCGAGAATGGTTATATCCTTGGCAGATGAACTAATTTGAATTATTCTAGAAATCAAACGGGTAGGTTTGGGAGTAGAAAAAGGTTTGTCGCCAAATATTGCTTTTAGTTCTTTTGACGCCTCATCTGTATGACCAACTTCTTCGTAATTCCATAAATTGGTAACTACACGTCCATCAGTATTTTCAAGATAGGTCTTTCTAGCAATTCCCCCTTTGCCTTTGTTTGTAAAGAAAAAACGTGGCCACCGCCCTCTATCATAAACTTCTTGAGCATATCTTTTAGCCTCTTCCAAGGACGTTGTCAGAACAATTCCCAACACACCTTGTCTCACCTCATCAGGTGAAATCCCGCAAACAGCCGCTCTGGCCTCGGCATCATTCAAGTCTTTCAATTCATACTTTCCCCACGCTTGCATATTCTCAAGCATATCACTTTGGCGAAGGGGCCAACATGCTCCTTTGTATGGATAGATTAGTTTCCCAGTAAATGGATGCTGAATAGCATAAACCATACCTTGATGCGTTGATGCTCCAGGCGCAAAAGCGTCACTGTTTCTCCATGGGGCTATGTCATTGTCTGGATTCTTGTATATTTTATCCATTTTTTCCGTTCTGGGCAATTTACAAGGTGACCAAGATGCAGTCTTCCCATAAACTATCAGATGTTCTTTTTCCGCGCTGATTCCTTGAGAATCATTACGCGGTGAATAAGTTCTTTGCCAAGCAATATCTGCCACAAAATTACTTTCTCCAAAAATCTCATCGCAAAGCAATTTTAATTGTGCCTGTTCATTATCATCTATTGAGATGAAAATTACACCCTTTTCAGAGAGTAAAAATTTGGCAATTTCCAGCCGTTTGGCCATAAATGAAAGCCACTTGGAATGGCGGTAGGAATCCTCCTTGTCTACAAAACTATCGTTATAGACGAAGTCCTTGTTGCCCGTGTTATACGGTGGATCAATGTAGATGACGTCGATTCTCCCAGCGTGGGTATAGGTGAGTGCCGTTAGGGCGTGAAGATTGTCGCCCTCAATGAGAATATGATTGGGGGCATCCGCATCCTCGGAGATAATGGCGCGGTCCTTGACTTCGGTCAGAACGGGCAGTTCGCTTACCATCTGCAATTCAACATTTTCTGGTTTATCCTCCCAAACCAACCCATATTTCTTCTGAGCGTTAAGCAGCCCCAGCAAGGCAGACTTCTCGTCATTTGACAAGCCTTCCAGGGCTCGGATTTTATTGGCAAGTTCTCTTCTGTCCATCATCATTATCCCTTTGTGTTCAGTTTTCGTTTTGCCCCTATTCCATCATTCATTGTGTTGTCGTCTCCTCGCACGCTATCAGGATTGATTGCTTTCCCTGTCAGGCATAGTCCTGACAATCCATCTTCCATTTTTCCGAGCACCTTCTCTCACAAGAAGCCCAACTTCTTTCAACGCGTTACATGCACTCTGTACACTACTTGGTTGGAGTCTTAACTTGGAAGCTATGCTGACTTGCGTCAAATCAGGATTTATCGCCAGCAATTGCCATACCTTCTTGCATGTGCTTCTAAAATCCTTTCGATTGGCCGCAAGAAGCTTGTCAAAATCAATTTCTACACCAATCTCCGGCGTTTCTACACCGACTTCCGTGGCTTTTGGACCGACTTCCGTGGCTATTGGACCGACTTCCGGCATTTCCACACCGATTTCCGGCGTTTCTACACCGACTTCCATGTTTTTTGGACCGACTTCTGGCGTTTCTACACCGACTTCCGTGGCTTTTGGACCGACTTCTGAAGTATTTACCGTGACTTCACTAGAAGCAATCGGGATGCGGTTGCCTTGTTCGTCAAATATAGGACGATAGACAGTCACCATAAAGTGCTGTGCGTCAATGTCAAAAACGGGAGGTTGAAGTCCCGTGGCCTTGCAAATGTTGAAGATGTCCACAGTGCCTGTGCCGAGTTCCTCAATGTACTGCACATAGAAAAGCGCATGTGCGATGATTGGGTTGACGGCGTATGACTGATGGTCTTCCGACAGCAGTTCATACTTCATGTTTCTATGCATCGGGCCTGGACTGAAGACCGTCAGGCGGTCCTTGAAAAGTTCAACTTGAACAGTGGCGGAAGAGGCGTAGTCGCGATGAGCGATGCCGTTGTTTATCATCTCTGAGACAATCCTCTCATCGATTTCGAAGGTGTCATCCGACTGTGCGCCGAGGGTGTGCCCCCCGATGCGGAGGTCGAGTTTCTCTTTGATGAATTCGATGGCTTTGTCGGAAATGTCGAAGAGGTTTCCCTCAAACCATTTATATGAGCCGGCAGGCTTTCTTCGTTCTTTGCCATACCAGAGAACGCACTTGACGCCTGGCGAAGTTGCATAAAGATGGGCGTTGCGTCCAAAGCAAAGCATTGCCGCACGGTTTGGCACACCGTCGGTCACCATCTTGAGATGCGTCAGCACTTTCTCCGTTGGGGCATCCTCTGCAAACGGGAAACCTCGCTTCACGCGGGCTGTGCGGACAAACCAGCGAATCTTTTCCTCATCCAGTTCGTCCCATTTCCCGACAGGCTCCTCCTCGTATGAGCGTTCTGCGTATGCAACTTTGTTTTCAGCAAGAAAGCGGTCAAGGCTTTCCGTGAGAGAGGAAAGCAGTTTGTCCGTTCCGTCAAAACGGACGCGAATCAGTCCAGGCGAGACCTTGCGGAGAAATGCTAGTTCGCGAGAGTCACGTTCCTTGTCTGATTTTCCTTTGACGAAGATGAAACGCGGGATTCCAAGACGCGTTGCCTCGTCATATTCTGCTTCGGTGGCAGAAGTGCCATCTGGCGTGATACCACCATACTCATTGCCAACAAGCCCCACATATAAGTCACTAACGGCAAGTTCGGAGAGATAGACCTCATCTGTTCGCTTATCTGCTGCTGGCACATCAACCTCAAAGGCGAAAGTGTCGAAAAACCGTGAAAGTTGCGGATTCGTGGATATGAGTTCCACAATGGCCTTGCGTTCTGCGGAAAACTCGCGCTGGACACTGCTGATGAAGATGCGATATTTCATTGCCACTCCTTTCAGCGTTTCTTCCTTGGAGTTTCACCATTGGCATTATGTCCCACGACCCACTCGTCGATTTCTTGCTGGCTGAACAGCCACTCTTTGCCAATCTTATGGGCGGGCATCCCCTTGTAACGAATCCATTTGGAAACGGTCTCTGCGGTCACGGAGAGATAGGTGCAGACATCCCGCATCTTTAAATATCCCTTGATTCTCTTTCCCTCTGTATCGTCTGGCATGGTCTTCTCCGCAATATTGGACAAAAAACGGTTTTCCAATAAAATACTTTACATTTCATTATTTTCCATACGATTCTGGTGTTTTTTCACGATTTAATTCGATTTTCTTCGATATACTTACAACAAACCATACCTATGATACCTTGAAATGCAGTCCTCCATTCCTATTTCGAGAAGGCTCTCCATTCATTTCCTGCGGCAATGCAGATTTCGCGCTTGATCCCATACTCCGCTAGAAAAATAATAAGTGCCATCTGATTCATGTCATGAAGTAACTATTTCGGTCAAAACGTTGCAGGAAGTTCCATTGTAGTCAGCTGTCCGTCCTCCCAGACGATTTCGCCGCAGGTTTCTGAATCTGGCGCACACCACTCGATGAAGACCGATTTGAGTTCAACCAGACCTTCTAGAATGCGGACGAGCGCAGCGGCTTGTGCATCGTTGATGCCATCTTTCACCAATCCCTCCAACACCACGCCATGGGTGAAGCGCATAGCTTTGTTGCCGAAGATGCGGAGATTGTTAGCTATCTCGATGCCAGTCAGTTTCTTCGCAGCCTTTTCAAGGTGAGCCAATTTGCCAGTGAGTTCTGCAGCTTGGATGCTAGTCGCACACAGCACCAGAAGTCTGATGAAACAGGCATTAGCCGTTTTGCTTTTCGTGGTCTTTACGTTTTCTGTCTTATCTTCCTTCTTGAGGACGGTGGCGATAGGAATCCAAGACTGATTGTCCAGGACTTTCCACACCCCGTTGTCAAGCAGATAGACATAATCGGCCATGAACCTTTTCTGCGCGTTCAGCCTGTAGTCTTCTGTGTCGGCAAAACGAACTGGCTTCCGCAGGTCATCGCCTCTATCGCGATGATACGCCACGGTCACGCCTTTTGCAGGGTGCTCCAATGAATGTCGCACGCCTGGTGGTGGAGTCATGCTTTCTCCGAGTGAACTCAGTGAGCCAAGTGAAAGCAGGCGCATTGCCTTTGCCTCATGGTTGTAGAACTCATGCAGGATTCTCCCCATGTGTTCGGGGTATCCATCCCAATGGCAGGTTATGGCCTGTACCTGGCCGTTTGGTTGTTTGATACCGATTGCGCTTGATGTGCCCATGATTCAGTATCCTTGTTTGGTGACATCGGGGTCATCATTATCCCTTTTGATTGCCCAGTGTTCCAATTCCCTTCTGTCCACTTCCTCCGAAACGAGATCAAAAAGTTTCACCCAGTAGCCCCTGTCACAGTCCCATCCCAAGGTTTTATACAGTTCCCCCTTTGCCCGCTGCTCGTCATCTTTGTGAATCGCCTCTGACAATTCCTTCTCCAACAACAGTAGAAAATGATCTGTGATTTGCCGTATTTTTCGAGTCGCCTCTTCACAATAATCAGACACGACATATGACATTCTCCCTAGGCAATAGCGGAATGCGCAAAAGTATATTTCCGATTCTGCTTCGGTGAGCATTGTTTTTTTAGCGTTTTTCATGATTTTCACCTCTCTGTTTCGTACAATGTCCTGGCGCAATCTCATCAAGACAATCCCACTTGACGATTGCCTTTGCGGGTTTCCGCCATCTAGGCCTCGACCGCCTTCCCGTAGTCGGAATGTTGCTTCTCGGCCTCCGCGCAGCGTAGGCACAGGCATTAGGTGTTGACCCCCGACATTGTGCTCCCGCCGTCCAGGCTCCCACCGCAGCAGTCGCACTTTTTCTTCATGAAGAATTCGTCCTGCATTTCGTTCTCCTTGCGGTTTGCCTCCCTGGCGACGGGGAGGCGGTTGTGTTTCCCTACTCGATCTCGACGACCTCCATCACGGTCGCCAGCAGGTGGTTGTAGTCGCCGCTGGTGGCCTTCTTTGTGAACGCCTCGATGAACTCCCGGCTCTCGCCCACCCTGCGCAGGGTCTCCAACGGGTTGCACGGGAGGCGAATACCGCCCGCCACGCACATTAAAAAGCGCCGACTTTCAACAATATCCAGTCGATAACCCGTTAATCCCCAACTAATTTCCCCCCATCAGCGCCGTCTCCTGCTCTCCCCACTCGACGGGGAGGTCGCCACGGAGCTTTCCGAGGGAGAGGCCATCGAGGATATCGTTGATGACGATACAGTGGACACTCGCGCGGGAGAGGCGTGTGAGGTGGATGGCTCGACCTAGTGGGCCTCACAGTCGAGCAGGCCGTCGTTGTCCGCGAAAACACACTACTTGTGCCGTAGTCTGCTTTTCGTTCTTTCTGCATGAAAAGTGAATTTTTCTGTCACAAGTGACGGTAAAATCACATTCACACGCAAAACAAATGACAGAAGCCGTTGTCGAACACGTCCAAGGAAGCCATGTAGGTTTATGGCACCAGACCTTTGCACTCTCTATTGCGCCAGCAGGCCGACGTGTTCTGGATATCCGTCCCAATGGCAGGGCACGGCCATAACGCTGTCATCTGCCAGTTTCACTCCTATCACGCTTCATGTCGCCATTGTTTCTCCTCAACAGAACTTTTCAACCAACGTGGCAAATTGCCTTTGGGGGCACGGCGATGGCGATTGACAGCAGGTTGACAAGAGCCCGTTTGGCGTTTCCTTCGGTTGGCTTCCAGTAATCAGAATCGGTTTCATTCCCCAACTGGGGTATGACTGAAGTCAGTATTCTGACGCATTGGGAGGCACTTTTGCCCTCCAATACCCGTACTCCGCGTTCGGGCTTTTCCAATTTGCCGATGGAGAGCCCATATTTATAGTAGATTTTCGAGTAATTGTAGGTGATGTTCAGCCAGGCTTCGTGATAGTCATCGTCCAGGCAGAAGGTGCCGCCGTGCGGGGGCGGAAAAGGCAGTTTGCAGGGGAGTTCCCCTTGGCAGAATTTGACATCGTAACTCATGATCTTGCTCCTTTTTAAGTTGAACTAACGCTGTATTCCCCATGAAGATAGGTAATTGAGCCACCAAGTGGCAACATCCCGCGCGAAAAAAACATAGTTGCGTTCTGGCACAATGTGTTTTTGGCAAATGGGCGATGTTCGACAAATGACGCTTCGACGCGCGATGTTGTGGTTGGTGCGACGATCAACGCGCGACATGCGACGTGCGGACGACAAACGACGCTTCGACATACGATGAAGAGAACAGCCGATTAAAAGAAAAGCAACACTTTGCTAAAACACAGCCAGCACCTACCTCTTGGAGAAATTGGTGTGGACAAAGCATAATATATGCTAAAAACAATAGTTATCAACTATTCTGTATATTGTTTTGATTAGATTTTTGTAACTTTACATAATCTTGTGAACTTTGGTGATGTGGACAGCAGGCAAACTTGCCCTTGGAGACTAACTTGTAGCGTATAAACGGGATAAGCGAGATGGCCGGGACAGGAATCGAGTCAGTATGTCCAGGATAAAGTTGCTACCTTTTTCCAACGGTTTTGACAAACTGGCGATGTGCGACAATCGACGCTTCGCCACGCGACGTGGTGGCTGGTGCGACGTGCGGGCTATAATCGACGCTTCGACGCGTGACGAAAGGACAGCCGATTAACAAAAGCGACATTTTGTCAGAACAAGGCCAGTACTACCTACCCTTGGTGAAAAGAGCGTTGCGTATAATACCAGCCGACGGTCGTTCTGCTCTCAATGCGAGCAATACTGCGCCCAAAGATTGCCCAGGGTCAGATACCGCTGGTAAAGTGTCTCATAAGTGGAAATGGCAGCGCGGTCCGGGAAATACTCGGCGTCGAAGCCGGCGCCCATGCGTTCCATGGCTTCTTCGACGCGTCGGTAGATTCCGGAGGCGACAGCAGCGAACATGGCACTGCCGAGCGCACAGGTCTGGTCGCAGGCCGCGACTTTGATGGGCAACTGGAAGACATCGGCGCACATCTGCATGATGAAGGGAGATTTGCGGCTGATGCCGCCGGTCATGATGACATTCTGGATGGGAATTTCCTGCGCACGGAAATGGTCGATGATGGCGCGGGCGCCGAAGACGGTGCTTTCGACAAGCGCACGGTAGAGCATGGGGGCAGTTGCGCCGAGGTTGAGTCCGCAGATGGCTCCCGTCAGTTTCTGGTCGGCAAAGGGCGTACGCCGTCCGTTGAACCAGTCCAGCGCCTGGATGCCCATGGAACCGGCGGGGATT
>Ga0265298_10011471_pt1 | contig 10372 bp, 11 predicted proteins | sample AusTroGonzalo_MG_3_FD_193486 | JGI IMG/M metagenome (GOLD analysis project Ga0265298, IMG submission 193486) | Bovine rumen microbial communities from tropical cattle in Woodstock, Queensland, Australia - Gonzalo_01 | ecosystem: Host-associated > Mammals > Digestive system > Stomach > Rumen ... | reverse complement strand
GGCGGCGTGAGCAGCGCGGAAGATGTGCTGGAGATGATGATGGCCGGGGCAACGGCTGTGGAGGTCGGCGCGGCAAACCTGACGGATCCGTGCGCGTGCAGGAAGATCATTGAGGATCTGCCGGCGGCGATGGATCAGTATGAAATCGGGACATTAAGGGATATCTGAGAGGAGAGAATGACCATGGGAAAAGACGTTATCATTGCCTGTGACTTTCCGAACGCGGAGCAGACGCTGGCGTTTCTGGACAGGTTTCAGGGACGGAAACCCTTTGTAAAAATCGGGATGGAACTGTTTTACGGCGCGGGCCCGGACATCGTCCGGCAGATCAAGGCCCGGGGGCACAGGATTTTCCTGGACCTGAAGCTGCATGATATTCCAAACACGGTGAAAAAAGCCATGGCGGCGCTGCGGGACCTGGACGTGGATATCTGCAACGTGCACGCGGCGGGGACCGTACGGATGATGGAGGCGGCGATCGAAGGCCTGACCCGGCCGGACGGGACGCGGCCGCTGCTGATCGCGGTGACGCAGCTGACCAGCACGGACCAGGAAGCGCTGGAGAGAGACCTGCTGATCGAAAGGCCCATGGACGAGGTGGTCATGCACTATGCCCTGAACGCCCGGAAAGCCGGGCTGGACGGCGTGGTCTGCTCTCCGCTGGAAGCGGGGAAGGTGCATGAGGTCTGCGGGGCGGACTTCCTGACGGTGACGCCGGGGGTCCGGTTTGCGGACGGCGATGCGGGGGACCAGAAGCGGGTGATGACCCCCGCGGAGGCAAAGAAGGCCGGCAGCGACTATATCGTGGTCGGACGGCCGATCACCGCGGCGGCGGACCCGGTGGCGGCATATGAACGGTGCATCAATGAATTTGTGGGGTGAAGAAGCATGACAAGAGAAGAACTGAACCGGAAAATCGCGCAGGACCTGCTGAAGATCAGGGCGGTGTTCTTCCGCCCGGAGGAACCCTTTACCTGGGCCAGCGGGATCAAGAGCCCGGTATACTGCGACAACCGGCTGACCCTGACGGCGCCGGAGGTGCGCACGGACGTGGAAAAGGGCCTGGCGCAGGTGATCGGAGAAGAATATCCGGACGTGGAGGTGCTGATGGGCACTTCCACTGCCGGCATCGCCCACGCGGCGATTACGGGTCACCTGATGGGCCTGCCCATGGGCTACGTGCGCTCCGGGGCAAAGGATCACGGACGGCAGAACCAGATTGAGGGCAGGCTGGAACCCGGACAGAAGGTGGTTGTGGTAGAAGACCTCATTTCCACGGGCGGAAGCGTGCTGGAAGTGGTAGACGTGCTGCGTCAGGCCGGCGCGGAAGTGCTTGGAGTGGCGAGCATATTCACATATGGCATGAAAAAGGGGATCGAGCGCCTGGCGGCGGCGAATGTGAAGAACGTCTCCCTGACCAATTTCGACGTGATCGCGGAAGAAGCGGCGAAGGAAGGATATATCCGGCCCGAGGATATTTCCCGGCTGATCCGCTTCCGGAATGATCCGGCAGATGAAAGTTGGAGGATGTGATGACGATGGCGCGAAGTGTGATCGATATCCCGGACCTGACGACGGGCGAACTGGACCTGCTGATGGACACGGCAGAGGACATCATTGCGCATCCGGACGACTACGCGGATGCCTGCCGGAGAAAAAAGCTGGCGACGCTGTTTTTCGAACCGAGCACGAGGACAAGGCTGAGCTTTGAAGCGGCCATGTATGAACTGGGCGGCAACGTGCTGAGCGTGACCGGCGCGAACAGCAGTTCCGCGGCGAAGGGGGAGAGCGTGGCGGACACGGCCAAGACGGTTTCCTGCTACGCGGACATCATCGCCATGCGCCATCCCAAAGAAGGCGCCGCGTCAGTGGCGGCAAGGAACGCTTCCGTGCCGGTGATCAACGCCGGGGACGGCGGTCACTGCCATCCGACCCAGACGCTGGCGGACCTGCTGACGATCCGGCGGGAGAAAGGCCGGCTGGGAAACCTGACGGTGGGCCTGTGCGGCGACCTGAAGTTCGGCCGGACGGTACATTCCCTGCTGAATGCCCTGAGCCGGTATGAAGGGCTGAAGTTTGTGCTGATCAGCCCGGAAGAGCTGAAAGTACCCAGCTATGTGAAGAGCGACGCGCTGAAAAAGAAGGGAATCCCCTATACCCAGACGGAGGATCTGGAACAGGTGATCGGCGACCTGGACATTCTGTACATGACGCGGGTACAGCGGGAACGCTTCTTCAACGAGGAGGACTATCTGCGGCTGCGGGACAGCTATATCCTGACGCCGGAGAAAATGAAGAAAGCCCGGGCAGACCTGAGCGTAATGCATCCGCTGCCAAGGGTGAACGAGATCAGCGTGGCGGTGGACGACGACCCGCGGGCCTGCTATTTCAAGCAGGTGCTGAACGGCAAGTATATGCGCATGGCGCTGATCCTGATGCTGCTGGGACTGAAAGGGGGCGCGCAGGCATGAATGTGGATTCCATCCGGGACGGGATTGTGATCGATCATATCGCGGCGGGCTGCGGCATGAAGCTGTACCGGCTGCTGGGGCTGGAGAACATCGAGGCGCCGGTGGCCATGATTACCAACGTGGTTTCCGGAAAGCTGGGACGGAAGGACATCATCAAGGTTGACGCGGCGATCGACGTGGATCTGGACATTATCGGCTATGTGGATCCCGGCGCGACCGTAAACATCATCCGGGACGGGGAACTGAAAGAGAAGAAGCGGATCGAGATGCCGGAGAAGCTGGTGAATGTGCTTTTCTGCAAGAACCCGCGGTGCATTACTTCCTGCGAGCAGGAGCTGGAGCAGATTTTCTGCCTGACAGACCGGGCGAAGAAGGAATACCGCTGCGCCTGGTGCGAGACGAAGGCATCCAATATCTGAGGATAGCTCCCGTGGAGGGCGGGGGATGGCGGTTGAAAACCGGCCGAAAAGCACAAAAAACGAAAAAAGCCCGAATGTTCTTTTCTGAATGTTCGGGTTTTGTGTTAAATTTCTACAAATTTTATATGTGTTCAATTGACAATGTTCGGATTTTTCGATATATTGATAAGGCCCCGAAGGGGCTAATCTCAGGAATGGAAACGTTTCGAAACAGGGGGACAGACCGTGAGAAAAGTTGGGATTATCATGGGCAGCGACAGTGATCTGCCTGTGATCCAGAAAGCGACTGACGTATTAAAGAGCCTGGGTATACCGTTTGAGGCGCACGTGTATTCCGCACACCGTACGCCGGAGGAGGCCCGGGTTTTTGCTATTCAGGCGAGGGAGAAGGGCTTTGGCGTGCTGATTGCCGCGGCAGGTATGGCGGCCCATCTGGCCGGCGCTATCGCGGCGAATACTACCCTGCCGGTGATCGGGATCCCCTGCAAGGGTCCCTGCATGGAGGGGCTAGACGCCCTGCTCTCCACGGTACAGATGCCTTCCGGAATCCCGGTGGCAACCGTTGCCGTGAACGGCGGTGCGAACGCGGCGCTGCTGGCGGCCCAGATCCTGGCGGTGGAGGACCGGGAACTGGCGGCAAAACTGGACGCGAAACGGAAAGCGGACGCCGAGGCGGTGCTGACGAAGGACGCGGGTATAGGAGAACGGCTTTGACCAATGAATAATGAACAATGAATCATTCAGAATTCAGAGGTTATTGTTCGGGATTACAGATGGGAGATATTAACGATGGGTGGATTTTTCGGGATCACTTCCAAACAGGATTGCATGCTGGACGTTTTTTTCGGCGTGGATTATCACAGCCATCTGGGAACACGGCGGGCCGGCATGGCGGCATGGGACGAGGAGATCGGCCTGCAGCGCAAGATTCATAATATCTGCAACGCACCTTTCCGGACCAAGTTCGAACACATCTTCGAGGAGATGCGCGGAACATCCGCGATCGGGTGCATTTCCGATTCGGATCCGCAGCCGCTGCTGATCCGCTCCAACCTGGGGACCTACGCGATCTGCATGACCGGCGTGATCAACAATTCGGAGGAACTGATTGAGCAGTATCTGAGCTTCAGCGGCGGTCATTTCGATTCCATGACCGGCGGAAGGATTAACCAGACGGAGCTGCTCAGCGCGCTGATTAACCAGAAAAGCAATTTTGCCGAGGGGATCCGGTTTGCCCAGAAATCCATTGAGGGGACGGCTTCCATCCTGATCCTTACGGACAAGGGAACCCTGATCGCCGCGCGGGACCGGACCGGCCGGCTGCCGGTGGCGGTGGGAAAGCGGGAAGACGGGTATGCCGTCGCTTTTGAGGCATTCGCCTATCACAAAACCGGGTTCGAGGATGTCCGTGAGCTGGGGCCGGGAGAGATCGTGGAACTGAGCCCGGAAAAGATGACGCAGCTGGCGGCTCCGGGAAAGAAAAAGAAGATCTGTTCCTTCCTGTGGAGCTACTACGGCTATCCGACCTCGACCTACGAGGGCGTAAACGTGGAAGAGATGCGCTACCGCAACGGCGCAATCCTGGCGGAGAACGACGCGGCGGCCGGACGGGATGATCCGATCGACTATATCGGCGGGGTGCCGGATTCCGGAACGCCGCACGCCATCGGATACGCGAACCGCAGCGGAACACCGTTTGCCCGGGCTTTCATCAAATACACCCCGACCTGGAGCCGGAGCTTTATGCCGGCGAACCAAACGGACCGGGACAAGATCGCCAAGATGAAACAGATTCCGGTGAACGCGCTGATCAAGGACAAGAACCTGCTTTTCGTGGACGACTCAATCGTCCGGGGAACACAGCTGCGGGAGACGGTGGAGTTCCTGTACGAAAGCGGCGCGAAATCCGTGCATATGCGCAGCGCCTGTCCGCCGATCATGTATGCATGTAAGTATCTGAACTTTTCCCGGTCCAACAGCGATCTGGAGCTGATTGCCCGGCGGGTAATCCTGGAGCTGGAAGGGGAGGACGGCTTCAGGTATATCGATGAATATGCCGACGGAACGACCGAGCGGGGAAAGAAACTGCGGCAGGTCATCTGCGACAAGTTCCATTTCGCCTCCCTGGAATTCCAGACGCTGGAGGGCGTCGTCAAGGCCATCGGCATCGATCCCTGTGAGCTGTGCACCTACTGCTGGAACGGAAAAGAGGAGTAAGGGCCCGGGATGACACGGTCAGGATTATCGGCCTGAAATAAGGAGAAAGAGCATGAACACAAATTCAAGGTCTGAAGCTTACGCCGCCGCGGGCGTGGATATCACCGCCGGCTACCAGTCTGTTGAACTGATGAAAAAGCATATCCGGAAGACGACGATTCCCGGGGTGTGCGAGGATGTGGGCGGCTTCGGCGGCCTGTTTGAACCAGACCTGGGCGGAATGGAAAAGCCGGTACTGGTTTCCGGCACGGACGGCGTCGGAACCAAACTGAAGATTGCCTTCCTGATGGACAAGCATGACACGGTGGGTATCGACTGCGTGGCGATGTGCGTGAACGATATCATCTGCTGCGGCGCGAAGCCGCTGTTCTTCCTGGACTACATTGCCTGCGGGAAAAATGTGCCGGAGCGCATTGAACAGATTGTGAAGGGCGTATGCGAGGGTTGCGTGCAGGCCGGCTGCGCCCTGATCGGCGGGGAGACGGCGGAGCATCCCGGGCTGATGCCGGAGGATGAATACGACCTGGCCGGCTATTCCACCGGCATTGTGGATCAGGCGAAGATCATCGACAACAAGACCATGCGGGCCGGAGACGCCGTGATCGCGCTGCCTTCCTCCGGCGTACATTCCAACGGGTTTTCCCTGGTGCGCCGGGTGTTTGATATCGAAAACGCGGATCTGAACGCGCCGGTTGAGGAACTGGGCGGCCGCAGCCTCGGGGAAACATTGCTGGAGCCGACAAAGATCTATGTGAAGCCGGTGCTGGCGCTGATGAAGGAAGTGCGGGTAAAAGGCATCAGCCACATTACCGGCGGCGGTTTCTACGAGAATATTCCGCGGAGCATTCCGGACGGACTGGGCGCACGGATTGAAAAAGAGAAGATCAGGGTGCTGCCGATTTTTAATCTGATTGCGCAAAAAGGCGGCATCTCCGAGCGGGATATGTTCAACACCTACAACATGGGCGTGGGCATGAGCGTTGTGGTTCCGGCGGAGGAAGCGGAAAAAGCAATCCGGATCCTGAAGGATCAGGGGGTGGATGCTTATCTGATCGGGGAAATAATCCAGAGCGATGAGAAGATCAGGATTGTCTGAAAAATAAGAGGGCGCTGCGAACGCCTTAAACCCCTTCGGGTAGAAAGAAGAGGAATGATTATGAGCAGGAAAGCGCGTATTGCCGTGCTGGTGTCCGGCGGGGGGACCAATCTGCAGGCGATTCTGGACGCTGCCGGACGGGGAGAGATTCCCGACGGCGAGGTGACCCTGGTCATCAGCGACCGGGCCGGCGCCTATGCACTGGAACGGGCGGAGAAGGCCGGGATTCCGTCCATGGAGATCAACAGGAAAGCCTGCGGCGGTCAGGGGCCTTTTGAGGAGAAACTGATGGCCGCCCTGGAAGAGAACCGGACGGACCTGATCGTGCTGGCCGGATTCCTGAGCATCCTGACGGAGAACTTTACGGCCCGGTATTCCCGGCGGATGATCAACGTGCATCCGAGCCTGATCCCCAGCTTCTGCGGCGCGGGATACTACGGGCTGAAGGTACATGAGGCAGCGCTGGGCCGGGGCGTGAAGGTGACCGGCGCGACGGTTCACTTCGTGAACGAGATCCCGGACGGGGGAGAGATCATCGCCCAGAAGGCGGTGGAGATCCTGCCCGGGGATACGCCGGAGATCCTGCAACGCAGGGTGATGGAGCAGGCGGAATGGATTATTCTGCCGAAGAGCGTTGAACAGATTTCAAGGGAAATCATTTCCGGAGTGGAAAGTTGAGAGCTGAAAATGAAGAGTGAATCTATCAAAAACAAGGAGGGGCAAAAAATGGATATCTACAAGATCTTTACTCCCGAGGAACTGCTGAAGGACAACACCTATCCCGGCCGCGGCATCATCATCGGAAAGACGCCGGACGGCGCCAGGGCGGTGACGGCTTACTTCATCATGGGCCGCAGCGCAAACAGCCGGAACAGGGTCTTTACCGAGAAGAGCGGAGATGTTTTTACCGAGCCCTACGACGCCAAAAAGGTGCAGGACCCGTCCCTGATCATGTACGCGGCGGTCCGCGCCTTCGATAATTCCCTTGTGGTAACCAACGGCAATCAGACAGACACCGTTATTGACGGCCTGAAGGAGGGCAAGAGCTTCTCCGAAGCGCTGGAGAGCCGTGAGTTCGAGCCGGACGCCCCGAACTTTACCCCCCGCATCAGCGGTATCCTGACCTTCGGGGAAGACGATTTCACCTATCAGATGAGCATTCTGAAAAGCGCCGACGCGGAGGGAAGCGCCTGCAACCGCTTTACTTACAGCTACGCGCCGAAAAACGGCCTGGGACACTTCCTTCACACCTACGTGTGCGACGGAAATCCGATTCCGACCTTCCAGGGTGAGCCTGAACGGATTGCGATTTGCGACGATATCGGAGAGATGACGGAACGGATCTGGAACTCGCTGAACGAGCAGAACAAAATCAGCCTTTATGTCCGCTATACCGACCTGAAGGCAGGCGACAGCGAGGACCGGCTGGTCAACAAAAATAAATGAGAAGGAGATCACGATGAAAGAGTTTGAACTGAAATACGGCTGCAATCCCAACCAGAAGCCCGCGAAGATTTACATGAACGACGGCAGCGAGCTGCCGATTAAAATCCTGTCCGGCCGTCCCGGATATATCAACTTCCTGGACGCTTTCAACAGCTGGCAGCTGGTGAAAGAACTGAAGGCGGCCCTGGGCCTGCCCGCGGTGACCAGCTTCAAGCATGTGAGCCCCACTTCCGCCGCTGTGGGCATCCCGCTGAGCGGGGACCTGAAAAAAGCCTGCTTCGTGGACGATATCGAAGGCCTGGATGATTCACCCCTGGCCTGCGCATACGCCCGGGCCCGCGGCACCGACCGGATGTGCTCTTTCGGCGACTGGGTAGCCATGAGCGAAGTGTGCGACGCGACCACGGCAAAGATGCTGAAGCGGGAAGTATCCGACGGCGTTATCGCCCCCGGATACGAGCCGGAAGCCCTGGAGATCCTGAAGAGCAAGCGCAAGGGCAACTACAATATCGTGGAGATCGACCCGAATTACGTGCCCGAGGTGCAGGAGCGCAAGCAGGTGTTCGGCATTACTTTCGAGCAGGGCCGGAACAACTTCGAAATCAACCGGGAGCTGCTTCAGGACATCGTAACCAGGAACAAGGACCTGCCGGAGAGCGCGGTACGCGACCTGATCGTGGCGCTGATTACGCTGAAGTATACCCAGTCCAATTCCGTGTGCTACGCGGTGGACGGACAGGCGATCGGCGTGGGCGCCGGCCAGCAGAGCCGCATTCACTGCACCCGGCTGGCGGGTTCCAAGGCGGACACGTGGTTCCTGCGGCAGCATGAGAAGGTGCTGAACCTGCCCTTCCGCGCGGACCTTGGCCGGCCGGAACGGGACAACGTCATCGACGGCTACATCAACCAGAACGAAGAAGATGTATGCGCCGAAGGAAACTGGCAGAAGTATTTCACGGCGCAGCCCGCGCCCCTGACGGAAGCGGAGAAGCGCGCTTTCCTGGACACCCGGCAGAACGTGGCGCTGGGTTCCGATGCCTTCTTCCCTTTCAGCGACAACATTGAGCGGGCCTATAAGAGCGGCGTGAAATATATCGCAGAGCCCGGCGGATCCATCCGGGACGACGCAGTGATCGAGTGCTGCGACAAGTACGGGATGACGATGGCGTTTACGCATATGAGGTTGTTCCATCATTGAGGTGTTTTATGAATATTCTTGTTGTCGGCGGCGGAGGCCGTGAGCATACCATCATCAAAAAACTGAAGGAAAATCCGGGCGTGGAGAAGATCTACGCCCTGCCGGGAAACGGCGGCATCGCGCAGGACGCGGAGTGCGTGAATATCAAGGCGACAGACCTGGAAGGGATCGTAAACTTCACCCGCGGGACGAAGATCGACTATGCCGTGGTGGCGCCGGATGATCCGCTGGTGCTGGGCTGCGTGGACCTGCTGGAGGCGGAGGGCATTCCCTGCTTCGGGCCCCGGAAGAACGCGGCCATCATCGAGGGCAGCAAGGTCTTTGCGAAGGACCTGATGAAGAAATACGGCATTCCGACCGCAAGCTATGAAGTATTCACCGACCCCGCCGAGGCGCTGGCTTATCTGGAAACGGCGCCGATTCCCACGGTGGTAAAGGCGGACGGCCTGGCCCTGGGCAAGGGCGTGACCGTGGCGATGACCCGGGAGGAGGCCCGGGGCGCGGTCCGGGAGATCATGGAGGACAAAAAGTTCGGCAAGAGCGGCGACCGGATCGTGATCGAAGAATATCTTGAAGGACCGGAGGTTTCCGTGCTGGCCTTCACGGACGGCACGACAGTGAAACCGATGATCTCCAGCATGGACCACAAGCGGGCCGGCGACGGGGACACGGGTCCCAACACCGGCGGCATGGGGACGGTGGCGCCGAACCCCTTCTACACGAAGGAAGTGGCGGAGGCCTGCATGAAGACGATCTTCCTGCCGACGATCCGGGCGATGAAGGCGGAGGGACGGGAATTCCGCGGGTGCCTGTACTTCGGCCTGATGATCACGAAGGATGGGCCGAAAGTGATCGAGTATAACTGCCGCTTCGGCGATCCGGAGACCCAGGTGGTACTGCCCCTGCTGGAGAGCGACCTGCTGACGGTGATGCAGGCGGTGACGGACGGAAGGCTGGCGGAGTGCGAAGTGAAATTCCGGGACGCGCACGCCTGCTGCGTGGTGCTTGCCTCGAAGGGATATCCGCTGAGCTATGAGAAGGGCTATGAGATCACGATTCCGGACGGGGTGAAGGATCATGTATTCGTGGCCGGCGCGGCGCTGAAGGACGGGAAAACGGTGACCTCCGGGGGACGGGTGCTGGGCGTGACGGCGGTGGCGGATACCCTGGCCAAGGCCATACAGGAGGCCTACGAAATGGCGGAAACGGTGACGTTCGGAAACCGGTATATGAGAAAAGATATCGGTCAAAGAGCAATGAAAGGATGTCAATAAGGCTGACATTCCGGAATGACACGAAAGAGGGAACAAGATGGTTTACAGGATCTTTGTGGAGAAAAAATCGGGGCTGGACAACGAAGCACGGGAGCTGCGGAAGGATGCCCGGACATTTCTGGGCATACGGGGACTGGAGAAGGTCCGGCTGCTGAACCGATATGACGCGGAGGACATGCCGGAGGAACTGTTCGACCTGGCGGTGCGGGAAGTATTTTCCGAGCCGCAGCTGGACGATACTTCGGCGGAAC
>Ga0265298_10011470_pt1 | contig 10372 bp, 5 predicted proteins | sample AusTroGonzalo_MG_3_FD_193486 | JGI IMG/M metagenome (GOLD analysis project Ga0265298, IMG submission 193486) | Bovine rumen microbial communities from tropical cattle in Woodstock, Queensland, Australia - Gonzalo_01 | ecosystem: Host-associated > Mammals > Digestive system > Stomach > Rumen ... | reverse complement strand
TGAGATAAATGTTTTCATTTCCACGACAAAGTCATGAAGATGTCTGCCAAAACTAAGTCCATCAGGTCCATCCGACCAGAATTCACCAGGATGGGTCTCGCTCTTAATCTCTACTTTCATCATTGTTTTCTTCATATTGTTCAGTAGATAGCGGAGCATCACTTCGTGCTTTTCCAAAGACATGTCTTTCAAGTAGCGTTCTCTATATCTACTAAGAAAGTGAGAAGTATAGATCGTTTCATGCCATATTTGCTTCTCAAGCAGAGTTAAAGTGATGGCATTGATATTGCGTCCTTGGCGATACCACGCAAAATAGAATACCCCTAGTCTTTCGTCTGCCTTAACCCCTATGCCATTATTAAAAAACTGAATGACATAATGGAATCCCATTGGACTCTCATATTCCAAAGGTTTAAAGAAAATCCTTTTCGTGTTCAAAGACTTCTTTACTTTAGGCTTTAATCTGTTAATGTTTTCCTGTAGCTTCCGATTCACAAAATTTCTTTTATCTTCCCAGAATAGCTTTAGGATATCATCGTATGTCATCGAATCAACTATCATGGCTTCTAACTTTTCAACTCTATCGATTAAGTTCTGTTCAAAGATGGGAACTCTTTCTCTATGAGTTCTTCCATCCTGCCCTCTTTTGCGTAGGGGGCGGTATCCACTTGTCGGAAATTGCTCTGTTCGGGTTTTAATGAGGGATCGAAGCCGAGGATGAAGCGGGTTGAGATCAGATAGATGATACGTGTCGGTGCAAACCCATAAACCTGATGCCTAAGAATGTGTAAGACGCGCTCACGACCGTCAGGAATTTGGCGGCACATCTCGACGTTATTATACAGTCGACGAACAATCTCTGTGATATACAAGCCTGACTTCATATAGAGGTCGGCAAATGTCTTATTGGGGTCTTCGAAGATATGGGGATTCTCTTCTTCCAACAGATCCACCATCTTCTTGACTACCCATTTAGGTGTGAATATCTGATTGGTCTTTTGCGGAGGAATATAGTCGAAGATATCCTCGTTTTGCGATTCATCAAAGTAGTTGGCAAGATTCTCTCTCTTCTTCCGGAACTCACTTATAGCATCGTCGAACACGACCTCATCGAACAGATGTCCGTCGAAATGTTCTTTCTTTCCTGTCGCCGCGTTGACATAATCTCCGCCATCCCTTAGGAAACGGAATTCGTCGAGCGTGATGCTGGTAACCTCCTTGAATACATCATCTTCAATATTCTTATCAAAATTGTCAAGTGTCAGACTCCCTTCGTCATAGGCCATAATGAAACTGGGAATGGTGCGGGCAAATCCGCGCAGGTGGGCTCGTACCTCTTCCTCAACGCTGTCCTTTTTCCGCTCTTCTTTGTCCTTCTCAATACGTTCGATGACTTCTTTGGGCTTGTTATTGATAATGTCATCGGTTGCATCTTTGATGGCATCATTAACGCCCTTTAGGGCTACTTCCATTTCTTGGCGCAGAGTCTTTTCAGCATCAGCCAACTCTTTCTCGGTTGTCGCCTGCCGAACGGCTTCTTCGTGTTTCACCTCGGCAATCTTACGCTGTTGTTCGAAATCACCCTTTATTTTCTCTATCTTGGTTTCTAATTCCTTCTGCGACTCTCTTACTAATCGTTTGGTTTCAGCCTGCTTCAGTCCGTATTCTTCCGATGCTGGTTTGATGATGTTTTCCTCAACAGCTGATTTCAGTCTGCCTGCTACATGGTCGATGGCTTCCAATACGTTGTCAGAACTCTCTGCCGCCGTCGGAATCTCACTTTCCATATCTTCGAAGGTCTTGTATAGCTTGTCGCCGAAAATCTGTTGTTCCTGTCCGATTATAATCTCTGTGGGAATAGTTACCTCACCATTCTCGTCAACATTTACGTTTTCTGCTTCATCGAGCGTCGTCTTTGAGTTGCGTCCTCTCTCTTCCTGCGCTTTATCAATCTTCTTCAATATCTCACCTACTATGGCGGGAGCACTGAATATGTTAGCGATGTTCCTGAACAGGAGGTTGCTCATGAAGCCCCGTCTCACCACTTCTTCACTCTTGATCTTTCTCGGGATGCTCAGCACCTGACGCTCATCAATCTGCATCATCTTTCCTTCCTCGTCTTCCGCTATGACGGGGAAGAAGTTCATCAGCTGGCGTATGTTCTGTTGCCGTTCTTCGGTTGTGCCTTTACCTCCAGCCGTACTCTTTCTGAGATTGTTGGCAAACTCGTCATAAAGCAGCAGCGTCCGTGCCGGGTCGAAATCGAAGACATAGGCGTTGTCTTTCCTCACGATCTTTCCTCCTTCTGAGTATTCATAGGGGTTCTGCACCCTGAAAGCAGCCTGCATATATAGCTGCGCACTTTGCATATTGCTGAGCATCAGCACGCCGCTCCATTCAGGAATGGTGACGCCTGTAGTAAGCTGGCCTATGCTCAACGTTATAGTCCTGTCGTGTGTCTTAATGGCCGCCTTAACTTTGTTATAGGCTTTGACGGTTTCGTCGTTATCGTCCAGTTTTCCGTCGCCAGCCGCCAACACTATCTCATATTCCTCAAAACCGCTCCCTTCTTCTTTCAGCAGTTTGGCCATAGCCTTGGCGCAATCCACTCTATTTGGCATCAACCATAAAGTATGGGCCATCTCTTTTCTCAGTTCTTCCGTTGCAAATGGGAATTTCTCTTGTGTTGTCAATGCATGAAGGAACTTTATCACTTGCGGCTCATGCTCAAACGTGCCATCTTCTTTTGTCTTGAAGAATTCATTGAGGTCGAATGCATAGTCTATTGTCCCTTCCTCGTCCAGTTCCATGCCTTGCTTCACCTTCTCACGCACAATATCACTCATGCGGTAAGTAAAGAGGTTTAGTCTGGGCAAATCCTGATAGGGATTATGGTCGTCGCCTAACCAGTTGGCCTTGGCCTCCTGCTCATCAGTATAGCTCCAGTTGAATATCTCGTGGTCGCCGAATTCGCCCGATGCGATGGCCTTGAAGGGCGTGCCGCTGAGATAGAGGGTGAAACGTCGTTGGATATTGTTGAAGGCACGATCGGTACGCATTGTTTTCACGCCTTCGTGGCTCTCATCCACAATCAGCAAGTCCCAATGTGTATTCTTAATCCATTCCAACTTGTTATAATTACCACCGAAATAGACAGAACCTTTTAGGCCCTGTAAACTCTCAAAACATATTTGTCCTGAATAGTTATTGTCTCGGTTAGGAAACCACTTGTCAAAATTCTCCCTTGTCATGACACCTTGACAGCCCCGTAGCGACTCATTATCGCTCACAAAACGATAGCCAGTCTGCCCTGCCAAATATTTTATGTAGTCTTCATACCACGAGTTCGCAATGGATGGTCTATTAGTGACAATCAGTACATTTTCTGCCCCCATCTGCTGTATGAGTTCGTAGGACGTGAGAGTCTTACCGAAGCGAGGCTTGGCATTCCACAGAAATTTACCCTCACCATTATTGGCTTCAAGGTAGGACTTGGTCATATCTACGGCATCCTGCTGCTCCTTGCGCAGTTTATAGCTATAATGTAAACCTTCCTGCTTGTAGTCGCGGTTGGTGAACTCCTCGAAGCATTGTCTCAGCGTTGTTCCATCGATACGGAACCATTCTGTGTGATCGTTCCGCTCAATGCCTTTGTATTCTGTCAGGTAGTCGTGGAAGTCATGGTCACGGAAATAAGTACAGTCATCACGAAACATGGCGAAATCCTTCCATTCCAGTTTGTGGATGACATCCACCGTATGCGTCTGTTGTTTGATGCGCTTGTTCACGCCCTGCTCCGTATCGCCTATTTTCAGCCATCCGTCGTGACGCGTTATCTCAGGTGTGCTGTAGGCATACATCATCCTGACGAAAGAGTTGAAACTATGTATTTTGGTAGCGTCCATCATGCCATCTCCTTTACTTTAGTACGAATGAAATTTCGTTCCGGCTCGTCTAAGCCGTACTTGTCGAAAAGCTGCTCATCAATCTCTGCGATGGATTTACTCCAGTCGATGTCAGAGGAAGATGTGAAGTCTTGAAGGGGTACATACACCCATTTAGAGCCAGGATTATGTTGTGTGACTTTTAATATTCCCAACATTGTTCTCGCAAATTTTGTCAAGACATACTTTAAACATGCTTCTGCCTCAAAACTTGTGGCAAACTTTCCTACCGCTATATAAGTTTGAGTATATCCAACTCCAGGCTCTGCAATTACGGGTTTGCTAATAATCCTTGCGGGTTCGTCTCCTAATTTACCTGAAGCACCATTTGATTCTGGAACAAGTACTTTCCATCTATCTAATGTTTCAGACGTATCATCAATGTAATCGCGTTGAACATATTTTCTTATTCTTTTGGAATTCAACAAGCCTTCCATTTGAACATATGTTTTTGAATTCTGTGGCACATCATCAATGAAAACATTACCCAATGTTTCAAATGCATTGGAACGAAGACGAATAGCTTCAGGATGCTCTTTTAACAACTTATCTGAAACATGATAACTTAAAGGTGGGGATATTATATTACTTATGGGAACAAAATTGTATTTTTTGTTATGAATAACATGGTTCATTATTGACCTCAACTCATTGTATTTAACAAATGTTCCTATTGCTCCAAAATCCTTATTTAAGTTTCTGTATGAGATTACAATACCTGCTTCAATTTGAACATTAGGCCCAAATATTTTTGTACTATCCGATTCATAATCTAATACTTTGAAATGACAATCATTCAACATTTTGTCATCCCATACTTTTTTTGTATATCCTCCTCGAAATAAGAAACGAGCAGGAGTTATAAGACACACTTCAGGAGATATTTTATAGGCTTCATCCATAAAGAAATTGAAGATAGGTGGCTTTCTCGTACTATCACTTTCCGTTTCCTCTTGGTATGGCGGATTACCAATAATCACATCGAACTTCATAATATCTATGTTTTTTGTTTGTCGTTTCTTGATGTCGTTTACTTTGATGGTCTTGCCTTTTTGCCAGTCCATGATGATACAAAGCGGAGGAAGAGCTTCGGTAGGAGCCTCGTTGAAGAGGGAAAGCTGAGCCTGAGGCTGTTCTTCTGATTTATCCCTTGGTATTTGATAAGTGAGGCCGTCCATCTGCCATAGGTTCCATGATATGATCTCGGCAAATTCTTTCAAAAGTGTAACATCTGGTGTACGGTTATAACGGGCCTCATAATGTTCTATAAATGTATAGAGGAGATTTTTGCGTGCCAACAACAGACTGTCACCCTGCCACTCATAACCGTAGGTACTTTGAAATGCTTGTCGTACCTGGGCAATCCATTCTTCGTTACTCAGTTGCCGAACAATCACCATACGCAGTTTTCGGTCGAGTATTCCAATCCGCTCGTTGATGGCGATAGGTTCACCTGTAGTAGTGTCGTAGCGGGAAACAAGGAAAGGGGCTTCTCCACAAGTGATTTCCAGACATAGCGTATTGATATTGAGATCAACATAGTCCACCATCTTTTTAACCACCCACGAAGGTGTAAATACTTCGGCCATATCCTTGACACGATCTGTCTGGCTCTCCTTCGATTTGAGCACACGAGGACGGATTACCATTCCATGCTCACCTGTAAACAGTTCTGGCTGTATTTCCGAATGGTAATCGTATTCACTTCCAAACGCCTCATAGTCATGAGTTGCCCAGAAGATGTTCTTACCTGTGGTATGGTCACGTAGTAAGGTGGCTAACACCTCCTGCGATATATCCGACAGGTCGTCCTCCCTGATATCAATATAGGAAGGACCGCTTTCTTTGTCTGGCATTCTTTGCGCTTATAGCTTTAGGCAAAAGCACTTATCGGATTCTTTTGGGCTTAATACATCAAAGCCTCCATGCACGAAAGAAGCGTGTCCGCTTCCTTATCGAACATAGAGGCCGTGAGATTGCCCAATTAAGAGATAAGTGACGTCCACGCTATAAGCGCGAACAAATCACAATTATCGAATCTTAATTTGAATTAGAAATTTCTCACGTTTCTATGTTCTCCTAATAACTGCTATTGTCGTTATTTATTTACCCTCAAAAGTCGCACCGGCACCTCCACTGAGGCTCGTTGAATTTTGGCCGTTATTTGCAACCGCAACTCTCGTTCACGTTGTCCTCTTACAAAAAGTGGACTCAAACGTGTCTCGACGATTAGCCGATACTTGATTGCAAAAGTACAATATATTTTTGAAATAAAGGAAGATTTTGAGAAAAAAGATAAAATAAATAGAGATTTGTCTGGAAGATAACGAAAAAATATCTATCTTTGCTGCGTCAAACGTATGTTTTGACTATCCGGTAAGTTTCCGCGTGGGAGCAAGACTTGATCGACACTACTCCATTTAAAAGCCACCTCTAAAGGGTGGCTTTTTATATAGCCCTGAAAATCAGCTAAACATGGAAATCACGAGCCGTAATGTCGTGGGGCGCGAGCCGTAATCTCACCATCGATGAGCCGTAATCTCGTCGGAAATCACTTGGCTCTGCTCTCGCTTATTGACACTATGTGTCGATACTGCTCACGCTCGGCTATGCTCAAATGTGATTTGGCAATGTACCTTTGCACCGCAAACCCTGAATATGATTGAACGGCTTTCCGCGGAGCCTGTTCAACAAAAACAAGGGTTAAGAGAGAATGATTCAACTTCTGCCAGGGATAAGGATTAAGGTACCAAACATGTATTCAACCTATGGCAGGGTTATAGTAAAAACCATTCAACTTTTTCTAGGGTAGTACACTTGCCCTCGCTTATTGCAAAATTGCATTGCATTTGTTTTTAGGTGAAAGTGAGAAAAGTAATGAAAGAGTATAGATATAGTATAAGTATCTATATATTAATAAGTTATATATAATTATATACATATTTTAACTATTTTCCACCTCCTTCAATTTCCACAAAAAAGAAATGCAATGCAATTTTGCAATATAAAACGGTCAAAAGCCCGAAAAATTTTAGTATCTTTGCAAGCAAATTTATCATAGATATGGATTATACAAAACTTCCGCGATATCTTATATATAAAGACCGCAAAGATTTAGACGAATTCCCTGTTGGGATGCAATTTGGTTTCCCGTCTATGGAAGGCAGGTACCTCGAAGCTCTTGAACAACGACCTTTTATCAAGGAATCGTATGAAGCCTCTGAATTGATACTGGAGATATTCAATGATGCTCGGTATATCACCACCCTGATTTGCCTGGAAAGTCATCCAAATCATTATTTCCGCAAATATCTAAGAATAGCAGGAAGCAATGACCGCAGTATTACTATCGCCAATCATAAGATGCCAGCTACAATGGCACTCGTGAAAAACTATTTAATTCATTATATGCCAAATCTCTATAGCAGTAGTAAGATAGTTGAGGATATCACTAATAATTTCAATACTGAAGCATGGAAGGAGATGACTCATGGTGGGCAAGATGATTTCTATAAACTGCTTGTTGAGGACAGTTTTAACCATCCAGGATGGATTGTTGACACTCACTTTGAACCTCGAGATATTAGAGAAGTCATAGATTACCCCTTAACTACTGCACGTGACATATCAGAAAATATTGATTATATTATGGAGTCTTTGGAAAAAGACGTGGAGATATTCGACGAGGAAATAGCACCACTTAATACCATGTATAAAAAGGTAGAGTCGTGGTTTCCATCAGATTTGGATGACAACTTGCATAAAGAGTTGGCTCTTGGTAAGATTGAAAAACGTTTGAAAAAGCTCGACCCTAACAATGCTTTTGAGTTTTTTAATTTAATGAACGACATGGAAAAGAGCCTTTACAATGGGACCCCAGTACCCTCCAAAACCAAGGAAGGAATCAATAAATATATGAAGAAAACAATTGGGGTTGATATGGACGAAATAGCCTCTGCATCTGTCGCAAGCCAAGATGATGACGAAATTGAATTACTTAAAGCTCGTATAGCAGAATTAGAAGAGGAAAACAAACAACTCAAGGAGCAGCCTAAACAACCTGTTATTTCCGCAGAAAATGAAGATGTCGATAAACTAAAGAATGATTTGGAACATTACATATTAATGTATGAAACATGTCAAGATTTAGTAAAGCGCTATGAGGATGAACTTGGACCTGTTGAAAAATTGGATGACTGGAAAGAGCAATTGTCAATCAAGGAACGTATCATTTTCTTCCAAGCACTTACCGGCTGTAGTCTAAAAGGTGCAGACAAGAAAATACCACACGCAAGCCAATTAGCGAAGGCAAAACTTATAGCAAGGTTCTCGGGGAATAATCCGAGCAAAATCCGTAGCGGAATCAACCAGTTATACAAGGAAATTGAAGATGTTGAGACGAAGAAACGTGATAGTTTTTCCCAAGGAACTATAGATGCTGCCATGAATGTGCGCAACTATTTACATTTGGCGGTGGAGGGTGCTACCATCGGCAGCAAACCACAACAATGTAAAATTGCCATGCAGACTATTGACCAGATTTATCATTTTGATATACCCCGAGCCACTCCACCACCCAAAGATGACAACTTCCTTAAAGAGCAGAAACCGCAAGATGAATAGTAAGAGCAGAGAAAACATCTCTGTTCTTTTTTATCCCCCCAATTTCCCTAAAAACTGTTAAATATTCAAGACTTTTTGAATGAGTCTTAGCTATGTTCCGGTGTGTTCCGGTATGTTCCGGTGACAAATGGTGGTACACGTATTGTACCTTTGCAGCCGTAATTCAAACATTTAAGATTATGGCAACAAACAGTAGAAAGTCCGTTAAAACCGGCAAGCAGAACGAAGTAGTGAAGAACTACAGTAAGAAACCTCAGAACTTCAAAACCTATTTCTATTGTAGTTCTGATGACTCTGAAAAGGAGTGGCGAAAGTTCCAAAAGATTGTAAGGCGTCGCTACCCCATCAAGAGACGTGTGCGTAAATTCATCAAGGTATTGGCTGACGATTTTCAGCTGAAGCCTCAGGTGGTTGCATTCTTGGAAGACAGCTTCCGTGGCTATAGCCCGAAGATGCAGATCTCCATGTTTGATACTCTCCACGATTACATCTGCTATGGTGACTTAATCACCACAGGTGTAGCGCATGTTGACCGACTGATCAAAGAAATGTTAGGCAAAATCTTAAATAATAAAATATAAGGTATGAGTACAAAGAAACAAACCACAGCAACAAGCCAGTCCCTGCCAGTCGGGGACTCGGCTTCCTATCAGTCAAGACCTCGTCGCAAGCCCGACAGCTCGACGAAAGGCAAGTTGAACCGTTGGGAGGGTTCGGACTATCTTGAATTTGTGCCCGCTGGCTCAAAGCCCAGCAACCGCACTATGTTCAAGCAAGTCGGCCCTTCAAGTTTTTACAAATCGGAAGGCGCGAAGGAGTCGAGTTTTTCTATCCACATCAACGTGGACGGTGAGTCAGCTGACCCTGTGAACGAGGCTCGCGAAATCTTTAATGTGCTGACCGCCGACCAGGCAAAGCAGAAGCCAACGCTCAGCGAAGGCGACCAGGGGCACATGCTTTTCGACAACGGCGAAGGCCTTCAGATTTGGCATGACAGCGAGGCTAATAAGCTGACCATTATGGCTCAGTTGGAGTGTACGCCTGACATCGAACGCCAGCTGTTGCAAGCCCAGGCTCAGATGAACGTCGTGCTGGGCAGAAACCGTAAGGATTTGATTAACAACAATAATAAATAAGGTATTATGGAACCGTATAGATTTACAACTCAGGAGAATCAGTTTTCCGGCGAATGCCTGCCTTGCACGGCTGCCAAGTTTAAGACCATCGTGAACAGCGCTTCAGTTAACAACACAATCACGACTCGCCAAGCCATCGAGAGGGCCATCGACGACGGACAGCCGTTGGACAACTGGATCAACTGTGCCAACTTCCGCAACTTCTGCCAGAAGCAGGCTGCGCGCCCACGGGCTGGTGAAGCCTTTGCCGCGCTGCCCATAGAACAGAAGTTACAGCAGTGGACCAACTCGAAGAAGATGTGGCTGCCGGACTTCATCTTCGGTGTGAGGGAGTTTGCCGCCATACCCAAGACTGACAAGGACGGCAACCCTATCCTCGACGATGAAGGGAACCCCATCCCTTTCCGTCGCCGCCTATTAACGAGTATCCGAGAACTCAGTTGTCTGTTTATGTTCGACGGCGACCACCTCCCTATGGACCCCCGTGAGGTGTATGAGCGCACCCTGCGACCCGGATTCCCTTGGACAGTTCGACTGGCACACAACACATCTTCGGGCCACGGTCTGCGTCTGGTCTGCGAGGCCAATCCAGAAGTGGGCAATATCGCCGATAACCAGATTGAGCTTGCCCGCGAACTCGGACTGCTCGGTATGCTGGGCACGACGGGC
>Ga0265298_10011468_pt1 | contig 10375 bp, 6 predicted proteins | sample AusTroGonzalo_MG_3_FD_193486 | JGI IMG/M metagenome (GOLD analysis project Ga0265298, IMG submission 193486) | Bovine rumen microbial communities from tropical cattle in Woodstock, Queensland, Australia - Gonzalo_01 | ecosystem: Host-associated > Mammals > Digestive system > Stomach > Rumen ... | reverse complement strand
GCAGGCTCGCGCTAATACCCGTTGAATGGGTCACGCGGTCCTGGAACAAGTCGCGGGCCACGCGAGTGCTGCTAAAGCTATAGCTGTAATCAAGGCCAAAGGTCCACTTGAGCATTTCGTACTTGCCCAACTGCGAGGGCAAACCGCCATTGAATTCACCGCTCCAGCTAAACCGCTTCGAGAAGTCGTAACCCCAGTAAATGAGTTCCGGCATCTGCACCTTGTTCGGGTCTTCGGTGAACTTGTGGTACACGCTATGGCGCGTGTTAATCGTGAACAGGTAATCCGGCAAAATCTGGAAGCCGAAAGAAGATGTGATGTCCGAGAACTGCAGCGAGTCTGCGGCAAAGTTATACGAGACGTTGTGGCGAGTCGTAAGCAAGCGACGTGTACCGTACTGGTCTTCCACCGCCTTCGCCGTGTCGCCCTTGGTCGTATCGGCCGCATGGCCCACCACCTTCAAATACTTGATATCAAAGTCGTTGTTGACGCCAAAGCCAACCGTCTTCTGTTCAATCTGGTACGGAGTCTGCCCCAAGAGCGGATGCGGCGCGAATTTTTTCACGGTATCGATTTCCGGTGCATACGTGTAAGACACACTCGGCGATAGCACATGTCTTGCGCCCGTAAAGCGGCCTATTTCCGGAACCCAAATACCATAAAGTTTTGTGTCGGCCGTAATGCTGTAATTGTGGTTGTATGCCACCTGGCCGTATTCATCGTGTTCGGGGTCAAGGCTCATGTAGCGCTTGCGGTACTTCAAAGAATCTTCAGGGTTGATCCAACCCGTTCCAGTCCAGTAACCGGTAAAGGTCGCGCGCGGCGTGATGTTGATGACATCGAACAGCGTACCTGAGTAATCCATAGAATAGGTACCCGTATAGCCCACATATTCGGCCGTCGTATCTACGGCATTGACCGTGTCGCGAGCACGCTTGGTGTAATAGTTAAAGCGGTTGTTAAAGTTGTAGTTGAACTTTTCAAGGTAGCTGATGAACGAGCCGTCTTCATAGGCTTCTTCATCTTCGTCCAATTCAAACGTAAAGAGCTGGCCACTCATGCGGTACTGGATATCCGGAATTTCACGTTCCATCATGTCCGTGACCAAGTTGTGGTTCTGGCGGGCCTTCACCGTAAGGCTCTTGTTCGTACCGAAGCGGCCGGAATAAGTCAACTGGGCATTCGCTTGCTGGTTCAAAATCGTTTCGGCATCCAGCGCCTTGTCTTTACGAATACTCTGGCTACTGACGAAGGAACCCGAACCGCTCAAAGTCTGCTTGCCATCGGGAGTCAAATTCTGGTTGTGGGTAAAGCGAATATCGTAACCGCTGTTCGCCATATCGAATTCTTCAAGGTACGACGTATAAGACACGTTTCCGTCGAGCACGTAGCGCTTTTTGTATCGCACTTCACCTGTCAAAGTCGAACGTTCGAATCGAGCCTCGTCACCTTCAATAATGTCGCCCTTGACGGTTGCATCCCAGTAGTCGTTTGCAGCATAATAGAAGCCGAGGTTACTCATGTAGTAACCCTGTTTCTGGTCACCGCCGAACTTCGGAGTCAGCAAACCTGATTTACGTCCACTCTTCAAAGGAGCCACAATCATCGGGAGCACTGCCACCGGCACATCGGCAATGTTTAGCACCACCGGGCGCGCGGTAATGGTCTCTTTAGGCTTTACCACCATGCGTCGTCCGTAGAAATAGAAGTGCTGGTGCGTGGAATCGTTACAAGTACTAAAGTCGCCGCGAGCAATCTGGATTCGTTGGTCCGGCAGTCTGCGCACTTCCATGCCGTTCAGCTGCTGGTTATCCTGGTAAGTGGTGGCGTAATAGATTTCACCGATACGGCTTTTCATGTTGTACTTGAGCCGCATACCCGAAAGTGACGGGTTCTTGGTTTCGCGCAGCACCGGGTCACCTGTCGCCGCAAGAATGCTGTTTTCCTGATCGAACAAAATCGTGTCGGCATCCAATGTGGCGGTACGGTACTTTAGCTGGGCGCTATTATTCAAGTTAAAAGTCGATTTATCGATATCGTAAACCAAGTCCACGGCGCGGTATTCAATGGTATCCACACCGGTGGTGTCATTCATCCAGTCGACTTCAGTCGTATCCTCTTCTTCCTGTACTCGCTCTTCGAGTTCAAAGCGAGTCATCTCCTGGCCGAAGGCGGTCGGAGCGGCGATGGCAAAAATCCATAATGCCAAAAAAGCCCACAGAATACGATGGGTTCTAGATAAAATCACGTTGGCGATAATTTAGAAAAATCCCCCGACTAAAAGTCGAGGGATTTATAAAGATCGATGATGAACTACCGATTACTTCAGCACGGCATTCTTGCCAGAGACAGAGCCGTTGTGGTCAATACGAACAAGGTAACGACCGCTCGGAACGTTTTCGCCATTCCAGCGAAGCGTGTTGAAGCCCGGCTGAGCATTGTCAGCGCGGAGCGATGCCACTTCGGCACCATCGGAATTCAGAATGGTAACGACTGCAGTACCGGCAGACTTCAGGTCAAAGCTAATGGTCTTGCGGTTAAAGCCCTTGAGCATTGCAGAAGCGGGCTTCATGCTGCCATTCACCTTGGGAGCCGGAGCAAATTCATTCACGCGTTCCACATAAATGCCGTTCAGGTTCGTTGCACGCACCTTGGCGTCAGAAGCAACCAGCGAGCCCTGTTGGAGCACGGCCACCAACTGCTTGTTGTTGCTTTCGGTAGCGCTTGCGTAGGTTTCAAGTTCCTGGGCGTTGAATTCAGCCTTATTGTACCAGGATTCCACCTTGGCGCTTTCCAAATCCTTCACGGTAATCTGGGCGCGACGGATGACTGCAGTATAGGTTTCGCCTTCGCTCATGTAAGTGATTTCAAGCGGCTTGTTCACTTGACCGCGAAGCATGGACTTAGAAGCTTCGATATCGTTACCCTTGAGGCTCACACCGTCGACAGCGGTAATCACGTCACCAGCCTGAAGCTTGGTTTCGGCAGCAGGTGTACCCGGAATCACTTCGGCAACCTTCACGCCATCATGAATCTGATAAATCGTAACACCGATACCGCCGAATTCTTCATCGGCCATAATCGGGGCAGCAAGCATTGCTGCAATAAGAGAAGCCTTGACAAACTTGTTCATAAGAACTCCTTATAAATACTTTCTGTAGTAAATATATAATAAAAAATGCCGGACAAGCCGGCATTCAAGGTATTTTTTGATAAACGAAGCGGTTTTAGAGCACTTTTTCGCTATTCCACCAGCATATTATCGTCTTCGTCGGCACCATCGTCGTAATCTTCGATCGATTTGCCGTCGCCAGGCACAATAATCAGGCCAAGCGTCACCGGATCGCCCTTCATGTTCAGGTAGGCTTCCAGGTAAAGATTCGTGGAGAGGCGAAGCAGGCGGAGGTCAAGCATTTTGCCGCCCTTGTGAATGCTCTTCGGATTCAAGTTGAAAAACAGGAACTTCTTGTTGATGTATTCGAAGCGGTCTTTTTCATAGTTGATTTGCCACTGGGAATCGCCATCATTTTCTTGATGGTAAGTGCAGCGGTCGTTATCGATATCGCATTCAAAGCTTGCGCTTTCGTGGTAACGCTTATTCCATTCGCGGCTAAAGGCGCATGACTGCACGCGGCCGGCACCGTTGCGCTTTTTATTCAGCTGGTCGTTGATGACCACGAAATCCATTTTCTGTTGTTTTACCTGGTTGTAGACATCCATCAAAATGATGTAGGCTTCAATATTGTTGGGGCATTTACCCGTCAGGTTCACGTCTTCGTGGGCCTTGAGCAAAGTCTGCTGCATGTCGATATCGATGGCGTCAGGAATTTCGCTTTCCTTGATTTTGTCAAGCACCTTCTTGGGCGGAACAAAGACCACCTTGTCGCCCTTCTTGATTGCATAACCCAGCTGGTCGCGCACGTAGTCCAAGCACTGCTGCACGTGAATGTGCACCGTATTGGAACCGCCAGACACAAAGTCCACGCCAATTCGCACATTCCATTCGCCTGCGGTGCTACCCGAGTTCTTGTCGATTTCGCAGAAGGGATCTTCGCGAATACCGTCAATAAAAATCACCTTCGCATTGAGCTTGGTCACCACCGATTCTTCTTTGTCCAAGGCACCGCCCAAGCTCCAGAAATTCGGATTCAAGCGCAACACTTCGGCAAAGGCCTTGTCGCCATCGAGGGCCGGCAACAGGGAATCGTTACGGGCATTCTTTTCTTTCAAAAGTTCGGAATACTCCGTCGTAACGTTCATATTGGTAAAACCGTTACGCTTTGCCGGTTCAGGCATGGCCGAGGCAAAGGACACCGCCAAAAGGCAAATGAATGCAATCAGAGAAATCTTTTTCATACGCTCTACAAAATACAAAAATCAAAGTTTCAAATCCGCCAAATTCATCAAATGCGGAATATGGTAATCCACATAAGGGGCACTATCGGTGGTCGGATTCACGTAAATCGTGGTCCAACCGCGACGGTGAGCAGGCTCCAGATTGCGGAGGCCGTCGTCCAAAAGCACAATTTCACGAGGATTCTCGGGCATCGAAAGTCCCATGGCCGGGAGTTTTTCTGCAAGCCAAGCTTCCATTTTATCGTAGGCGCTTTCGTGGGGTTTTCCTTCCCAACCGAGTTTTTTTAAGTCGAACACGCCGTCTATGGCAGAATCGATTCCCATGTGGGCCATGCCCGCTTCGCTCCAGTCGTGGCGACCATTCGTAAAAACAAATCGCGGGCCCTTCAAGCTCTGCAACAAGGCCAGCTTTTCAGGCGCCTTCTTGGGGTAAATCAAATATTCCGGCTCGTGAATAAAGTCAAAGAAATCATCGGGATTCGTATGGTGAAGCGCCATGAGTCCCGAAAGAGTCGTGCCGTAGCGTTCCAAGTAATCGGTACGCACCTTGTGGGCAGTTTCAAAATCGCAACCGACGGTATTCTGCACAAACAGCGAAATGCGGTGGTCCAGGGAATTCAGCACGCACCGTTCTTCGGCCCCGTACAAGGTCAGGTCGTAATCAAACAGCCAAACCATAGGGAACTAGTAACCCATGGCAAGGCCGCCAATCTGACGAGCCAGATAGGTTGCGTAATTGTCTGTCATGCCACTCACAAAGTCAAGCACCTGGTGGTAGGCTTCGGCAACGGTCACGCTCTGGCCGATTTTAGCTTGTCCAATCAAGCGCACAATGCGATCGGCGCGGTAAGAATTGTTACCGTTCAAGCGGAAGTCGTAAACGCCGTTAATAAAGGCATCAAGCACAGTGGCAAGCGTGGTGTAACTACCGACTTCAAGTTCCGTCTTGCGGCGGTCAGGGTAAATGCGTTCCACGCCCAAGCGCTTCGCAATACGGATACCTTCCATTACGTCAGAACGGGACAAATTCGTCAAGTGCTTCACGCGTTCGCCACTCATAATCGCTTCGTAGTTATTCACGAAGGTAATGGCCACGTCGTCAATCAAGTTCTGAATGGCAAGGCCGCGCACGCTGCTCAAAAAATCACGGAAGTTCTGGCCGTTTTCGCGGTATTCGCGGTCAATATCCACATCGGGGCCGCACAGGTAGCTGAACATGCCGCGCACATCGCCATAGCTCAAGATGCCAAGTTCAATGGCGTCTTCCACATCCAAAATGCTGTAGCAAATATCGTCGGCGGCTTCCATCAAGTACACCAGCGGGTGGCGCACCCACTTGCCCGTTTCCACTTCGGGAATGCCAAGGGTGTAAGCCGTAACGCGGTAAAGGTCGGCTTCTGTCGCGAACAAGCTTGTGGGCGAACCGAACTTGGCAAGCTGCGGATACTTGATCATGGCACCCAGCGTTGCATAAGTCAAGCGCATGCCGCCATCCAAAAAGTGGTATTCCAGCTTGCTCAAAATGCGGTGGCCCTGGGCATTGCCATCAAAATTTTCAAAGTCGGCAATTTCGGTATCGCTCAAGTCACGAAGCGGAGCCGAATTGCGGTTCTTGCGGAACCATTCACGAATAGCAGCTTCGCCGGCATGGCCAAAAGGCGGGTTACCGATATCGTGGGCCAAACAAGCGGACTGCACGATGGTGCCAAAATGGTATTCGTTGATGTACTTGGGCAAATACTTTTTAATCAGGTGGTACACCGTAATAGCAAGGCTACGGCCCACACTAGAAACTTCGATACTGTGCGTGAGGCGGCTATGCACGTGGTCGTTCACCGAGAACGGGTGCACTTGGGTTTTACGGCCAAGGCGTCTAAATGCCGTCGAAAAAACAATACGGTCGTAATCGCGGTGAAAGTCAGAACGGTTCGGGTCCAAATCAGCTGGGTGCCCGTAGCGCGTCGCAGAAAGCAGAGTATCCCATTGAAGCATGGGTACAATATAAAAATTAGATGACCATCACGAAGCCGAACGGCGGAATATTGCGGCAATAACAGCCAAGTCAAAAGCGACAAACAGCGTAAGCCACGTCAAGGAGTCGCTCTGGAAGCCGTAACTGTGCAAGCCCACGCCCAGCAAGTTCACCCCGAACCAGCAAAGGAACGTAACAATCACATTGAACGCATTCAACAAAGCAAATACCCGCGGCGAAATAATTTTACCCGCCCACAAATGGAGCGAAAGCAACGCCCAAAGAATTACAAACAGTGCACCGCATTCCTTCGGGTCAAAGCCCCAGAAGCGACCCCAGGCAAAATCGGCCCACACGCCGCCGAGAAGCGTTCCTAGAACCGTAAACACCAAGCCAAAAACGAGCGTTCCGTACATCAGCGAAAAAATCGGAGTCTGCTTTGCTTTCCGGTAAAGCACCAAATGGGCAACCACCCCTGACAAAATCATCGAAGCAAACCCAAGCGCAATCGCAAACACGTGAGCCGTCAAAAATACTGAAGAATTCAGCACATTCGGGATCGGCTGGAAGGTATCGCCCGGTTCCAGCACGAACTTGGCAAAGAACAAAAGGGCGGCAGCCATCAAAGTCACGGGAATCATCAAGGTATAAGTACGGCGTTTGCAGAATATAAACGCCCCCGATTCAAAGGCCATCAGCATCAACGCCACCAGCATCACGATTTCGTACAAACTAGACATCGGAGGACGGGCCGCCACATAGGCGCGCATCGCAAACATGGCCGACAAAATGACTGTCGTAACAATGCACATTATATTGGCAACGGTGTCTAGCTTCAAAGAACGGAAAATCACATTCAGCGAAGAGAGAAGCCCTGCCAGCAAAGCCGCCACAAAGGCAAATAGGGCTAGATTCAGCCAATGGTAGATGACTTCTGCCTTTAGCTTGCGAGGATACACATTGGAGTGTGTCAAGGAATGCTTGGCGATAATCGAAAACGCCGTGCGATTCGCAACGGATTCGTACAGCAATACATTCGAGTAAAGCCGCCGCATTTCAACGGTCGCCGGCAGGTCATCGTTACGCGTCGCATAAAGTTTGAGTACATCTTTCAAGTGTGCAAGTTCCGCATAGCTCACATAACGCTTTTGATGCGGCAAGCGAAGAATCACGGACACATCACTACGGAGAACCTTGAACAAGTCGTAATTTCTAGCGGTTCCGGGAGCAACAAGAATCTGGCGCACCACATTCGCCGCCGAAAGTTTCTTGTATGTCACGCGGCCGCTCAAGTCATCGAGGAACCCTCGCGCAAAAGAATCAAAGGGGCGCACCGCATTCTCGACCAAGATCGGAGTATCCGAATGCAGAGCCTCCCAAATCGGAATCGGGCGTTCCGAGGCGTGGGCATCCATGGGGAAAGCGGCAAGAATGGCCACAAAAGATAAAGCCTTCAGCAAGTCCAACTTTCTAGACACATGCTTAGAACGGACCTTCACCGCATAGTGAATCACCGCCCCCAAAAGGAACAGCGCAATAAACGCATAGGGTACAAAACGCAGGGGGTCGTAGGTTGCCTTGTACAAATCCACCGACGTTCCCATCACATCATCTACCCTGCCATGATAATGAACCGAGTAAGCGTATTCTTTTTCATCGACCTCGATCGGAGTCACTCTCAGGCTGTCATCGACGGCAAAATAAGAAACCGTCGCATTGGAAATCGACACGTCGCGATACCCGTTGTATTCCCGTTTGATTTCGCTTTCGGCAATGCCTCCCACAAGCAAAACCAGCAACGCAATATGCATTAGCCATAGGCCCGCATTCTTTAGTCCTCGAGGCATACGGAACAGAAGCGAGGCCAACACATTCACCGCCGTCAATACCGCAAGGCCTTTAAACGCCGGCAGAGGAATGACTCCCAGCACCCAAATGAAATAGCTACCAAAAAAGCGGTCCACCGCAACAGATGCCGGAAGCCCCGCAGATTCTGCATTGACTTGCGCCAGCACGCCCCAAAAAGTCAGCAGCAAAAACGCAACCAACAGCACGGCCGTAAACTTCAAGGACGCCAGTTTCTTTAAAGCGATGAGGCATCTACCCATACGAACTTACTTTCATCCAGTTTCTGTTCGCCGTCAAAGCGGTAAGCCACCAATCGGCCGTTTCCACGGTAGCCGGCGACACTAAAATCAAGGCAGCACACATTGTCACGAATCAATTTCGGAAGCCCCGTCAGCCAATAATGCCCAAAGAACACGGGGCGTTCGTTTTCGCCGTAAAAATTCCGCGCGCGCACCGAAGGCGAAACTTCGGACTCCACATCCATCGATACACCCGGTTGAAAACACAGTTCCCGGAAGGTTGCCTTGGTTGGGTCAAGCCACCAGGCAATACGAGTCTTCACGCGGCGAACGCCTTCGGCATCGGTAAAATACTCCCCCACGGGCAAAGGCATTTCGGGGCCTTTCAAAAGCGTGCTCATGGGCACAAAAAGGCTGTCTTCGTATTCAAATTCTTCGTCGTTGGCGCGGGCAATCAATTCATCAAAATTGCCATCGGCAAAGCAGGTAATGCCTTCACGCTTCAACGCGGCAACGGCATCAACATCGAAACAGGCGTGTTGCGCCCTAAACGTGTCCGTTTCCAAATAAATCGGCAGCGTCTTCACGAATTCAAGAACATCCAAAAATTCTTGCTTGCGCCCCACGAAAGAGGTCACCGTCCGCGAATGGATTGCAATCTTGTTAAAGCTGTGTTCGCGCAAAAAGCCGTCTTTAAAGCGGTGCAAAACATGCCCGCCACCGGCCCCGTTCTTTTGCCAGAACGAAAGCATATTGAATTCGTGGTTACCCATTAACGCAATCGCCGACCCGGCATCGCGCATGGCACGCACCAAGTTCAGCGTTTCGCGCACCTTGGGCCCGCGGTCTACGTAATCTCCCAAGAACACCACCGATCGTTCACCGCCCGGATACCGGAACGCACCTTCGGACTCCACATAGCCAAGCTTTTGCAGCAAGGCGCGGAGTTCATCGCAGTGCCCGTGAACATCGCCGATAAAATCAAGGGAATTATTCATGCCTTGTAATATAATTAAATTCAAAAAAGGTATCTTTGCAAACATGAATTTCTGGGACCTGCTCACCTCTACCAAGATACAAGGCTTTATCGAAGAAGCCTTTTCCAAGCGGCTAGACGCTTTGCAGGTTTCCACCTACCTGAATAAAGAAGGTTACAGCAACGAAGAACGGGCCGCCATTATGGACTACATGGCGCTTGTTCCTAAGTTCCGCGAAAAATTTTTCGGCGACGCCAAGCAAAAAAACGCGTTCTTGCTTTGCGACAAGCTTGCCCTGGAACAAAGTACCGCAAAAGATATCGGGCGCTGGAAGGCAAACCTTTGGCCGACCGAAGGCTCCGTGAACGATCTTTGCTGCGGCATGGGTGGCGATAGTCTCTTCTTGCCCGAAACCCTAAAGGTTACCGGCTTCGACCTCGACGAAGACCGCCTTGCCATGTACCGCTACAACATGCAAGCCCTCGGGAAAACCGTAGGCACCCAGTGTTGCGACGTGCGCTCGGTCGAAAACGGGGCCGATTACTTCACCATCGACCCAGCCCGTCGCGCCATCGAAGGCGAAAACCAGCGTGACTTGCGCAATCTAACGCCCACGCTGGAAGAAGTCATTGAAATCAGCAAGCATTACAAGGGCGGCATGGCCAAGCTCCCGCCCGGATACCCGCCGGCAGAAATCCCCGACGGCACCGAGATTCTTTATTTGGGCGGCCACAGCGACTGCCGCGAATGCCTAGTGCTATTCGGCGCGCTTGCCAAGAATCCGGACACCGTACGCGCCGTCATCATCGACAAGTCGGGCGAAACGCAGGCTGAATGGAGCCGCAAGCGCGACCGCGCAAGCGAAACCTTGGATGACGACCTTCAAGAAAAGCTCGACAAAAACGACAGCCTCGAAGGCAAAGACCGCACTTACCGCACCGCCACAAGCAAGAGCGACCTGCCCCTCGGCGACATCAGCCAGT
>Ga0265298_10011466_pt1 | contig 10377 bp, 22 predicted proteins | sample AusTroGonzalo_MG_3_FD_193486 | JGI IMG/M metagenome (GOLD analysis project Ga0265298, IMG submission 193486) | Bovine rumen microbial communities from tropical cattle in Woodstock, Queensland, Australia - Gonzalo_01 | ecosystem: Host-associated > Mammals > Digestive system > Stomach > Rumen ... | reverse complement strand
GCAAAGAAATACAATACGGATATGACAATTTTAGATACTTCTGTCCATATTGCGGTGCAAAAATGAAAGGCGGTGCAGAATGAACAACGATTTAATAAACCGTGAGGCTTTGAAAAATAAGTTTATATCAATGATATCTGTTAGTCGTTTGGAGTTTGAAGATATTATTGAACTTATCGACAATGCACCGACAGTTGAGAATAAACAATACGAATTGTTAGATTACATCAAGTTATCGCTAAAAGATTCAGACGAATTCAAAGAGAAATATAGGAACAAGTACAAAGAGAGCAATAGCCCACACGACTTGTATTATTCACATCTGTTTGAGGGTATGGCTGAGGCTTATGACGATATACTGAAGAAAATGGGCGAAAGTGAATCAGTAATTGGAAAAGACACATATCAGATAAGAAAAGCCTATGAGAGAGGCTTTGAAACTGGTAGTGCAGTAGGCATAACGGAAGAACAAGCAATCAACAAGTTGCACGAAACGGGTTGGTTGCCTAACCACGATAGGGAAATGACAACAAGACCACAAGGTGAATGGATAAACGGCAAATCGGATAGCGGAGATTATCTGAAATGCCCGAAGTGTAACTTTATCGAGTGGCATAATCTGAGTGCAAACTTCTGTTCTAATTGTGGAGCAGCAATGGTGAATCCGATCAGTGAAAATTCTGATGAGGTGACAGGATGAGAATAATTGATAAGAACACAGATTATTACGATTATCTTCAGGACAGGGAAGATCCTTTAGTGTTTGATCGCAGAGGTTCATTCCTTCTAACTAAAGAATTGTTTTGTAAGGGGCTTAATTCGGGCTGGTATTCTGGGACGGGTAGGCAGTTCCGCCCAGTTTTATTGCAGTGCGGAGCTACCTATTGGCTCATTATTGTAACTGCAAAGGCTTGGGATAAATTTTATAATGTAACTGAATACGAACTCAATGTGGTTGCATCATGGAAGAATTACGACAAGCCTAGAGCAATTATCCGTATGAATCTGTTGCATTTTCCCGATCCTTTTATCTGGGACTATTACTATAACTCCCTTGACGAAATTATTGCTGATGTAGATGTTCTTAAATCTGCAATAGATCACAATAATATTCAGTATCTAACTGAAATTCATAAAGCAGTAAAGGTCACTGACTACAAGAATGCAGGCATTCGTGAAATGCAGGAGTATCCAATTCTTACAGCATGTGGAATTAGTAACCTTATCCCAGCCGAAGATATCTACAATGCCCTGGACGAACATTTTGCATTAAATAAATCAGATGCGGAATCCACAGTCGCAGAAGGCACAACTAACAAGGATAAGATTGTGAATCATGGATTTGACACGAAAGTATCATTTCGCGGAAAGACAGACAAATGATACAGATAATCAAGACATCTGAACCATTTCAATATTGGGTAGACTTGTCTGTACTAATCTCTGCAATAGCAATGCTATTCATATTGTTTGCAGAATTAGTGTACAGACCTCCGGTTGTGAAAAAAGCTGATGAACCTAAAGTTTATAATCTTACTCCTCCGGAACCGCTTATACCTGAAACTGAAATTATCAAAGAGGTTTTTGAAATGGTTCGAACTTCTGAATATGAACCGGATACATCTCACCTTGAAGAGATTCCAGATATGTCGGCATTGTTCTACGCAACCGTACCTATCGGTAGGTACTATATCACAGCTTACAACCATAAGGAAACTGGTAGTAAGCAAACTGCAAGTGGAACAACTTGCCATGAGGGGAATATAACCACTTGTGCCGCAGATGTATGGGGTGGATATTTTAAGTTCGGAGATTACATTGAAGTAGGTGGTCGCTTATATCGTGTCGAAGATACTGGCTCCGCAGTAAAGAAAAAACATATTGATCTTTACTTTGCCAGTTATAGCGATATGGCTCGATATGGTTCAAATTACCAGGAAATTTATCGAGTAGAATTTCCATTTGGTAAACCTCAAGATAACTATTAAGGAGTTGCTACTATGTGTCTATTACCTATTCCTTGTATGCTTTCTTGCAGCTCATGTCCACTTAGATCTAAATGTGAAAAGAGCACCATATTTGAATTAGATCTTGAATGGATGGATAGAGAAAAAGAGAAATTAGGTACACCTGATAATAGTTTAGGGGGCAATTATGAGCAAGAAAATTAAATATGTTCCGGTGTATAAGTGTAGATATTGTAACGCATTACATTCATCATCCTACAACAATGTGTATAAATTGCCCGAAGTAGTTGTGGATACTTTAATTGAAGTACAGAATCTTCCTACCATCTTATACAACACGCATGAAGCACAGTACTATAAAGAAGAACCTCATATTGGAATATCTGACCTTGTTGGATTTGGTAAAGTTGAAGTAGATGAGGAGGACAACTAGTATGCCTAGTGATGAAATTATCAAACAAATCAAAGAAAAGCTAATATCTGAATTTCCAAGCGAACTTTTGAGCTTAGCATTAGTATACGCTGAAAATTTTCAACTGTATGGATACGATATAACAAACAGTTATATAACTGCTACACAGAATCTCGACTTAATAAATACGGCCCGAGCTAAAGAACATGCTGAGGTAATGGAACATCTTTACGATGGAGTAGATCAGAAGAAGTTATCTGAATGTATTGAAGTCCTTAAGCATGAAAAAGAATGTGTAATTAGAAATATTAAAGGATGTAACCGGGATTGTGCTAACTGCGATTTAGTACTTCCGGACACTACAGTAGTAGAAGCCTATAACAATGCAATTACATTATTACAAGGAATGATTAGATAGAATCGTTAATATCTATATAGATAATGTTATTGATGAGGGAACAAATGGACAAGATCAAGTTGATAGTCGAAGTTGATGAGAAAATAGTTTGTAAAGGATTTGAGCAACCTCTTACTGATGAAGAAAGAGCAAGTTTAATTCGCGCAATAGGAAACGGCACCCCTTATGATGATAGGGGTGATTGCATAAGCAGAAGTGCTTTGAAAGAAGAAATGGAAAAGGCTGATGCAACCGCTATTGATTATGAATCACTTGTTGATATGTACGAAAGATTAGTTGACAATGCACCGGCAGTTAAATTCTCTTTATTGCCTGCCGATGAAATCAAAGATGAAGCATATATGCGAGGATATGAAAAAGGTCTGGCCGTGGGACTTTTAAAGACAAGACCGAAAGGCACTTGGACTTTTGATGAAGCAGGATATTTTCATTGCGATCAATGCAATCATAAGCCACATAACCAATATGCAACAACTTCGTTTTGTCCGAGTTGTGGTGCAGATATGAGAGGTGAAACAAGTAGAACGATACTTCGAGATGAGCTCCCCGAAGATAGCTGCGGAGATTGATCATGGACAGACTTTTAATCATACAGATAGCATATTTGGCTGCCGTGTTCTGCGGAGCGGTGTTTCTTATTTCTTATCAGCTGTATAAGAAACATAAGAAGAGAAAACAGCGTAAGGAAGAAGCTGAAGATAATGAGAGATTTTTAAGATTGATGCGAGAATACAGAGACGGGAGTGGTGAGTGATGAGTAAGTATTTTAAATTCAAGCCAACAACATTTCAACTTAAATATCCTGAAGATGTAGCTAGAATCAGGAAGTATCTTGAAGGTAGAGGAAAAGTTGTTAAAAGATAGATCATTATGAAGAGATAAGTATTTTGAGGAGCAGAACAATGGCTAAATTCATTAGACGAACATGTAGGATCCAATGTGCTTTTTGCGGTAAAGGACTTGGTTCTTGTATTGGTGGGGATATCGGAGAAAATCCATCATTAATGCCAGGGCTATTACCTCAAGCAGCGTATAATGTAGCACCAATAACTAAGACATGCGTTGATGGGCATGAATATCCAATTATGTGTTCGGAATGCGAAGCAAAGCAGGCAGAAAAGAAAGATGACTTATATACTAGTTTTACTCCAGATTTTCATGCTGGGTGGGAAATGGCAAAGATGATGCAAGAGGACAATAAAGATGAAACAAGCAACTCTGACAATGGTACTGAACGTGCCTGATGATTTTAAAACGGGTGACTGTGATAATTGTCCGTTAAGTGCAACCCATTGTGAAGTGCGTTATGGGAAAGTTGAAGAAATAACTGCTTGTAAAATTGGTTGCGTTCCAATGACTTGTCTTTTAAGGGAGAATAAAGAATGACTGTAGTTGATTTTGTAAAAACAAACACTCAGATATTATCCAGTTGTCATTTGGATTTTAAGCTCTTTAATATCAATAGGTCAGACCTTTGTGTATTTGATTCAAAGAGAGGTACTTTTGACGAATTCCTTTATCATTGCGATACAGAAATTGACCATTGGTTTTACTACAACAATGGTACTGAAAAGGCTTTTTGGATTTATATAGACGGAGATAATGATTAAAGGGGTTTGGTATGAAGCAGTATGATGTAATGAACTTAGACCCAGAAGATATGCCAGCATTTTTGAATGATTTAGCCTCCGAGGTTGTACAGGGAAGTAATTATGATTTGTTGTAAAAATTGTAAGCATTGTTATTGGGTAACTTCTTCAACAGGTTATTGCGAAACTTCATACTGTGACCTTACAAAGAAGCCTACGAAGTTTCATTTTGATTTTGAGCAACTCGGTCCTGCTGGTGGAGATTTAAAATGCTCAGATTATAAAAGGAGGAAAAATGACAAGAGTAATTGTTGAAAAGCTCAAGGATAGTGGCTATGTAATTGATTCTGAGACTATGGTTATCAATATTTCAGATGAGCAATTACTTAGACTTGGCAGAAAGTATTTTGAGCTTGCAAGTAATCCAGTTACATCTACTTATGTAAATGTGCTGCCTGATCTGGGGGCTGATGCAACAATACCTCAATGCTCAGAAAAGAAAGACCGCTATGATCATGAAGAACTGATACACATGGCTCAAATTATAAAAGCCTTTTGTTCAAGCATAGGAAGTTGCGATGGATGTCCACTCGCTAATGAAAAGGGCCTCTGTAGGATATTTGGTACACCGAATGAGTGGATGGTGTAATATAATCTTAACAAAAGCGTATATTACTTGACCTCAATACTTCCGGTATTGAGGTTTTTAATTCCTTCAACCTTTTATTTATGTAGATATTTTTAATATAGGAGATCCATTATGCCTACACAGATGACATTAGAAGTACCTAATGCAAATACCTGTATTCATCCAGGGAATAAAGTTCAGTTGGGTAGATTTAATGCTCAAGTCTGGATCGTAAGATTCGGCTGGTACTCTTTCGGAGGCAATAGATCTGTCTGCGGATGGTATCTTCAGGCAGAATCAAGTGATGAGATCAAGCCTATCTTCAGGATAGATTTAGATGATATTTATATTATTACAACAGGTTAAATGAAACGCTACATCAGATCCACATCAGGTTTAGATAACTATACCTTATCAGAAAAAGACATAATGCTTGGCGATACTCCTGCCAAGCAATTCATTTGGTATGACGGAGATAAGCAAGTAGCAAAACTTGATGTATTTGATTGGTGGGATGGTCTTAACATTGAAGATCTGGAAGTAAAACCTGAATACCGAGGATCTGGATTATCATACGACTTGCTTGATTTTGCAACAAAAGAACTTGGGGCGAAGAATCTTGCGGTAGCAAAAGATAATGATATAGCAAAGCATGTTTATGATAAGTACGGATTCAAAGTTACTGAAGAAGATAAAGATTACTATTATATGAGTATATAAATATGGCAGCAGTTAGTTACATAGTAATCCCAAAAACAGATATAAAACTCTATGATGGGGATATTGTAACTATATCCGCACATCCTGGGGAGTGGTATGTCCATAAGGGTTGGTATGACAAATTTGGAGTTAGTTCTTTTGGATGGTATCTAATTGATAAAGATCATAATACTCTTCCAGTAGAAACTATAGATCTCACATTATGTTCTTTGGTAACTAAACTTGCTGCCGGTTCCATTTATAGTGATGGTCCGGAAACTTACTATTCTTCATCTTATACTGATTATGATGCCGACATGCTCAATAGAGGGTTTGTATCGGTAGATACTATAACTCAGAGAGATAACCTTGATCGAAATAAACTTACTAACGGCAAGATAGTCAGAGTAAATGACTATGGTGGAGACAGTGCATATTTCGCCTGGAATGCTACCACAAGTAAATGGGATGAAGTTGATTTCGGTTCCAGCGGAGATAGAGAAATCTATTATGGAACTACTGAATATTGGAATAAACAACCCCAGCTTATGACCCTGCGTGGTAAAGTTTATGTATATAGCGACCACAGTAAGAATTCCAAAGGTCAAGATATTCCTGGAGTTAAGATAGGAGATGGCACTTCATACTTGATAGATATGCCGTTTACCGATTCGGAATACGCAGAGCATATACTTAATTCCATAGTCCACATAACACAGGAAGAACGAGAATTTTGGAATAACAAGGTAAGATGTTATATAGATCCTGAAAATCCACAGCATTTAATTTTTACTACAAAATAAGGAGATAAGATCATGGCAACAATTACATGGACATTATTACCGACAATCAAGGAACTTACATTACCTTCTGGAAATACTTATTATTTCAAAGATGAAGAAGTACGAGTTTGGATCGGTGATGGCACTACTTCTGGTGCAGAAAAGAGAATATCTGATGTAGAGAGTGCTGTTGCGGCTCTTTCTAATGCAACACACTGGCTTGGCATAACTACCACAACACTTTCAGATGGATCTACAACTAACCCCGTTACTATCAATGGTCAGAGTGTAACCGCAGTTAGCGGAGATATCGTACAGGCAAACGGCGGTGCTGAATACATCTTCAATGGTACGGCTTGGCAGGAATTAGGTACAAGTATCGGAACTCTTAAGGCATTCGCTTATGTTGATACCGGTACAGTAACAATCACTCCTGCCGGTACTAATGCATCATCTTCTGTATCCGGGACTTGTTCAGTAACTCCTTCAGGTACTATCGGGGTAGGCTGCGGAACCGCAAATTATACTCCCTCTGGTTCAGTTTCGGGCACAGCAGTAACACTTACAAGCGGAAATGTCGGTAGTGTAACAGATGCAGGATCAATGCCTACATACACAGTATCCAATGAGGTACTTACAATTACCGCAGGATCAGTTCCGACAGTTTCAAGTGTATCTGTTGCAACTGGAGTTGATACTGTAACAGATCCTTCATTCTCTGGTACGGGTGCAGAGCTTACCTTTACTGGTACTGCAAGCTCTGGAACAATCTCTGGTACGGCTGCAGCTCAAACCTTTACTGGAACATCAGCAACACATACAGTACTTCCTACATCTTCTACATAATAGAGGTCATTTATGGCTGACATTTCAAAGATAGTATTACCTGGGAATAATGAGTATGATATCAAAGATGCGGTAGCAAGATCTGCTATTGCACAGATACCTACGCTCCCCTCAACCGCAGGTAAATATGTACTTAATGTAGCTATCGTAAGTGGTAGTCCTGTATATTCTTGGGTAGAAGCTCCGACTTCTGGTGGGCCTGATATATACACTTCTACTGTTTCATACACACCGACAAGCGTAGTAAACGAGATTAACTATTCAGTGGAGATTGATGATATATGATACATAATAATTTTAGGAAAGTAATTAAACGATTCCTTGGTGCAGGGGCATCTAGTTCGACTGATAATTCTCCTCAGTACTATGACTATGTGGATACAACTGGATATACTGGCACATCGTCAGATACAGGTGCCAGATATGCAAATGCGTATACTTTTGCAAATACCAATATATCTAATTATACATTATCTAATCTTCTTGCCTATGTACCCAGTGGCTCCACTGCTGGTGTACTATATTATGTGGCTATAGGAAATTCTTCTGAAAATGAACCTGATTATAATTTAGGCACTACATTGTCTTCTTATATTAGATATTCTACTGCAAGCAACAAAGCATCGGATTTACTTGCAGTTGGCACAGTAGCTAACATAGGAGATACTGATGTCACTTTTGATGAGATAGGATTATTTTTACATGTATGGACTTCATCTTCATATACTTGGAATGGCAAGAGATATTATAATATGCTTCTCATTAAAGAAAAATTAGACACCCCCAGAACGATACCTGCAAATTCCAGCATATCCGTTACATTCAATCTTTTCGAAGAAGTCACTATATCATAATTCAACCTTGTATATTTAATATAATAAAAATATACATAAGGTACTTAATGGCAAAGAAGTCTCTGCATTGCGAAGAAACAGGTACAACTATATACGCAAATGATGTTGTATCTATCCCTAACTACCTAGATACTAAATGGGTAGTTAAAAATGGTTGGCATACAGTAAACGGGAAGAATATCAATGGTTGGTATCTCCTTTCAGTAAAGGATAAAACCACCCTTGAATTAGATGATGTCGGAGTAGAAAATCTCACTAAGGTATCTGCAAATGTTACTCCCTCTGGGGAAAGGCCTACCCCAGTAACCATTGAAGAAGTTGAAGATCCCATAAACTTCCAGATGTCTCTACCTGACGGAACTACATTAAACGAAGGTGATGTAGTTGAGATCTCCGATTATTCCAATGTTCAATGGATAGTCAAGAATGACTGGTATAAATTAGGTACTGCCCAGATCCACGGATGGTTCTTTTTATCCATCGATGATAAGACTATACTTCCCGCAGATCAGATTGATTTAGCAAAAGTTACCAAGGCAGTTCAGCTAGTAAATCCTGATTACAGACCTTCAATCAAAGAAGATAGGCAGAAGATCAAAGCTCCTGAAGATAATCCCTATATCGTAATCCCAGGGACTAATATCAGACTGTACGATGGAGATGTAATAAAGATATCCAACAAGCCGAGAACTAAATGGATAGTTCACATGGGTTGGTACATCTATCAGAATGTTCAGAATTTCGGGTGGTATATCGAATGTATCAAGAATGGTGAAATCCTGCCGATATCAGTTATCGATCTGACACTCTGCACCCTTGTAACTGTAAAGACACAAGGATCTGAAGTCTATGATGGTAAGGTAGTTAATTATACAAGACCATTTACTCTCGAAGATGCTAAGGTACTCAACCGAACATTCATTACATTAGAGACTATTGCCCAGAGGGATAATCTCGACAAGAAGAAACTCACTAACGGCAGAATGGTCCGAGTAAATGATGTCGGAGGTGTAGTTGTTTACTACGCATGGAACCAAGCAGAAGATAAATGGGATAAGGTAGACTTCGGTAGTGGTTCAGGTGGTATCCCTGAGATCATAGGAACCACTGAACATCCTATCACGCTTTCAGAACTTGAACCTGGATTATATAGAGTCCTCGGTACATACAAGATCTCACCCGAATATCCTACTATAACATTTGCTACGATAGATCATATTGTATTTGTGAATGATGGTGGAAATGTCCAGATAAAGGTCATTACAGATTCTACTATTACAGATTACGTAGTAGTAGATGACGACGTAACCTTTTCTAATGAATATGCAACATATAAATATCTGGCAGATAACTATGCGACTATTCAATATGTTGATGGCAAGATTGCAGCCATAGAAGCAGAAATTTCTGAAATTATTTCGGAATTTCCTGATATGGTCAAGGAGATTGTTTACGAAGTTCTTGGAGATGCCCTTAACGGCATTGATGAAGAATATATAGATAACTTATTTAACTAAAGGAGAATAAACAATGAAAAGAACATTTACTGTGTATCCAAGTAATTATATAAAAGCTAACAGAAATGTTTATGCTGGAATATACGATGATGTAGAACCAAATAAATCCGTACCTTCATTATCAGGAATGTGCGATAAAGTAAAACAGTTTAAAAAGAAAGTTTCAGAGAGTAATTATGATGAGCAGTATCTTCCTGAAGCAGAAAAACTCTTAAAGTCGTTTGTAAACAGAACTTCAGCTGTTGAATCATTTATGAATGCAGATGAAAAGAATAAAGCTAAAGAAGCGTATACTATTCTGGATGGAATTGTAAGAAGATATTCAATGAATAAGAAGCTATCAGACGCTCTATCTCAAGCAGGTGAAAAAATCTCACAATCTGGATATTAAGAATTGAAGGAGAATAAGGTATGGCTACAAATAAATACTTTTATTTAGACAAAGCAGGCTTGGCACAATATGATGCCCTTATCAAGCAGTATGTTGATGATGCTGATGCTCTGTCGATTAAGTATCTTACATTTGAACCCTCAGGTAGTACAGGAGCAAATCCGACTACTATCAAATTCTGGAAAGTAGATCCTACAGAATCAGGTGCTACCGCAGCTTATACAGTAACACTTCCTGATGCTACGACATTGATGACAAAGGTTGCAAGCGGAAC
>Ga0265298_10011465_pt1 | contig 10377 bp, 12 predicted proteins | sample AusTroGonzalo_MG_3_FD_193486 | JGI IMG/M metagenome (GOLD analysis project Ga0265298, IMG submission 193486) | Bovine rumen microbial communities from tropical cattle in Woodstock, Queensland, Australia - Gonzalo_01 | ecosystem: Host-associated > Mammals > Digestive system > Stomach > Rumen ... | reverse complement strand
AGCCAAAAGCACAAAACTTTCGGCAGGAATTGTTCTACAATTATTATAATTTGTGGATGAAATTATGCCAATTATGGCAATTCGTTTCCAAAGAACAAGAAAAGGGGAACGCTGCATCTACAGGCTATTTATCTGTTCAATAGTAAGGCCAGTAATATCTGCAATGTCTGCAATGTCATACCCTTTGGCTTTCATCCGGCGGGCATTCTCGCGCTTGTTTTCTTCAATACCCTCAGCGCGACCCTCGACACGACCCTCAGCACGCCCCTTCTGCTCTGCACCTGTCATGGCATTATATGTGTCGCGGTAGCGCTTCAGGGCATGGTCGTAGGCCAAACGGTCCTTCTTCGACAGCTTGCTCACTTCGGCCACCTCGGCCAGCCGCTGGAACACTGCATTCTGCGCAGCCCACGGCATCCTTTCCAGTATCTCCATATTCTTCAGTATATAAATCCAACGCTCAAAATGACTTTCACACTCGTCTGCCTCTTTCGTGAAACAAGGTATCTGCAAATAAATCAGGCGCAGACGTATGGTGCTCACCTACGTCTTGTCGGAGAACAGCCTACCCTCGTTGTCCATCAGCCGCACGTCTATGCGTAATTGCCCGGCATAGCCTGTCTGCACAAAATTGGTGAAGGCTACCATGTAGACAGCCTTGATGTCGTAGTTCCACACCTTGCCTTTCTCACCTTGGCGGACAATAGCCTCCGAAGCATAGTAGAGCATCCGCTCCTTGAAGTTCGGGTGTTCGCGGTTCTGCATTTCCACGATAATCTTCTCGCCGCTGTCTGTCTCACAGAGGATGTCGTAGATAGGCGACTTGTCCCCGTCGAAAAACGCCGGCTGCTCCTTGTCAAGGAACGTCAGGTCGGTGATGCAGCGCTCGCCGACAAGCAGTGCGTTCAGGAAGTCCAGCAGGCGGGGCTTGGAGAACTCCTGCCCGAAGATAATCTTGAAACCGACATCGGTGAACGGGTTGATGAACTTTCCCATAGTCGAAACACTTGTTAGTTTGTCCTTATCGGCGACAAAGATAAACAAATAAAACGAAATCGCAATACTTTAGACGAGAAATATTGAGTGATTATTAAATTTCTCCGCTGGCTGAGTCGTCCATCAGCGAGTCGACCTATGCCCGCGTGCAGGGTGGCGTGACAGGCACCAAGATTTATCCGAGCCAGTCGCTCAATGATGCTATCCGTAAGAAGGCTGCAGAACTGAGCATCAACTTGAAGCTGAGCACGGTACACACTACCGACGTATTCTATTCAGATTCATCGCAAGGCTCATGGCAGGATATCGCAGAGCGTTTGGGCGTCGACTGCGTAGAGATGGAGAGCTTCGCGCTCTTTCATAATGCCAACGTCCTGAACAAACGCGCTGCTGCTTTACTCACCATCAGCAATTCTTTTGTTAACAAAAATGAACTCACCTCCGATGATCGTGAGACCTCTTTTACGGAGACGATACGCTTAGCGCTGGAGACAGCCATCGCCCTCGATGCCACGTCAAGTCTTAGTGTCCCAGACGCAGGTACCACTGTCACGAAGGACGGAAAGTATCTGGATGGCAACCGTGTGGTCATCATCAGCAAAGAGAAGAAATATAGCACAGCAGGCATTCCATTGTCTGGCTACTAAACCACCGTCACACAGGTAGTGTCCACCGGTGCAGAATGAAGCTTTGTTAATCTTCGTTATTTTCGCACCAATTATTTGCGTTATCTTCCAGTTGTTTGTATATTTGTAGCCTAAAGTGTGCAATCATATCATTTCAATTAAAATTCAAAGATTTATGAAGAAAACATTACTTAGTACGCAAAGCCGGGGAGGCTCGGGGTTTGCAGTAAATAAAATGCTGGCACTGATTGCTCTGTTCTGCATGACGGCCATCGGCGCGTGGGCAAACACCACCAACACAATGGACGACAATGTATCTTGGCTAAAGGAGGGCGACGTATGGAACAGCGACACCAAGACGCTGACCGTGAACAACAATCCCGGAGAACAGGCCTACTCCGATAACACGGATATTCAGCACATCGTCTTCGCTGACAATGTGACATTCGTCGGCAAAGCTGCCTTCGATGGCTGCGGGAACCTGGAATCGGTCACCTTTGCAGACGGGTCGAAGATGGATTCCCTCAGCCACTGGGCATTTTCTGAATGTATGAAACTGACCACGATTACCATCCCCGCCAGTGTAACCACCCTTAAAGGTCCTGTCTTCCAAGACTCCGGTCTGCAGACCATTTTCTTTGAAGAGGGTTCGCAACTGAAAACCCTCGGTAATGACGCTTTCGCCAACACACCCCTGACAGCGATTACTATCCCCGCGAGCGTGACCACCATGGAAGGATCTCCTTTCAGAGATTGTGGAAAGCTCACGACGGTTACCTTTGCAGAGAACTCACAGTTGGAGACTATCAGCGATGCTGCCTTCATGGGTTGCTACGCCCTGCCGGCAATTACCATCCCTGCCTGCGTAACCACCATTGGCGACAAAGCTTTCCAGGATTGCGACGCCCTGAAGAAAATGATCATCCCCGCCAGCGTGACTAACATCGGCTACGAAGCTTTCTCGTATTGTGATAACCTGTCTGTAATCAACATCCTTGCACAGACACCACCCACCCTGGGCACAGACGTCTTCACAGGTATTGCCGAAAACTTCAGGATTTACGTCCCCAGAGAAAGCGTTGATGCATACAAAACGGCCTATCCCGACCTTGCCGATAGAATCAAGCCGATTATGAACATGAATGCCGTGGATACTTGGCTTAAGGAGGGCGATGCGTGGGACAGCAACACCAAGACGCTGACCGTGAACAACAATCCTGGAGAACAGGCCTACTCCGATAACACGGATATTCAGCACATCGTCTTCGCCGACAATGTGACAAACATCGGCAAAGCTGCCTTCGATGCCTGCGGGAACCTTGAATCAGTAACCTTTGCAGAAAACTCACAGTTGGAGACCATCAATGGTTGGGCATTTGGTTATTGTGGAAAACTGACCACGATTACCATCCCCGCCAGCGTAACCACCCTTAAAGGTCCTGTCTTCACAGGCTCCAATCTGCAGACCATTTTCTTTGAAGAGGGTTCACAATTGCAGACCATTGGTAATAATGCTTTCGACAACTCAGCCTTGACTGCGATTACCATCCCCGCCAGCGTGATTACCATCAACTTAACTGCCTTCAGTCGGTGCGCATACCTGTCCACGGTGAACTTTGAGGAGAACTCACAATTGGAAACTATCGACCATGGTGCCTTTATGGAGTGCTACGCACTGAAGAAGATTACCATCCCTGCCAGCGTGACCTTCATCGGCGACAATGTCTTCGATGAATGCCAAAACCTGTCAGTGGTAACCATCCTTGCGCAGACACCGCCCGACCTGGGCACTGATGCATTCGCACATACTGCCGAGGACTTCAAGATTTTCGTTCCCAAGGATTGTGTTGATGCTTACAAGACGGCCTATCCCGACCTCGCCGATAGGATCAAGCCGATTATGGAGGGGACAGGAATAAGTGACGTGAAGCGTGAAGCAATCACCACCAACCGTGTCTACAACCTGCAGGGCCGTAGCGCCGATGGCGCCGTCCAGAAGGGTGTGTATGTAATAAACGGTAAGAAGGTTATCATCAAAGAATAAGTAATAGGTACGGAAAAAGCGCAGATGAACACAGTAAAAAAGACCGTGTTCATCTGCGCTTTTCCGTGCTACATCAACAGCCTCTCCAACGACGGGATTTCTATGCGTCCGCGGTGAAGAGTGAGCAGGCCGGCGGCCTGCATTTTATTTAATACGCGCGAGACGTCAAGGCGGCTGTCGTTCAGCTCGTCGGCCAGCCGGTTCATGAGTATGCGGAATGTCTTCGGGCCTGCGGGATAGAGGCTGTGCTGCACGAAGAAACGCACAATACGTAGCTCGAGTGTTTCGGGATAGCGTCGCCAGGGCTGTGCGGCAAGTTTCTGAGCCTGCGTGGCGAAGAGTCCCAACAAATTCAGGCGGAACACCAGGAAGTCTTCGCTCAGGCGGAGTACCTCTGCCTTGTCGATGGTGATGAGGCTCACGGCACTCTCGGCAGTGAAGGTATGTGTGTATCGCTGCTGATAGCCGAAGATGGCTTCGGGCTGTAGCAAGTAAGGTGCCTGTATATGTTCCTCTACACTATAGGCATGGTCGGCCGAGGCCGTCGCCACGTGCACCGCGCCGCCAATGAGGAACTGCAGGTGGGTGCAGGCATCGCCGTCGGCTACTACGCGCCGTCCCTCCTGTATCTTGACAAAGCCGAAACGGGTATGCCCGGCCACAAGCTCGAGGTCGTCGTGGCTCATGCCCTGAAACAGTGGGAACTGCAACAGCTGGTCGTAGAGTTGAAGCATTACTCGGTGATCTTGTCCTTGAGTGTGGGAGAGTACCATACCCGCAGCTCGCCGTCGGGTGCGGCATAGATGAAGTAGGCCATCAGTTCCTGATGACGGTCGAGAAGCTGCTGTGCGCGCTCCATGCCCATCACCATAAAGGCGGTGGCGTAGGCATCAGCCGTAGCACAGTTGTCGGCCAGCACGGTGGCCGAGAGCAGAGAGTGCTGCACGGGGTGTCCTGTATGCGGGTCGATGGTATGGGCATATTTGCGTCCGCCGCGATAGTAGAAGTTACGATAGTTGCCGCTGGTGGCCATGGCGCAGTCGGTGATGTTAAGCACGGTCTGCAGCTCGGTATCCACGGACAGGGAGTCGTCGGTGGGCTTGGTGACGCCAATGCGCCATGGCAAGCGCTTGGCGCTGATGCCTCTGGTCACCACCTCGCCTCCAATCTCAACCATGTAGTTGGCAATGCCGAGACGCTCCATGAGCTTTGCCACACGGTCGGCACCATAGCCTTTGGCAATGGCCGAGCAGTCGAGCATGATGCGGGGGTCGTCCTTTTCAACGAAACCGTCGGGCGTAAGCCTGACACGCTTATAGCCGATGATAGCCTTGAGACTGTCAATGGCATGGTTGTCGGGCGACGTGCCGCTCTTGAAGCCGAAGCCCCAGGCGTTGACCAAGGGTGCCACGGTGATGTCGAAGGCACCGGCGGTCTGGTCGGAGATGGTCATGGCCAGACGGAACACGTCGGTGAACATTGTATCGGGCTGCACGCGGCGGTTGTTGTTGACGGCAGTAATGATAGACTGCTCGTTGAAGGGCGACAGCGAGGCGTCTACGCGGTTCAGCTCGTCGACAATCTGTGTGTTCAAGTCGGAGTCGCACTGGTAAGTGATGCTGTATGTGGTGCCGAAGATGAATCCCTTGTTATTGCGGTAGGGGATGTTCTGCTGCTGCCGAACAATAATGATGGTTCCCACGATGAGCAGCGTGAGGAACGGCAGTTGCCACAACAGTCTCTTTTTTTTCATTGTGAATAGTGAGAGGTGAATGATGTTAGATATCGACAATCAAGTTGAAGGTTCCGCCGAGGCGGGTGTCTCCCCAGATGCCGTAGCCCGGCACATACCATGTTTTGCCGATGTTGCCGTCGTTGTGGAACAGGCGGCGCTTGTAGCGCACCGACCATCCGAGATGGAGCGGTCCGAACACTTTGGCGTCGATGCCGAACACTGCCTCAAGCCAGTGCTGCGAGCACTGCTCTCCGCTCATGCCGAAGCCGGTGTCCCACTTCCATACGGGGTCTTCGTAGTTTTCGCGCCAGAGGTCAACCTTGTACGAGGTGAAGGCGTAACGGAAGCCGCCATAGAGGCGGTTAGACTGGTGTTTCAGCTTGAGCAGGTTGAAGTCTACGCCGGCACGGAAGTAGGGAGCCGACGTCTTATAGGAGATACCGGTTGCCTGGTCGCCGTGATGGTCGGCCTTGCCATAGCCTATCTCCACAATGGGGAACCACTGGTCGTGCAGGTTCAGGCGGAAGGCGCCCTCATACTGACCATAGTCGCTGAGCATCAACATGCCGGCCCCGAACAGGTCGAACGACACCTGAAATCCCCGCAACATAGGTACGGAGTCTTTTTCCAAGCGGAACAGCTTCTGTGCCTGCGCACTGCCGATGACCATGATCAGCAGGATGAGCAGACTAACGGTTCTACTTGAAATAGATGTGGAAGTGTTCGGTGTTGACATCATAGTTTACATTCGGGTTGTTGATGACAATAGAGTCGATGAGATGGGTGGTGTAGCGGATGTCGGTGATCTTATGGAAGTAAGCGGCATTGCAGTCGACCGATTCAAAGTGGGGGAAGTTGTCTTTCTTTATCCATACGGTGTCGACGTAGATGACGGAGTCGATTTCCATCACATAGTAGAACACATCTTCAGGACTGGTGTAACTAATGGGTAAGTTGTAGGAAGCAATCTCTGTGCCTTGGTTCAGCACTATGGAGTCGGTGCCGTCGCGACGCACAGTGAAGATGGTGAGCGTGTCGCCATTGAGCGTGTCGGGAGTAAGGTCGCCCTTCTTCAGATAATACTTTGTGTAGACCAGGTTCTGCACCGGGCAGTCTATGGTGGAACAGCCCGCAAACACGGCGAGAAGCAGGATGATGAACAATCCGACTCCCGAAGCGCGAAACAGTGATGACCTCATATTAACTCTTAACTCTTAAAACTTAACTCTTTATTCCCAAAGCCGATTCTATCTGATAGTCGTTGCGCACGGCGGAGGTACGGCTGATAAGGTCGCCAAGGAAGCCGGTGAGGAAAAGCTGTGTGCCAATGATCATCATGGCCAGGGCGATGTAGAACCACGGCGAGTTGGTGACCAGTCGCTGCGGTATGCCGTTGGCCAAACACCACAGTTTGTCGGCTCCGATAATGATGGCAGCAAGGAAACCGATGAAGAACATCAGTGTGCCGAGAAAACCAAACACGTGCATGGGTTTCTTGCCGAAGGTGGAGAGAAACCAGAGGGTAAGTAAGTCGAGATATCCGTTGACGAAACGGTTCCATCCCATGAACTTCGACGAGCCGTACTTGCGTGCCTGATGGTGGACGACTTTCTCGCCAATCCGCTCAAAGCCTGCCTGCTTCGCCAAATAGGGCATGTAACGGTGCATCTCGCCGTAGACTTCGATGTTCTTCACCACGTCGTGCCGGTAGGCCTTCAGTCCGCAGTTGAAGTCGTGCAGGTTCTTGATACCGCTGACACGGCGCGCCGTAGCATTGAACAGCTTCGTGGGCAGGGTCTTCGACAGCGGGTCATAGCGTTTCTGCTTGTAGCCGCTCACCAGGTCGTAGTTCTCTTCGCGTATCATGCGGTAGAGCTCGGGGATCTCATCGGGGGAGTCCTGCAGGTCGGCATCCATGGTAATGACCACATCGCCCTGCGCCTCCTTGAAGCCGCAGTACAGGGCGGGGCTCTTGCCGTAGTTGCGGCGGAACTTAATGCCCTTCACCGTGTCGGGCTGTGCCTGGTGCAGCTCGCCGATGATATCCCAGGAACGGTCGGTGGAGCCGTCGTTGACGAAGATCACCTCGTAGCTGAAGTTGTTAGCCTTCATCACGCGCTCTATCCAGGCATAGAGCTCGGCTATCGACTCTTCCTCATTGTAAAGGGGAATAACAACAGAAATATCCATGAATGCTATTTACGTATTTGGGGTTACAGTGTTTTTCCGCTGCACAAAGGCGGCGATGGGCAGTCCGAGCACAACGCCGGCCATGATGTTCAGCGTGAGGATGTTCAGCGCATAGTCTATAGGGCGCATCTCGCGTAGCATCTCCATACTTTCGCTGACGGTCTGCCCTATGCCATACTGCTCGACCATCATCTTACCCTGTGGCGAGGCAAGGGCGTTGGAGAGCGTCTGAATGACATATCCACGGTCAAGGTATGCGAAGTAGACATAGTGCACGACGGCCAGCAGTACGGCGCCATAGAAGAACACCAGCACGGTGTATGCCCAGCTACGGGCGAATGAAATGATGCCTGCGCGCGCTACGTCGCGGAAACGGCGCAGGCGGCGGGCCACATAGAACGGTGTGGCCACGAGGAGCACGATGGCCGCCATACCGTATGCGGTGCTGGTAAATCCAATGATGTAGCAGATGAAGCTACAGGTCCAGAGCAGGGCCACCAGTGCCCCGTCGATACGGGCAAAGGCTTTCAGTTGATAGTATTCCGCAGGTGTCATGGCACTGGTTCGGCTATTGGTTATAGGCTGCCGTCAGCTCGCAAATCTTCACGATGACCTGCATGGCCTTCTCCATCGACTGGACGGGTACAAACTCGTAGGGGCCGTGGAAGTTGACACCGCCGGCAAAGATGTTCGGGCAGGGCAGGCCACGGAACGACAGCTGGGCACCGTCGGTGCCGCCGCGGATGGGCTTCACCTTCGGCGCCACGCCACACTCCTGCATGGCGCGCAGCACGAGGTCGATGACGTGCATCTGCGGGTCGATTTTCTCCTTCATGTTATAGTACTGGTCGCGCACCTCGGCCTCAACGGTGCCCTGACCATACTTCTCGTTCATCTGTGCCACGCAGCGGATGACGAAGCGCTTGCGGTCTTCAAAGCGGTCGCGGTCGTGGTCACGGATGATGTAGCTCAGGCGGGCCAGCTCGGTAGAGGTCTGCATGCCGGTGAGATGGTAGAATCCCTGATAGCCTTCGGTGTGCTCAGGCGTCTCGTCAGCAGGCAGCATACCGGTGAACTCGGCAGCCAGAAGGCTGGCGTTCACCATCTTGTCCTTGGCATAGCCCGGATGCACGCTCACACCGTGGATGGTGATCTTGGCTGAGGCAGCATTGAAGTTCTCGAACTCCAGCTCGCCAATATCGCCGCCGTCTATGGTGTATGCCCACTGGCATCCGAAGCGCTCTACGTCGAAGTGATGGGCACCCATGCCTATCTCCTCGTCAGGATTGAAGGCTATGCGTATGTCGCCATGCTTCACTTCCTTGTGCTGGCGCAGCCACACCATGGCCTGCACAATCTCGGCAATACCGGCCTTGTCGTCGGCACCGAGCAAGGTGTGGCCGTCGGTCACGATGAGGTCTTCGCCCACATGGTTGAGCAGCTCAGGAAACTTCTGCGGCGAGGAGATGATGCCGTCGGAGAGCACAATATCGCCGCCGTCGTAAGCCTTGACAATGCGCGGCTTGATGTCGGCACCCGAACAGTCGGGACTGGTGTCGTAGTGGGAGATGAAGCCAATCACGGGAATGTCGCCCTTCACATTGGCGGGCAGGGTGGCATAGATGTAGCCCTTGTCGTCGAGCATGACATCGTCGAGTCCTTCCCGCTCCAGTTCTTCTTTCAGGTATTTGGCAAAGACCAACTGTTTCGGCGTGCTGGGTACTGTGGCCGAATCTTCGGCCGACTGCGTATCGAACTTTGTATAGTTCAGAAATCTTTCAGTTATGTCCATTATCTTTATTGTTATTATTAATCACTGATTATCCTCTTTCTCCTTCTCTTCCTTCTCCTTCTCGTCTTTCTTCTTCCATGCCGAGAGAATGCTCTGCACCTGACGGGCATACGACGCAGCAGCGGAGATATGGCCAAGCAAGGGAATATAGGTGTATTGCAGGTTCACGTCAAGGTCGGGCGAAGGGAGCAGCCAGCTCAGCGACTTCGACGTATAACCGCAGGCTGTGAGGAAACTCACCATGGACTCGGCACACTCGTGCGGCACAATCTCATCGCCCGTACTATGGAAATAGAATATGCGGTTGTCGGGGCTGGGCACCCATCCCTTCACCATCGAGAAACGGTCCATGAGTTGCTTCATCTGGCGCTCACCCTTACTGTTGGTCAAGAACGACGGGAGAAAGATTTCCGTGAGGTGAGGAGTGCCAATCGAGTCGTTGAGTTCCGCCGTGGAATACTCCTTCGACAGAATCCAGTCCTGAATCTTCTCCGCGATGCGGGGCTGGAACACTTCGTCGTATTTCAGTCCTAAGTGAGCGGCTTCGTTATACGACACCAACACCAAGGGCATGGCCACGGGATAGTCGGTGGAGTCGGCCTCACTGATAATGTCATACATCAGGGTAATGTCTACCGGTCCGGCACCAGCCATGGTATGGTCTATCTTGATGCTATCGGCATACTGCTCGTTGACCAAGCGCTGCGTGGCCATGGCATCGTAGCCGCCGGCAGAGTAGCCGGCGTTGAACAGGTGGGCACCCGTCTCTATACTGTCGTTGGCCAGAATCTTACGGGCGGCGCCCAGCGCGTCGATGGTGGCGTGGGCATTGGTCAGGCCGTAGAGGTATGCCTGCGGAAAGCGCTCAGTGACGCCGAAGCCGTAGAAGTCGCTCTCCACAATGATGTATTCGGGCTTGGTATAGTAGGCCAGCATCATGCTCTCCACACGCAGGTATCCGTTGGTGGGACACTCGCGGCGGTTGCTCACCGTG
>Ga0265298_10011462_pt1 | contig 10379 bp, 7 predicted proteins | sample AusTroGonzalo_MG_3_FD_193486 | JGI IMG/M metagenome (GOLD analysis project Ga0265298, IMG submission 193486) | Bovine rumen microbial communities from tropical cattle in Woodstock, Queensland, Australia - Gonzalo_01 | ecosystem: Host-associated > Mammals > Digestive system > Stomach > Rumen ... | reverse complement strand
GGTGTATTTCATCCCTTCCTATCTGAACGGCGACGACGGGATCTTCAACATGCCTTACTACGACCTGCTGTGCGGTCTGGACCTGGCCTTGTTCCCGTCTTACTATGAACCTTGGGGATATACGCCGCTGGAGGCCCTGGCCTTCCGGATTCCCACCCTTACCACCACCCTGGCCGGTTTCGGCATGTGGGTGCTGGACCATTACAAGCGTAAACATCCCGGCATCACGGTGCTGGAGCGCGACGACAACAATTATTCCCAGGTGGTGGACGGCGTTGTCAAACGTATCAGGGAAATTGCGGACCTGGAACTCCCGGAACGGAACGAATACCGGGAAAACGCCCGCGACGTGGCCCAGATTGCCCTCTGGGACCATCAGATTGTGTATTATCAGGAGGCCTATTCCCAGGCGCTGGCCAAAGTGCTGGACCGCAAGGACTCCTACAACCAAAAGAAGAAGACTATGCAGTATTTTAAAGCCGACGTTACCTCTCCCAACTGGAGGAGCATTCTGGTAACCCGACATCTTCCGGAAAAACTCTCCCGCCTGGAGAAGCTTTCCAAGAACCTCTGGTGGTGCTGGAACGAGAGCGCCAAAGATTTGTTCCGTTCCATCGATCCGGAGGTTTGGCACAAGAGCGGCCACAATCCGCTGGTTGTGCTGGATACCGTGAGTATCAAGCGTTTCCAACAGCTCTCTGAGGATTCCGAATTCCTGGGACGCATGAAGAACGTACTGGACGAGTTCGATACCTATATGGCTGCCAAGGCCAAGCGCACAGACCCTTCCATCGCCTATTTCTGCATGGAATATGGTCTGGATACTTCCCTGAAGATTTACAGCGGCGGTCTGGGTATCCTGGCCGGTGACTATCTGAAGGAAACCTCCGACATGAACACCAATCTGGTGGCTGTGGGTCTGCTGTACCGTTATGGTTATTTCAACCAGGTCATCAGCGCCCAGGGTTATCAGGTGGCCAACTACGATGCCCAGGATTTCACTAAGATCCCTGCGGTTCCCGTGCTGGACAAGGACGGCGTCTGGGTCACCACTTCCGTGGCGTTCCCTGGCCGTAGCCTCACCGCCCGCCTGTGGAAGGTGGAGGTGGGCCGCACCGACCTTTACCTGATGGACACCGACTACGAAGCCAATCGTCAGGAAGACCGGGAGGTGACTTATCACCTCTATGGCGGCAACTGGGAGAACCGTCTCAAGCAGGAACTCCTGCTGGGTGTGGGCGGTATCCGCGCCCTCCGCAAACTGGGTCTGAATCCTCAGGTGTACCACTGCAACGAAGGCCATGCCGCTTTCATCGGCCTGGAGCGTCTGCGTGAGTACATTGAGAAGGATAACCTGGACTTCAGCGAGGCCCTGGAAGTGGTGAAGGCCAGCTCGCTGTTCACCACCCATACGCCGGTCCCTGCCGGCCACGATGCCTTCGACGAGGGCTTGCTGCGCCAGTATATCGGCCATTATCCGGAGCGTCTGAAAGTGGACTGGGAAACCCTCATGTCCCTGGGTAAGGACAATCCGCTGGACCGCAACGAGAAATTCTCAATGAGCAACCTGGCCGCCAACATCTCGCAGAATGTGAACGGTGTTTCCATGCTGCACGGCAAGGTCTCTCAGGATATTTTCTCGCACATGTATCCGGGTTACCTGCCGGAGGAACTCTTCGTGAGCTATGTGACCAACGGTGTGCACTATCCCACTTGGTGCGCTCCGGAGTGGAAGCCCGTCCACGCCAAGGTGTTCGGCCCGGCTTTCTCCACCCACCACTACGACAAATCCTGCTTCGAGGGCATTTACGGCGTTTCGGACAAAGACGTCTGGACCATCAAGAAGCAGCTTAAGGAGAAGCTCATCGACTTCCTGCGTGAGCGCCTCCAGGACAAGACCCTGTCCGACCACTACAGCCCGTCCCAGATCATCACCATCATGGAAACGCTCCGCGACGATATCCTCACCATTGGTTTCGCCCGTCGTTTTGCCACGTACAAGCGCGCCACGCTGCTGTTCCGCGATCTGGACCGCCTGGACAAGATTGTGAACAATCCCGCCCAACCCGTGCAGTTCATCTTCGCTGGTAAGGCCCATCCGGCCGATAAAGCAGGTCAGGACCTTATCAAGCAGATTGTGGACATTTCCAAGGATCCCCGTTTCATCGGCAAGATCGTGTTTGTGCCCGGCTACGACATCACGCTGGCCAAGCGCATGGTCCAGGGTGTGGACGTTTGGATGAACAATCCTACCCGTCCTCAGGAGGCTTCCGGTACTTCCGGCGAAAAAGCTGCCATGAACGGCACCATGCACTTCTCCGTGCTGGATGGCTGGTGGGTGGAAGGCTACAAGGAAGGCGCCGGCTGGGCCCTTCCCATCGAGCAGGCCTACGACGACAACAACTTCCAGAACGAACTGGACGCTGCCACCATTTACCAGATCCTGGAGAACGACATTGCTCCGGCCTACTACAACGTAGACCGTACCACGGGCCGCAGCTCCGAGTGGATCGGCTATATCAAGAACACCATTGCGCAGGTGGCCTGCAACTTCACCACCAACCGCATGCTCACGGACTACATCAACCAGTACTACGAGCCTCAGTCCAAGGGTGCCGCCGCCATGGTGGCCAATGATTTCAAGAAGGCCCGCGAACTGGCTGCCTGGAAGAACCACGTGCGTCGTGAATGGGAGAATGTGATGCAGATTTCCCGCACCCAGCCTGCCACCACGTACGACATCTCCCAGTCTCAGCCTTACCACGCCGAGGTAGAACTCCAGCTGGGTTCCCTCATGCCTGAAGAAGTAGGTGTAGAGGCAGTCTTCGCACAGACCGATACCCATGGCAAGATGCATATCATGGATGTGCAGGAGTGCAAGTTGGTCAGCTTCAAGGATGGTGTCGCCCTGTTCAGCGTGGATGTAATCCCCGAGAAGACCGGTGCCTATCAGGTGGGAGCCCGCGTATTCGCCAAGAATGCGCTCCTGCCTCACCGCCAGAGCTTTGAGTGCGTGAAGTGGCTGTAGTAACCACAGGTTTTTTTGACGGTGTCCATCGTGGGCACCGTCATGTGCTTGAGACAGTGGTCTCCGCTGCCCGTGAAAGGGGAGAGGAGGCCATTGTGGTCACATTCTGGCCGCATCCCAGGACAGTACTGCAACAGGATGCAAGGGAGTTTCGGCTGTTAACTTCGCTGGAAGAAAAGAAGGCACTGTTGGGAGCAGCCGGCATTGACCGGGTAGAGGTTCTGCCCTTCACCCGCCAATTCGCCTCCCTGAAAGCCGAAGAATACCTACAACTGCTTCGAGACCGCTTCGGGGCTTCGCTGGTGGTCATGGGCTATGACAACCGCATCGGCAGTGATCGGAAAATGGCTTCAGAAATATCCGGCGAATCTTTTCCGTCAGCTCCGCCGGAAATTATTTTTTGCGACGTTGCGCAAAAAACCAATTTCCAGCTTCGCCCTTCCTTCGTCACCCGGCGCACAGATTCGCCGTCAACGGCCATTTCATCCTCCATCATCCGCATGACGCTTGCGGGCGGGGATGTCGCGTCGGCCAATGAGATGCTGGGGTATGAGTATGGGCTGTATGGTGTGGTGGTGGCCGGGAACCGGATGGGCCGGACCATCGGCTTTCCTACGGCCAATATGCAGTTGTACGAACCGTTGAAACTGGTGCCGGGGAATGGGGTGTATGCCGTAGAGGTGGAAGTGCTGGGACGGAAGTATCTGGGAATGACCAATATCGGCAAAAGGCCCACGGTGGGGGGAACTAACCGTACCATCGAGACGCACATCCTGGACTTTGAAGAAGACATCTACGGCCTGCCCATGCGCATCCGCTTCCTTCGCCGCATCCGCGACGAACGGAAATTCCCCTCGCTGGAGGCATTGCAGGCGCAGTTGCAGGAGGACAGTCTTCGTGTCCGTGGAGACAAGTAACTGACACATAGTACTTTATAAGAAATCGATTGTACTGAATGGTGCAATCGATTTCTTGTAATATAGTGATAAACAAATAGATATCTCCACGGTGCCGATTATTCGAAAAAAAATACGTATCTTGCAACATGGAAAAGTTTGTATCGACCCTCAATGATATTGTCTGGAACCCGGCGTTGGTGGTACTATTGCTGCTCACGGGGCTCTATTTTTCGGTACGGACGCGTTTGGTGCAGGTGCGTCGCTTTGGCCTTATGCTCCGTTCGCTTTTCAACAAAAAGGCAAAAGGTGCAGAAGGCATTTCTTCTTTTGAGGCGTTCTGCATTGCGCTTTCGGGCCGGGTCGGTACGGGTAATATCGTGGGTGTGGCCACGGCCATTGCATTCGGCGGGCCCGGTGCGGTGTTCTGGATGTGGGTGGTGGCGTTCTTCGGCGCATCTACGGCTTTTGTAGAGTCCACCCTGGCGCAGATTTACAAGTTTCCCCATAGAAGTGGTTTCCGCGGAGGACCTTTCTGTTTCATTGAACAGGGTCTGGGCAAGCGGTGGCTGGGTGTGGTCTTTGCCGTCATTACGCTCATCAGCTGCAGTTTCTTCCTGGTTACGGTGCAGTCCAACGGTGCCTCCATGGCCATGAAGAATTCCTTCCCTGTGCCGCCGCTGGCAACGGGAATCGGCCTGGCTGTGCTCCTGGGCATTGTGGTTATCGGTGGTGTGCAGCGTATTGCCAAGGTGGCTTCCATTTTGACCCCGTTTATGGCGTTGGGATATATCCTGCTGGCCCTGGTGGTGGTGGCTTTCCATATCCAGGATGTGCCGGCGGTTTTCGCCTCCATTTTTACCAATGCTTTCGGCATCCAGCCGGTGGCGGGCGGTATTATCGGCACCACCATTGCCATGGGCGTGAAGCGGGGCATTTTCTCCAATGAGGCGGGGCAGGGAACCGGTGCCATCGTATCGGCATCGGCCGATGTTGACCATCCCGCCCAGCAGGGCCTTGCGCAGGCATTTTCCGTGTACGTGGATACTTTACTGGTGTGTACGGCAACAGCCCTGATGATCCTCACTTCCGGCACCTACAACATCCTGGATGCCAATGGGAACATGCTGCTGGCCAATGCCCCTGCACTGGGAAACAACTATGCCGGCTTTACCCAAAGTGCCGTGGATTCGGTGTTCTCGGGCTTTGGCAGCGAGTTTGTGTCGGTGGCCATGATTTTCTTCACGTACACTACCATCATGGCCTATTATTTCTATGCCGAATCCAGCATCATGTACCTGTTCAGAGGTAAGGAAAACCGCAAGGAACAGCTGTGCGTCAGAATCTTGCAGATAGTGCTGATTATTGCCGTAGTGTTTGGCTCCATTCACGAAGCCGACCTGGTGTGGAAGTTGGGCGACATAGGCGTAGGACTCATGGCCTGGGTAACGGTGGTAAGTATCATGTTCCTGAGCCCCAAGGCGTTTGCCTCCCTGAAAGAATTTGAAGCACAGGTGAAGGAAAAACGGAAATAATTTCTTATCTTTGCACCACATCAAAAGCGCGACGGCCGGTTAGCGGTCGTCGGCTGTTTTTTTGACAAACAAAACAGACAAATATATGGCAATTGAAATGATGACTCAGGCCGGTCTTGACAAACTCAAGAAGGAACTGGCCGATGCCCTGGCCCAGCGGCCGGTGATTTCCGCCGCCATTGCTGAGGCCCGTGAGAAGGGTGACTTGTCGGAGAATGCAGAGTACGACGCTGCGCGCGATGCGCAGGGTCTGCTGGAGGTGAAAATCGCCCGCCTGAAAGAGAAGGTGGCCAACGCCCGCGTAATCGACGAAAGCAAACTTTCGGCCGATACCGTGCAGCTCCTGTCCAAAGTGCAGGTGAAGAACCTGGCCAACAAGATGGCCATGAACTTCCAGATCGTGCCGGAAAGCGAGGCCGATTTCTCCAAGGGCCTCCTGGCCGCCACCACGCCCATCGCCAAGGCTCTTATCGGCCACAAGAAGGGCGAAACCGTAGAGGCCAAAGTGCCCAGCGGCGTGATGAAGTTTGAAATTCTGGATATTTCCCTCTAAGCCATGGCAACCATCTTTACTAAAATCGCCAAGGGCGAAATTCCGTCCTATCGCTGCGCCGAAAACGAAGATTTCTACGCTTTCCTGGATATTGCGCCGCTTGCCAAGGGCCATACCCTGGTCATTCCCAAGAACGTGGAGGACGACTATCTCTTCCACCTGGACGGCGAAACTTACCAGAACCTCTGGGCTTTTGCCGGCAAGGTGGCCAAGGCCGTGAAGGAAGCCGTTCCCTGCAAGCGCGTGGGAGTGGCCGTTCTGGGCATGGAAGTGCCCCACACGCACATCCACCTGATTCCCCTCCAGACAGAAGGAGACATGGATTTCCGCAAGCCCAAACTGCAGTTGGATCCCGCCGAAATGCAGGACATTGCCAGCCGAATCTTTGCCGCTTATGAAAAACTTTAGCCGCATTATCGCTGCCATCGGCCTGCTGGCCATGGTCTTATCCTGCGGGAAGAAAACCCGTATTGCCGGCAACCTGCACGAAGGAGCCGGAGAGGAAGTGATTGTCAAGTTGCTGGATGTGAACCGTTTCCAGGTGCTGGACACCGTAAAGGTGAACGAAGCCGGAGACTTCAGCTATAAGCTGGACATCGAAGAAGGCAAGCCGGAGTTCATCTACCTGTTCCATGGCAACCGCCAGATTGCCTCCCTGCTGCTGCAGAAGGGCGACCAAGTAAAGGTTTTCACCGACACTTTAGGGGTATATACCGTGGAAGGCTCCGAGGAATCGCTGAAACTGCAGAAGGTGGAAAATGAGTACAACGCTTTCCTGAAGGATTTCAGGCATCTCCTGGACCAGGAGGATCAGGGTCCTGCCATTTCCCGCCGCTATATTGCCTATTATCGTGACCGCCTGGCCTATGTAGTGGGTAATTCCCACTCCCTTACTGTGGTGCCCGTCCTGTTCCAGCAGGTAACGCCCGACATGCCGGTCTTTGGCCAGCCTACAGACGGTATCCTCATGCGCAATATCTGCGATTCCCTCAAGACTGTTTATCCGGAGTCCCGTTACGTGCGGGCCCTGGAGAAGGAAGCCAACCGCCGCCTTTCCCTGCTGGATGTGAACAACCGCCTCAAGGATGCGAAGGAAGTGGGTTACATCGACATCAATCTGCCCGGCATCGACGGAAAGAACGTACCGCTGAGCGAATCCCTCAAGAAGGTCACCATGGTGTACTTCTGGTCTTCCACCGCCGCCGGACAGAAAATGTTCAACCTGGATGCCCTGGTGCCCGTTTATGAGCAGTACAAGGACAAAGGTTTCGAGATTTACGCCGTGTCGCTGGATGCCGATAAACCGGCCTGGGCCGCGGCCGTGCGCAACCAGGATCTTCCCTGGGTAAATGTGTGTGACACCCGCGGGGTGCAGTCGCCCTATGTGGTTTCCTATGGAATCGGCAGCCTGCCCATGGCGTGGTTCATTGTGGACGGCACTGTGGATCAGGATGCCAAAGTGCGGGATGCCGCCACCCTTAAGGAGTACCTTCGCCGTACACTGTAATGATCCTCTGTATAGAAACTTCAACGGCAGTCCTGTCCGTGGCCCTGGCCCGGGACGGGGCTGTTGTTTGTGAACGTGTGTGCACCCAGCCCCGCTCCCAGGCAGCCCTTACGGCGCCGCTGGTGAAAGAAGTGCTGGATGCTGCCGGCATCACGGCAGGGGAGTGCGACGCTGTGTGCGTAAGCGCCGGCCCGGGCTCCTATACCGGTTTGCGCGTGGGCGTATCCACGGCTAAGGGCCTGGCCTTCGGCGCCGGCATCCCCCTCCTCTCCATGGGTACCCTGGATATCTTGGTGGAAGACGTTTGCCATTCTGAGCGAAGCGAAGAATCTCCCGCCTTCATCGTTCCTATGATCGATGCACGCAGGATGGAGGTTTACACGGCCGTTTATTCGGCCGAAGGAAACCGCCTGACGGAGGTGGAGGCGCGGGTGATCGGCCCGGATGCCTTTGCCGATTACCTGGAGCAGGGGGAAGTACTGTTTGTGGGCGATGGAGCGCTAAAATGCAAGGAGGTGATTACGCATCCCAACGCCCGGTTCAAGGAGGCGTTCCCGCTGGCAAGGGACATGGCCCGGCGTGCGCAACAGGATTTCGATGCCGGGAAGTTCCAGGACGTAGCGTATTTTGAACCCTTCTATCTAAAGGATTTCATAGCTACGGTATCCAAAAAGAATCTTTGGTAGAATCAGGCAATGGCTGGCGCTGCGGTTTCGGGTGTCAGCCATTGTTTTAGATAGGGGTATACAATCTCGCCCAAATCTTTCAGGTAACCATACAGGACGGAGTCTTGCAGGATGGGACTTTTGACCAGGCCGAAACGAAGGTTCAGGGTTTCAAAAACGATGGCCAGCAGGCCCAGGACCAGGGCGGTAGCAGCCAGGGCGAAGACCAGGCCCAGCGCTTTGTTCAGCCAGCCCAGTGTGGCCATTTCCACTATTTTGGTAGCCAGTTTGGCCAGCAGGATCACTGCAAGAATGACTACAACCAGGATGGCTACAAAGCCCATAATGGGGAGGACCTTCTCCGGAACCGTGATGTACCGCTGAATTAACTGGCCGACCTGATGGAAGAAATGGAAGGCCAGCCAGACGGCCAGCACCACGCCTGCCAGCGAAATACCCTGTTCCAGAAAGCCTTTGGTGAGTCCGCGGATGATTCCGGGGACGAAGAGCAGGAGGATGACGATGTCCAATGTGTTCATCTTGTTAATCCCACTTTAATTGATTATCTTTGTAGACTAAAAATCAGCAGTACAAAATTAGATAAAAAATATGACATTCAAAGAATACAAGGGGCTGGATTTGACGGAAACCGGAAGGGAAATCCTTATTCGGTGGAAGCGGAACCATGCTTTTGAAAAGTCGCTGGAACTCCGCGAGGGGGCCCCTTCGTTCATCTTTTTCGAAGGGCCGCCCAGTGCCAACGGCATGCCGGGCATCCATCATGTCATGGCCCGTTCCATCAAGGACGCCATCTGCCGGTACAAAACCCAAATGGGTTACCAGGTGAAGCGCCGCGCCGGCTGGGACACCCACGGCCTTCCTGTGGAACTGGGTGTAGAAAAGAAACTGGGCATCACCAAGGCCGATATTGGCACAAAAGTATCCGTAGAGGAATACAACGCCACCTGCCGCCGGGAAGTGATGAAATATACCAAGGAGTGGGTTGCGCTCACGGAGCGTATCGGCTATTGGGTAGATATGGAAGATCCCTATATCACCTACGACAACCGCTACATCGAGACACTGTGGTTCCTGCTCAAGGATATTTATAATAAGGGTCTGCTGTATAAGGGTTATACCATCCAGCCGTATTCTCCCACGGACGGTACAGGCCTCAGTTCGCACGAACTGAACCAGCCCGGCTGTTATCGGGATGTGAGTGACACCACCGCCACCGTCCAGTTCGAGGTTATCAAGGACGGTGCGTCCCAGCCGCTCTACGGCACATATGTGTTCCCGGTCTATTTCCTGGCCTGGACCACCACCCCCTGGACCCTCCCATCCAATACCGCTCTGTGCGTGGGACCGGAAATCGAATATGTCCGTGTCATGTCCATGAACCCCTACACCGGAGATCCCGCTATCTATGTACTGGCCAAGGATCTGGTGAACACCTGGTTCAATCCCAAGGGTGAGAATGTGCCTTTGGAGAGCTACCAGAAAGGGGACAAGGTGGTGCCTTGGAAGCTCCTTGGGGGCAGTTTCAAGGGCTCGGAGCTGGTGGGCATCCGTTATTGTCAGCTCATCCCGTGGTTCAAACCGGACGGAGACGCATTCCGCGTCATTGCCGGAGACTATGTCACCACATCTGAAGGTACCGGCATCGTACACATCGCGCCCACTTTTGGCGCGGATGATAAACGGGTGGCTGCGGCGGCCGGTATCGGCGCCATCATGCCCCTGGACAAGGCCGGCAACCCGCAGGCCCAGGTGGACCGCCAGGGCCGCTTCATGCGCCTGGAAGACATGGATCCCGCCTATGCCGCCACGGTGGACGCTTCGTACCAGCCGTATTCCGGCCGCTATGTGAAGGCCGGGTACAAGCAGTACTTCGAGCATGAGGAAGAGGAAGGCACGCTGGACATCGACCTTTGCGTAATGATGAAGGCCAATGGCCGCGCTTTCAAGGTGCAGAAGCACGTGCACAGCTATCCGCACAGCTGGCGCACAGACCTTCCGGTGCTGTATTATCCGCTGGACAGCTGGTTCATCAAGGCCACGGCCGTGAAGGACCAGATGGTGGCCCTGAACAAGGAAATCGTCTGGAAGCCCGCTTCCACCGGCACCGGCCGTTTCGGCCAGTGGCTGGAAAATATCCAGGACTGGAATCTCTCCCGTTCCCGCTACTGGGGCAC
>Ga0265298_10011461_pt1 | contig 10379 bp, 7 predicted proteins | sample AusTroGonzalo_MG_3_FD_193486 | JGI IMG/M metagenome (GOLD analysis project Ga0265298, IMG submission 193486) | Bovine rumen microbial communities from tropical cattle in Woodstock, Queensland, Australia - Gonzalo_01 | ecosystem: Host-associated > Mammals > Digestive system > Stomach > Rumen ... | reverse complement strand
CCGACCCCGAAGATGGTGACGTGCCGTTCTAAAAAATATTTTGCTGAATAAAAAAAAGTTTGTATCTTTGCAGCGAGAAATATAGCCTATGGAAGTTGTAAGGAAATATACGAAAGAATTGGTAGAGAAAGGATTACTCTGTCAAGAATATGCCGACAAGGTGAACGCCTGTATCGGCAAATACGCTATTTTCTCTCTTCTCTGTGATGCCAATGGTTGCCATTATTTCCTGCAACTCAATGAGAAGGGCATTGATACACCATATAATCGCTTGGCTACGCTGTTCCTGTCGTATATCAACGGCAAATGCAAGGTCGAGTACAAGGATGAGGAAGGGAAAGTGAAGTACACGTCCGCTATGTACGTCTCTTTCGGTGACGACATTGTGTGCGACACTACCCTCCTCACCCTCCTTTACTGCCACTCTGTCGTTGAGGTGGTGAAGAACGGATTTAGCCGTATCTACATCGACCGCAACAGCAAGTGCGAGATAGTGCTTGGTGACAATGCGATGGCCGAGGTGTATGTGGCCGACGGTGGCGAATGTCACTACGACCCTCGCTACGACTACGAGAAACGAATTAAAGTGTACCGTTATGAGCAGCGTTGACCTTAAAGAGTTTGAGCATTTGATGAAGGCTCGTGACGATGCCGACCACGGTATCTACGAACACGTCCGACAGGAGGTTGAGCCGAATTTCGACGGCGTGTTCCAGCCGAAATCGGAGCATACCACTCTTGAGCGGCCTCTGTCGCCCTCTCCGCTGAAAAGCGACAAGCCTCGTGTTGAGGGTGATGTGGATGAAGTCCCGCAATTCTTGAGTAAGTTCGATTCTCCGCTCTCGATGTCCGACGGCTTCTACCTCACCCTGCTTTACCACAAGTTCTACGGCGTGTTTACCTCCAACTTTGAGATTGATGATGAGGTCATGGAGTGTATGGTTATACCGTTAAAGCCGAATGGGATAAAGAAATACGACAGGGCGATGTACAACGTGTTTAAGGTTATCCCGATAGAACAGAAGGGCAATCTTCTCACTCATACGGTCTTTCCGTACATCCCCGACATGACTGACCCGCGCTGGCTGGAGTGGCACAAGAACGGTAAGGTTGGTAAGATGAGACCTTGCAAGTTTGGTAAATTCAATGACTTGCACGGCAATTACGACGCGGAGAAAATGCGCAGAAATGAGGTGAGGAAGAAAGAGAAGTTGTACAAGAAAAGAAGGCTTGCTGCAAGTGAGAGGAAATATGGAAAGCAAGACAAATACTGGCTTCGTTGGAATAAATAATAGATAAACAATGAGATACAAATTCTACATAGTAAGTGGAGGGACGTTCACGCCGACAGGTAGCGGTTACGCTACCATCAGCGGCGGCACTACCTACGACCTCGAAAAAGATTTCGACGGCCTACTGGTGTCGAAGATAAAAGGCTTGGACGACAAGGGTGAGATTAAGAACAGGTACACCGAAACCTACGCTGACAGCGAAAAACTCCGCGTGTACCATCCTACGACCCCTCTCTACAAGGAAACGACCATCAAACTCGACATCCTGTTCTCCAAGGCTCTCCGTGGCTACAAACTGGATGCCTTCACCAACCTTATCAAGAGCGGCACGCTCATCATGTACGAGACCAGCCGTGGACGCTGCTTTGAGTTTGTGTATATGAAGGACACTATTGTCAGCGACGAGCGGATGTATGGAGGCCAACCGTACAAGGAGGTGGAGTTTGAACTACAGAATATCCGTGGCTACTGCGACCGCTTTGTACTTGAGGTGTACAATATCGCTGGAGTATCGACCTACACTACTGGCAGAGTGTACTACAACGGAAAAGGATTCCTCAAGGCTATTTCCACATCAAAATTAGAGCCGTTCAAAGTGTGCGACGGAGGTGTAATTGTGAAGTGGATGTCTGTCAGCAACACCAACTACGACGTAACTCAAAACGGTCTGTATGTCATGGACGGCACGCTGTTTGTTGCAAAACCTTCAATTAACCCCGCATAATGAAAAAGACTTGGGCTTATATTTTGGTAATCGTCGCGCTCTATACCGTCCTCGTTGGTCTCGGCACTTGGTTGTTGTTCGGTCGTGGCCATTGTGTAGAGCCGTCGGTTATCGTCCACACAGATACCGTCACGGAGGTCGTTTACGACACGGCTTATTTCGAGAAGCCCACTCCTGTCGAGAAAGAGGTACGCGATACCCTGTGGCTGGTCAACACCGATACGGTTATTGAGTTCCTGCCTATCTACAGCAGCCACTATACGGAGAGCGGCCTGTGGGACGTGTGGACTACTGGTACGAAATACTGCGTTCTTGATTCCGTCCGCGTCTATCCGAAAACCGTCTATACGACCGTTACAACCGTCGAGGAAAAGACGGTGGAAAAGAAAGAGCCGTTTAGTATGGGCGTAGATGTGGGTTTTTTGGCCGTAGGAGGCGACTTTGTACCTCATGCGGGCATTTATACCACTCTCGACAAAAAGTGGCTTATATCGGCTAATTTTGGGTATAACAACTCCGTCGGTCGAGTTTACATCGTCACCGTCGGACATAAAATATTTTGAAAATATGGTAAGAGAAAAGGAAACCTTGGAAGAGGCGTTGAAATTCTGTCAGTTGACAAAACGCCCGAAAAAACTTGAGGAAGGCGACGACAAGATGCTGTTGAAAGCCCTCGTCCGTTGCGCGAAAGTCGATGGCACGTTTGCCTACGCCGTCGGAGAGTTCGACTACAAAGGCAATTTAACTATCATCAAGACCTTCGGCACGGCTGCGGCTATCATCAAGACTTTGGAGGTGTACCCCTACGAGTGGATTAAAAAGATGTTCCAAGCGAAATTCAAGGACACACCTAACGCTTGGGACGAGAAGATGGATTACATCAAGCGCATTGGCTGTCCCGAAGGCTATCTGCCGTCGGTGATAAACGAGGCCAACATAGACGAGGTGTTGTGGCTCGTGGCTAAATATCGTCAAGAAAACGACATAAGAGTTTATTAAGGTATGGAAAAGGAAGAAAAATTCAACGAACTGCGGGAGCGTATCGCCAACATGAGGCGTATGTACCCCGACAATGAGGACTTGGTGAACGACATCGAGGCCATTGTGGATGAAATGCAGAATTTCGACTACAGGCCGACGCATTTCGCCTTGTATGAGGACGAAATCAAGAGCCGTACCAATGTAGGAGGTAACGAGGTTGTCAGATTCGCCGAAGGCTGCGAGTTCCGTGCCAAAGGCGGCTACCGTGTGTATGCCGACATCCGCGCCTCTCACATCGCCTACGGTATCTCTGCCTTGGAGGACATCGTGAAACTCCGCGACGACGCACAAGACCCCGACATCAAGAAAAAGTACGACACGATGATTGAGTGTTACAAGTGGGTGCTGAATATCCCCAACCTTGTGTTCGCCGACATCGCATGGCTACCCGAACTGGCCAATTTCGTGGCCGCTCATTTCGTCAAGATGGCTCGTGAGCGTTTCGGTGCTGCGGTATTGCCCGAAACAGAGAAAGACCAGTTGTTCGAGCAGGAAATGTCGAAACTGGCCGTTATCGAGGCCATAGCCGCCAACCCCGAAGCCTCGGAGAAGGTCGAGCAGGATGTCATTGAAATGGCAAAGCAGAGCCTCGAAGAGAGTGCTGGCATCCAGCCGCCGACGGAGGGATAATTTCAACTTTCATAGATATGCTTGGGAGCGGTCGCCTTCGGGTGGCCGTTCCTTTTATAAGAGAAAACCGCCACACACGAGGCGTGACGGCTTTCGGGAAACAGGTAGTAATGCGTTACACTACAGGCAAATAATACTCTTTTTCTGTTCCGTCGTAGTACATTGTCTCGTTCTCGACGAGGTAATCTGCCGCGTAGAGGTAGTTGTAGCCGAACTTTCCAGCCATATCCGCTATGCTAATGTAGTAGCACTCTTTATCCACACCGCCAATTGTGACCGTCTTTGTGGGCTGTGTTTCCATCATCTTCGTAACCTCTGTACCCATGTTCTGAATGACCTTTACGTCGAAGATGATGTGCTTGTCGTCGTCTTTGATGAGTTCCTTGGTGTAGGTCGAGGCGGCGTAGATAATGCCGTTGCGCTCCATTCTCAATACCGCGTACTGGAGGACGGTGTAGAACACCTTGGTAGGCGACGAGGCGTAGGCCGTATGCTCGGCGAACATATTGTAGCCGTCGCCATCCTTGTAGTCCGCAGTCTCGTTGATAACCATGTCGTCCAAGTCGGAGTAAAGCAGACCCTTGTCGCCGTAGTCGGATATGAATTTCTGCACCCACTCACAGAAGGCAGCGGCCATCGTGTATAGACCGTACTCCAAGAAATCGCTTCCGCTCGTGATGTCGTAGGCATCGGTGGAGAACACGACGATTTTCTTTAGGATGTCGTCCATATTCTCGATAGTGGAGGGGTCTATGTCGCCCCAATCAACACCAGCGGACTTTCCAGCCGTGAGTTTGTACAGGTGCTTGAGGTGGATAACCATCTGATTGGCATCATACGCCTCTTCCTCGTTAAACTCGACAGGCACGCCCACCATGTATTGAGACGTTTCGTAGATTTTGTGAGTGATGGCATAGGTGGTGTCGGTTGTACCTCCAGCGGCATGAACATCGGCTACACGCTGTCCGAACTGCACCTCTGCGATGAAGTTGATGAGTTTGTTGTAGGCACTCTCGACATCCGCACCAGTCAACTCCGTGTTGGCTGCGTTGGCTGCGGTAGTGACTGCCGACGTTTGTGTCATGTAGTCGGACACATTGCCAGCGGCGGCGGTTACATTGGCATCTTGAGCCAAAAACTCGTTATCCTTGAGTGCATCGGCGAGAGCGGCCACATACTGACGTGTGTAGGCGTTCTCCGTAGCCATAGCGGACGTAAGGTCGGCCAGTTTCTTGTTTACGTTCTCCATAACGATAGCGATACCGCTGTCCTCGTTAAGTATCTGCTCGTTGAGGTTGTTGATGATACGCGAAACATCGTCAACCGTCCTGCGTAAGGTCGTAGTGTCGTCTTTCTCCGTAAAGTTGGCTATAATATCCATCTTTCGGGTGGAGTTGGCAAAGACCGTCTCTGTGACGTATGTACTGCCAACCTTCGGGATAAACTCCGTGGTGACGTTGTAAATCTTGTTGTTGCGGAAGAATTTTTCGCCGACGTTGTACTTGGTCGTCCTCTCTGCGTCGTACTCCTGTACACCGAGAGCGCGGAAGATGCAGTTGGAAACGCTGTCGTTTACGGCCTTGGTGTCGTCCCAAATGCCAGCAGTTTTATTCTGTGTGAAGCGCATGAGGCGGCTATTGTACACGACCATTTCGTCAATCTCGTAATTCCTTGTTTCGTCAAAATCAAGTATTCCGAGGTCAGTAAGGAGGTTTTTGGCCTTACCACGAACACCCTTCTCGTCGTCGATACCAAGTATTGTATCAATCTCATTCACCGATACCTGTTGGCCGTTTGAGCGTATGATACCGAGGTTTCCTACGATTTTTGCCATATCGGTGGCCATCAGCACACCCCTCAATGTAGAGCCGTTACGAGAAACAAGGTGGCGCGATAGGTTTGCAACCATATTTCCGTTGACCATACTTGAGCCGTTGCCGTTACCGTTACCCATCAAGTCTCTCAATACTGGCTCTGCACGTCTGTTCCATTCTTCGATTTCATCCCAACGAGTAATATCTATCCTGTTGGTGTACCGATAGCGAGCGACATTGATGTTCTCTCGTAGTTCAACAGATATTTCGGGTAGAGGCTCTTTGGCAACCTTCTTGTAGGTGTACGACTTAACGTAGAACGATTTTTCGGAGTGGTCAGCGTACAGGATATGTAGTTTGACATTCTCGTTGAGGTCGTCCGCGTATGTGTTAGTGCTTTCGGAGAGGAATATACGACTGAATTTGATGGAGTAGTGGAATAGTTCAGCATTGTTCTTATCCATATACTCCACGAGAGCCTTCGATAGCCTTTCTTCTGCCGCTCTAACGAATTGTAACGGCATCTTAATGTGAGTAAACACAAACTTGTCAGCCGTCGTTTCGCTACTTGTGTCCGCATAAGAATTCGGTTTCATGTTGTTTACAACAGACGGCATCGGGTATGAGAATGTGTTTATATCCTTTTCGAGTGCAATCCAAACATAATTGCTTGTTGTATCTAACTGGCTTGCTTGTACGTTATTAAGATGAACGTCGGACGTAATAACATCGCCATCATATTTGATTGCGTCGTCGTCGTCATTTCCGTTACCTTGTGGGGGAGTTATGTGTGGTATTTCTGTAGTTCCGTTAATGTCGGAATATAGCGGCCTGTCAGAATATCTCATTGGTGTTCCTGCGGTATGCCATAACGCCATAACGCCGTTGTCGTTCTCTCTATAAACATCCGTATCGAACAATGCTATCACATTCTGCATTGTATCTTTACCAACCTTTATTTTGAACGAACAGGCCATACAGCAGCCAGTATTGAAATTGACCACCATTTCAGCCTCATCTATTGCCATAGCAAATAAATTGAAGCCGAGAGGTCGTAGTTTGGCAAAGAAGTGAGGGTGTTTCAGATTGAGAGTATCGTCACCAGCGGCTTCTCTTTCGTAAGCATCCCAAGTGTCGTCACAATCGAGGTCGTCGTAACAGAAATCTTCAAATATGTCAGCGCGTATGGTTTGTCCGCTAACCGTGACCGTCATTCCTTCGATAGACGGTTTGATGTCAGAAATCTGTTCAACATGAGTGCGAGGATGTCCCTTGTCTATTATATTCTCAAATTCGTAATAGACATCGCCGCTCGTGTCGCTTGCATAGTTCAAATTCGCAACTTTATATCCATCAGTAATGAAATGCCTCACATACTCGCCAATTTCATAGTCGATACGTTTTCCTCTCACACGACTATATGGATATTGTATTGCGTCAAAGAAGCGTCGCTGACCGTTTGAGTTGTAATAGATAGAAGGCATAAGGTATTGCTGCGGCTGCATATAATACGCTGTGTCGAATGTGATTTTGTCACCTCGTACTGGAGTGCCATTCACAGCAAGGCCATATTGCGAAACATCGTCACCAGCAAAAAGTTTTTGAGGAATACCAGTATTCGTATTCCTGTACCAAACCTTCCTATACACGATAAGATGTGGAAGATTTGACAAACTCGCTGGAGAGGAAGAGGCTTGTGTTGCGACATACACATACGAACTACCATTCCACCTGTAAATCTTTCCAGTAGGAATGTCTCGGTAGCATTTATTTGTCTGTGGGGTTATTTTTGTACCTTGTCCCCATTCCCAATATCCGTTAGTCCAATTCCATCGCGCATACCATCTACCGACATTGTACACGCCAGTAGTCACTTGGTCACAATAGACAAATCTATCGTCCCAAGGTTGTCTGTTTGGCGACATCGGTGACGTGCCTAACGATATTGATTCACCAATATCTTTATCCTCAACCATCCAGTCGAAGATAAACTCTCTACGAGCCGTGCAAGCGCGATATAGGCCACTTTCCGAATAGAAGGCTTCGGGGAAGTTTACATTTACATCACCGTGACCATTATTGTAAACAGGTATCGTGCTTGATTCATACCTATACCCATTTACAAACTCATAGCCAACATTTTGTCTTATCTTAACAAGAACGTGGTTTGAGTTGAACGAAATGTCGTGTAGGGCGAATAGTTCACTTTCTGCGCTTCCAGTATTCGATGTTGTTTCAAGTAGGCTTGAGCCGCTGTTTGTAGAATACCTGTTGGATGAGAAGCGTGCATACAACTGAACTGCCTCATCCATACTTATTTCATATAGAATAATCCTATATTTCTGCTGTGTATTTGGGTCTGTGTATATTGCAGGGTCTATTGTTGGGTACACGTTGTATGGTCTGCCGTACTCAAAATAGTCACCTCTTGCGTTTTTAAGGAACTTGTCGTAGTCGCTTGATTTGTCTATGAGTGTCCTTCCGTAGTTCGTATCTGATGTACTCCTGCGCATATATATCTTACCGCCGAATGTATATGCGTCGCCATATACGGCATAAGTACCGTCAGCCCAAGTAGTACCGTTGTAAGTATATATTTTTCTGTCACTTGAGTTGTAGTATTTATCTCCAGTATTGGGGTATATCGGCTCATTCGTTATCGAGAGAAGCGGCGTGGCCTTTGTTACGGCGTTGTTTATCTTTGTGTATTCATACGGATGTTTCACATACCCGCTACTACCTGTACGCTGGTCGTACAATGCTTGTAGGAATCCGCTTTCACAGGGGTTTGGATAGTAGTAGGGGATATTATCCTCACTACCATAGCCTGTGATGCGTGTAACAATGTCTTTTGTTACATTCTGTCGCGTTATCTGCAACAGGCTATCATCAACACCATATTCGAGCGCGGGGTGCGTGCTTTGGCTTGGGTCGTCGCTACTGCCGAGGTCTGCTTCAAAGTCCGCTATCCATATTGTATAACCATCGACGTAGTACGACACGCCATAGTCGGTGTCGAGGTGGTCAAGAGCCTGTAGTATGCTATTGTTTTCGAGAGAGACGGTGGCGGCTTTCGCAAGTTGTTCTTCGGTGATGCCGCCGTTATTTCCGTTCTTTATCTTTATCTCAACATGATAGCCCGAATATATGGTGGTGTCATTGTGCGTGGTGGCGAATGTAACGCCCTCTTTGATGAGTGAGGCGTTTATACGGTCAGCGAACTCCGAAAGTGTGCCGTAGAACACGAATTTTGAGGAATCTGATACTGGAGCGTCGGGAGTGGATGTAGTAACCACGTCGAACATCTTTGCGTGTTCGATTTTCTCTCGCTCCGACACAAAGTTTATGGTATGCTTGTATCGAGCGTCTGTGTTCTGTAACTGGCTCTGCGGGGTCAGTTTGAAATAGTAACGCTCACCACGAAACACGGTGAATATGTCGGAGAAGCGGAAGGTGTTGGTGTCCCAAAGGTTGTCGTAGCACTCCTTGTCGTAGAAGTCGGCTGTCAGCGTCGGGGTCTTACCCATACGCTCGGCTGTGTAAGTAAAATCTTTGAGGTATATTTGTTCGCTCGTGTTGTGGAAATTGAACGGAACGGCTGGCTGGTATATCTCGTACATATACACCCAATCGCCGTCTATCTGCTTTGCCAAAAACCTATAGTAGCACAAGTCGGCCTCGCAATAAACGGAAAGGTCTGTCAGCGACACGACAGCGTTCTTTACGCCGTAGGTCGCCGTGCTGTCAAGTTCAAGCAGTCTGTACGCGCCGCTGATGTCTTTCGCAAGCATACGGTCGCCGTTTATTAAGCCTATGGACTGCATATAGGTGGCTGTAGCCGTATTTACACCTCGAATACCGCTGTCGAATATCTTTGCCGAATACAGGGTGTATGAAGTCCCTGTATCGGTGTTTACGGCTGTGGTATCGCTTGGCTTTGCATTTCTATAGAGAAGCAAAGTATCGTCCATTATTTCTTATTTTGATTGTTCTTGTTATTGTTGTTTTGCTGGCCTTCTGCGCTGCCTTCACCCTCGCCGCTACCCTCTCCACCGTTATTGTTGGAGGAGAGGGAGGCTTTCATTTCGAGCGTGGCCTTGGTCTCGGCCAGTTTCGCGGCTGCGTCCTCATCTTTCTGTTTCTTGAGACGCTGCATTTCGTCGGGTGCGCTCTCGGTGTTGTTCTCGGTGGCCGTCTGTATCGAGATAATGCCAGCGTTCTTGAGCATAGCAATCATTTCGTTGTACTGGTACTCGTTGACAGGTCGCCACACCTTGAACTCGGCCTTGATGTCGATTTTGGCAAAGTCGGTGATGCCCTTTGCACGTCCAGCCTTGGTCAACTCCTTGGAGAGACCGAACTTGAATAGGCGTACCATCTTATTGAGGGCGTTCTGCCAGTCGATTTTCGCCTGTTCTGCGGCCTCAATATCCATTTCCTGTGTGAGGGCTACGGCAATGCCGCTGATGTCGCCGCTCATGGATATATCCTTCGGCAGGATGAATGTAGTGGAGGTGGCCTTCTGTATCGTCTCTTCGAGCGTTTCGAGGGTCTTGAGCATACCTTCGGGGGAGGGAGGCGTGAGGTATTTCGCGTCGCCGTTTCCTTGGAGTGAATCGTCGTTGAGAATGACGCTACCCGCTATCTTCTGTGCCTTGTCCTTGAATTTGCCCTTGATGTACAGAATACCCCAGCCGTGACGCTTCTGAATTGCGTTGAATACGTTGTAGATAACCTCGTAGCACTCGATAGCCTCCTGTCCGTCACCCCAAGGCACATCGCCTCGTTTGGTGATGAGGGGAATCTCCTTGAAGCCGTGGAGTTTCGGCTGATGCCAACGCCAGCCGCCGATGATAACCTCCTGCGGCACGGTCTCGC
>Ga0265298_10011459_pt1 | contig 10384 bp, 9 predicted proteins | sample AusTroGonzalo_MG_3_FD_193486 | JGI IMG/M metagenome (GOLD analysis project Ga0265298, IMG submission 193486) | Bovine rumen microbial communities from tropical cattle in Woodstock, Queensland, Australia - Gonzalo_01 | ecosystem: Host-associated > Mammals > Digestive system > Stomach > Rumen ... | reverse complement strand
TCGGACACACCACCCCGGCAGCCAGCACCGCGCACGCAGGCGGTCTGTCGTACACTTACTCGATAGGGCAGATAGGACGGCTCGTAATCACCAAGCCCAACGCCGCCGACACCAAAGACGACGGCAAACAGGCTAAGTCCAATGCAGCCCCCAGCGGCAAATACCTCAGCGCAGCCGCCTACCCCAACCCTTGCACCGACTACCTGAAAATCAAGACCGGCGACATCGCAGCCACCAACGCCAAAATACAGATAATCGACAGCAAGGGCAGCACCATCAGCACCGCAGAAACAGCCATCAGCGACAATGGAGAGCTTACAATCGACTTTTCGGCACTCGCGCAAGGCAAATACATAATAAGGATCATCACCAACTATTGCACATACACAGCAACAGCAATAAAAATCTGACATACCATGAAAACGAAATTTTTAAATACAATCGGCATACTGGCAATCGCGCTGTCGGCAGGCACAGCCGGCGCACAGACTTTGCCAAATTCGTTCAACTACCAGGCTGTGATAACGTCGGAGGACGGCTCGCCGGTCAGCAACCACGACATCACCGTAGAAGTGTCGATACTCCAAGGCAACGACTGCGAAAACGGCTCGTGCCCCACGCTCTGGCAGGAGCTCCACTCGCCCAAGACCAACGATTTCGGAAGTTTTAGCATCGAGATAGGCGACCAAAACGCCATCAACACCACAAGCGGTTCGCTCAGCAAATATTCCGACATCGACTGGCTCGACACCAAAAACGGATTTTATTACATGCGTGTGCGCGTTGACTTCGGAGAGGCTGCGTACCTCAACGGAATGACAGACCTCGGCACCACCAAATTTTCCGCCGTGCCGTATTCGCTCGCCGCGCAGACCGCCGACTTTGCCAACGCAATTGCTACAGACGACAATGGCAACATCGGCAATACCATAGGACAGCTCGCCGACGTATCAATCACCAACGCCAAGGCAAACCAAATACTCGTCTATGACGCAACGCTCAAGGCTTGGAAAAACACCGATCCCACAACGGCTCAGGGACTTACAAACATCAACATCACCTCCCCCAAGACCGGCGACCACCTCGTATATAACGCCGAAAATGGCAAATGGGAAAACAAGACCATCTCCACGCCCAAACTCGGCGACCTCTCCGACGTCAAGAATATGACCACACTCAATAGCGGCGACGTATTGTACTACAACGGCACCGACAAGGTTTGGGAAAACAAGGCATTGAAACTCAATTCCATACAAGACGTCAACACCACCGGCGCCAAGACAGGTCAGGTATTGACATACAACGGCTCATTCTGGCTGGCGGAAGACGCATCAAGCAGCGAGACCGTAACCAAACTCACGCAACTCACCGGCGACGTCGCCATCACAACCCCCGCCAACGGTCAGATACTCCAATATCAGGACGGCAAGTGGGTCAACACCGCCAACTCGGCGAGCGACATCTGGATGGTGGACGCAGACAAAAACGTTTACTCCAACAACAAATACGGTAATATTGGCATCGGCACCGGCTCCAGCACGCCGCTGGCTCTGCTCCACATCAAAGACGGCTCCAACAACACCCTCTTCAACGCAAGGGGCATCACAGTAGGTGGCAGCGCCAACAGGGTAAAATCCACCGCTTCCATCGCACTCGGCGGCGGCAATGAAGGCGACGTGGACGGTGTGGCGATAATAGCGGGCAACGGCTCCACAAGCGGCTACACTGCCAAAAACAGCATTATCATGGGCGACAAAGCCAACGGAATCGGAATATGTGGCATCGTGGTTGGCGACAATAGCGCGGTAAAAGACGACTACTGCGCAGTATTTGGCAAAAACCTGACTGCCAACACTTCGTACCAATATATGTTTGGCAAATACAATTCGTCTTCCGACGCCATGTTCGTTGTCGCCAACGGCACGTCAACCACCGCCCCGCTCAATATTTTCACAATTGACGAAACGGGCATTGTAACTGCAAAAGATTACGTCCAGAGCTCCGACCAGCGCCTCAAGACCAACATCAACACTATGACCGGCGCACTCGACAACGTACTTAAGCTCCGTGGCGTGACATTCAACTGGAAGGACTCCAAAAACAACAGCCTCCAACACGGATTCATCGCCCAGGAGATGGAAAAGATATTCCCCAACCTCGTTGGCACCGACAGCAATGGCTTCAAGACCATCAATTACAGCGGCGTAATCCCCGTATTGACAGAGGCAATCAAAACCCAGCAGGAGGAAATCGAATCGCTCAAATCTGAAAACGAGCAGCTCAAATCGACCCTCGAGCAACTTCTCCAGAGAGTGGAGGCTTTGGAAAATAATCGTTAACCCACACCTTATATTATATATATGGACAACAACTACGGGACACAGCAACCAAACAACGGCAACAGCAATTTCAGCAACAGCGACACCAACTTTGTACTTGGCATAGCAGCAATTTTGATTGGACTGGCATCGATGCTGTTCACGCTCTGCGTCCCGTGGCTTACCTGGCTAATCGCGGCGGTGGGCGTTGCCTGCGGCATCATCGGTTGGCGAAATCAGAAAAAGGAAGGCAAGCCGGCGCCGTTGCAAATCATCGGCACCATCATATCAGGCATCAGCCTCCTTGTGGCAACGGCAATTATAATTGCATTCCACATCACCATCAACAGACTCGAACAAAATTTCAACGAAATGGACTCGATGCTCAACAAAATGCGCGACTCGATACAAGGTTGGGACACCCTCACCTGGCCCACAGAGTTCCAAGAGCCCGATTCCACGTTTTTCATCGACAATTATTAAAAAGGAATTATAATACGATATGCATTGTAGAGACGTTGCGTGCAACGTCTCTACTGCTATTATATGGGGAATAAAATATGAAACGATTGAATTGTGTGGAGACGTTGCGCGCAACGTCTCTACTGCTATTGGACGGGGAATAAAATCATAAAAATATTTTGTATAGGTCGCCACCGAATGGCAATTATGCATTATGAATTATGCATTATGAATTGAATTATGCATTAATATCACCTTCTTTGTCTCAAAAAAATCTTCATCAAAAACATCGGGAATATTATAAACCTTGCACCTGTCGGCGAAGGGGGCTATCTCCTCGGCAAAATCGCCGCCTTTGAGATATACAATCCTTGATGGCGCACCCTTGACGAGATTGTCGCGGGTCTGCTTAACGAAATTTGGGAAGGCTGTCACGGCACGGCTCACAATAGTGTCAAACCGCTCCTTAAACATATTTGACTTAATCTGTATGCCTCGAGCGTTCTTAAGTCCAAGGCGGGCGATGACGTCATTGACCACCGTAATCTTCTTGCCGATTGAATCTATCAGCGTAAACTTTTTGTCGGGATACATAATCGCCAACGGAATACCAGGAAATCCGCCGCCCGTACCCACGTCAAGGATATTGTGCGACTGCTCCAGGAGATTGAACTTTGCAATCGCCAATGAGTGCAGGATATGGCGCACCACGAGCTCACCGATGTCAGCCCGCGAAATCACATTGATCTTCTCGTTCCACTCGGGATACAAGCTCTCAAGCATTTCATACCGCGCCGCCTGCTCGTCAGTAATCTCAGGAAAATATTTTTTCAATTCAAGATTCATAATGCACAATTCATAATCGCCATCCGGCTGTTGTATCTATTACTTCAATTACTTCAATCACTTGCCTAAATCCTGTCCTTCTTCACCTTGTAATCCTTGAAGGTGGCTACAAGCAGCTCGCGGGAGCGGTACAGACGCGCCTTCACAGTGCCGATTGGGATGCCAAGCTCTTCGGCAATCTCGGTGTATGACTTTTCCTTGAAATAGCGCATTATGGTGATTTCGCGGTAGTCTTCATGTAACTGCGAAACTATCTGCCACATATAATCCGCCTTTTGCTCGCGTATCATGCGCTCCTCCGGGTCGTCGGAATTTTCTATCAGCTCGGGCACACCGATGGCTGGCGATACGCCGTCGTCTGCATCGGGGTCGTTGTCGATGGAAATCATCCTGAGCCTCCTGCCCCTGATGAAGTCAATCACATTGTTGGTGGCAATCTTGAACAGCCACGTACTGAACGCCCGCTCCGGCTTGTAAAAAGCGATGTTGCGAAACGCCTTGCCAAATGATTCCATCGTAAGGTCTTCCGCGTCATGCACATTCTTCACCATGCGGCTGATCATGTGGAACATCGATTCCCTATACTTCGACAATAGACGGGCATACGCCTTTTGGTCGCCCGCCTTGGCACGCTCCACGAGGTCAAGGTCTTCCTTGGCCTTCTCCGAAAACTCCATGCCCTGCTTATCGTTTACTTCTGCTTCTACTTCCATTTCAGTCGTTCCCTTCTTATGTTGCCCAATATCATCTGCACAAGGTTGATATAAGGCAGGATTATGTCAAATAGCAACGCCAAAGCCTTGACGCCATTTATCTTGAACCTATTGGCGGCCTTGGATATTGTGTATATGAACACCAAGTACCTCGTCAGGAACAATGCCCCCGTCACGATGTACAACGGCTCAAAAAACGACAGTGCCACCGCCGCAAGGTAAAAATAGCTCCTCGCCATCGGTTCCATCGCGAGCAGGAATTTGTGGCTGCCCTTGTAACGCTCCGACGCTGAAAAATGCCGCTGCTTCTGGGTGTTCCATTGATGGAAGGTCTCCTTGGACTCGCACATTGTGAACGAATCGGGATTGTAGGAGACTGCGACACGGCGTTTCTGCGCATTCTCGTTGACAAAAAGGTCGTCGTCGCCCGACATCAGACGCGAGTGCGAGACGAAACCCTTGCTCTTTACAAACAGCGACTTGCGGTACGCCAGATTACGTCCCACGCCCATATAAGGCATCCCCGCCTCTGCGAAGGTGTAGTACTGCAACGCGATGAAGCCCGCGTCGTACCTTATCAACCTATTGAGGAATCCCGGACGCTCCTCGTAGCCGCCGTAGCCGAGTACAAAATCGTTGCCATCGGTAAAATGCTGGCTCATCGTGCGTATCCAGTTTTTGGAGACCGGCATGCAGTCGGCGTCGGTCAGGAGCAACCACTCGTGTTTTGCAGCCTTGATGCCAATGGTGAGCGCGAGTTTCTTGCCCTGGCGGAACTGCGTATTGTGCGAAATCTCAGTCACATACAAGTTGGGGTACTTCTGCTTGTACTCGTCGAGAATCATCTCGGTGTCGTCGGTGCTTTGGTCATTGACCACCACCACCTCAAAGTCGGGATAATCCTGCTCGAGAACGTGAACAAGGCGAGTGCGGAGGTTGTCTGCCTCATTTTTGGCGCAGATGACCACCGATACGGGCACAACGGGGTTGTAGGGCACTTGCTTCTTCCTGCGCCCCACCCTCACAAACACTATCAGATAATACAGCATCTCGATAAGCCAGGCCAGTGCCAACGACCAGACTAACCAAAACTGCCAACAATGAATGTCAGATAATAAGTCAATTAAAATCTCTATCATAATAAAATTTGCATCTTAACGCAAAATTACAATCTTTTTTTATTATTAAAAAATAAAATGTTTACTTAAATGAAATTTTTGAATTAACTTTGCATCCATGAAATTCAAGATAACACATACAGACATCAAAACGAACGCCCGCACCGGCGTCATAAGCACGGATCACGGCGAGATTCCGACCCCGATTTTTATGCCCGTAGGCACTGTAGGGTCGGTCAAGGGCGTTCATCAACGCGAACTCAGCGACGACATCAATGCCAAAATCATCCTTGGCAACACCTACCACCTGTACCTCCGCCCGGGCATGGACATCATCCACAAGGCTGGCGGCCTGCACAAATTCATTGGCTGGGACAGGGCGATCCTGACCGATAGCGGCGGATTCCAGGTGTTTTCGCTCGCCGAAAATAGGAAAATCACCGACCAGGGCGTCACATTCCGCTCCCACATCGATGGTTCTAAGCACCTTTTCACTCCGGAAAACGTAGTGGACATCGAACGCACCATAGGCAGCGACATCATGATGGCTCTCGACGAGTGCACCCCCTACCCCTGCACCTACGAATACGCCACCAAGTCGCTCGACATTACGCACAAGTGGCTCGCAAGGGGCGTCAAGCATTTCAATGAGAGCACCCCGCTCTACGGACACTCCCAGGCGTACTTCCCCATCGTACAGGGCAGCGTGTACAAGGATTTGAGGGAGAAGTCGGCGGAGTTTATTGCAAGTCAGGGAATGGACGGCAATGCCATCGGCGGCCTCTCCGTAGGCGAACCCGTGGAAATGATGTACGAGATGATTGAGGTAGTCAACAACATACTCCCCAAAGACAAGCCGCGATACCTGATGGGCGTTGGCACTCCCGCCAATATTATAGAAGGTGTGGCAAGGGGCATAGATATGTTTGACTGCGTGATGCCCACCCGCAACGGCAGGAATGGCATGATATTCACCTCGCAGGGTACAATCAACCTCAAAAACGAGAAGTGGAAGGACGACTTCTCGGAGCTCGACCCCAACGGCACGTCGTTCGTGGATCATTGCTATACAAAGGCTTACTTAAGGCATCTCGTGGTATCCGGCGAAAGGCTCGCGGCGCAGATTGCAAGCATACACAACCTCGCATTCTACCTCGCACTCGTCGCCGAAATCCGCACACGCATCGCCGACGGCACTTTTGCCGAGTGGAAGGACGACGCCGTGAAACGAATGATGCAAAGACTATAACACAAATGAACAATTGACAATTGATAATTGACAATTTTTGGGTGTTGTCAATTGTCAACTGTCAATTGTCAATTACAACAAAAAATGTTCAAGATATTAGACAGATACATAATCAGGAAGTTCCTCGGCACGTTTTTCTACTCGCTCGTGCTGCTGATATCGATTGTGATAGTATTCGACATCCAGGAAAAGTTCGACGACTTCATCGAGAAAAAAGCGCCGCTGGACGCCATTATATTTGATTATTACGTGAACTTTGCGCCCTACTACGCCAATATGTTCATGTTTCTGTTCATATTCATATCGGTGATTTTCTTCACCTCCAAGCTCGCAGGCAATAGCGAAATCATCGCAATGCTCAGCGCGGGCATCAGTTTCAAGAGGATTCTGGTGCCGTACTTTGAATCGGCGGCGGTGCTTGCCGCGTTGTCATTCGTGCTGAGCGCATACGTATTGCCGCCTGCAACCGCCATAAGGCTCGATTTTGAAAATACATACATCAAACGCGCCTACGTAAACACCTCGCGCAACATCCACCGCCAGGTGAACGACTCCACACGCCTCTACATGCAGAATTACGTTGCCTCATCCAACATCGGCAACCGTTTCAGCTGGGAGGTCTATGACGGCAAGGTGCTCAAAGAAAAACTTATGAGCGACAACATCCGCTGGGACTCCACGAAGGGCAAATGGCACATCACCAATTATTACATCCGCTACATCACCCAAAATGGCGATTCAGTGGTGTCAGGCAAGGGTATGGACACCACATTGGCGATAATACCCAAGGACTTCAATTCGCGAATCAACCAGATAGAGACCCTCAATTCTGACGAACTCAGCGAATACATCGACGAGCAGGAGCGTCGCGGCAACGAAAACATCGTGGCGTTCAAGGTGGAAAGTTACAAGCGCATCGCCTTCCCCTTCGCGTGCTTCATACTTACGCTGATAGGCGTCACCCTATCGAGCAAAAAGGTGCGCGGCGGCATTGGCGTCAACCTCGGACTTGGATTGGCGTTGAGCTTCAGCTACATATTGTTTATGCAGATATTCACACAATTTGCAATAGGCAGCACTTTGCCACCGTTGCTTGCGGTGTGGATTCCCAACATCCTGTACACAATAATTGGCATCGCGCTATATTTCAAAGCACCCAAATAGCAAAAACACACGACCGCAATGGATTTCAACGACGAAGATACTGTCTATAAAGTGGCTGCCACAATGATACCCGGCGTAGGCTCGGCGGGCATCAGGAAACTCGTCGCCAATTGCGGTTCGCTGCGCAACCTGTTTCAGGACACCGACACGCTCGCAAAAGATGGCATCATCCCCGCCCGCATCGCCGATGCCATCCGCAGCAACAGCCTCATCGACAAGGCAAAAGCACAGATAGAAATCTGCATCCGCCATCACATCGACATTCTGCATATTCTCGACCACAATTATCCACGGCGACTTGCACAATGCGAAGGCGCACCGACATTGCTATACTCGCTCGGCAAGATCAATTTTGATTCGTCGCGCACTCTCGGCATCGTAGGCACGCGCTCCTGCGATTCCGACGGCAAAAACAATATATTCTCCCTCATCGAAAGGCTCAAGGCCGACAATATCAATGTAATCATAATCAGCGGTCTCGCCACCGGCGCCGACACTTACGCGCATCAGGCGGCGTTGCAATACGGACTGCCAACGGCAGCTGTGCTCGGACACGGACTCAATATGGTGTACCCCGCCGAAAACCGCAAACTCGCCGGCGACATCGTGCACTCCGGCGGCGCACTCATCACCGAATATTATTACGGTCAGCCCGTCAACAAAAACAATTTTGCACGGCGCAACCGCATCATCGCTGGACTCTGCGACGCCCTCATTGTGGCGCAGAGCAAGATAAAAGGCGGCGCACTCATCACCGCCGAAGACGCCCAAAAATTTCGCCGCGAAGTGTTCGCCTTCCCCGGGCGCACCACAGACCGCCTATATGCAGGGTGCAATCATTTGATTACCAGCAATATCGCCACGCTCATCTCCAATGCCAACGATTTGAAGAAGATGATGGGCTGGACCAGTTCACAAAAAAAGAGCCCCGTACAAACGGAGCTCAATCTCACGCCACTATCCACAGAAGAAGTGGCTGTAATTGATGTTCTACGCGCCAACGGCCCTACATACATCGACACCATTGCCGCAATTACCAAAATGCCGATGCAAGAATTGTCGTCGCTGCTGCTCTCGATGGAGTTTAAGGATTTGGTGACATCGCTGCCCGGCAAACAATACGAGGCGAGATAGATTATTGTTCTTTTTCTGGCAGACGCTGCGTCTTGCCGCTGAAAGCATCAAGCAATTTAGACGGTCTGCCGTTAGTCAAAAATCCGCCCATCTTGTAACCATTCCAGCCGTCAAAGCACTGCGGCTCCCAATAAAAAACGCCCAAACATCTCGGCACCTCGTCACGGGTGCGGGTTACAATGTCATTGACGGCACGACGCGCATCATACGTATCTGGACGTGTGCATCCCACCTCGCATACCATCACATCCTTGCCATAGACCTCTACGAGTTTGTTGAGGTTGGCGACGAGAGAATCGATGTTTTTGGCGTACCAATCATTTTCAGTAATATCGGGATAAATCGACAATCCAAAAATGTCGTAAACTGCACCACCTTTCACCAATTTTTCAAGTCCCCACGAAAAATTGTGCCACTCGTGCCCACGGTCAAAATGGATGATGGTCTTGCAACCAGGAAACACATCCTTGGCGGCTTTTTGCGCCGCATTGTGGACGACGATATAATTAGCTGTACCAGAATCTGTAAGGAGGTCGCAATTGAGGACTGCCTCGCTGCGGTCTGATTGCGTCTTCAACATTCCGTTGGTGGTTTCGTTGCCAATCTGAACCCACTCAACATCGATACCAGCGTTTTTCAGTCCTGTCAAAACGTCCTTTGTGTGTTCGGCGGCGGCAGCGGCGAGAGCGTTGACGTCAGCGATTGAATCCCACGCCTCGGGCTTGCGCTGCTGTCCGGGGTCTGCCCAGTTGTCGGAGTAATGGAAGTCTATCATTATCTTGTATCCGAGGGCGTAAGCGCGTTTTGCCTTGGCTATTACGTCCGCCTTGTCGCACCACGGGCCGTAACCATTTTTGTTGGTAGGCTGCACCCATACACGGAATCGCGCAGCATTGAACCCGATGGATTTCATCAGGTCGTAACATTCACGCTCCTTGCCGTCGTTGTCGTAAAATTTAATCCCCTTAGCCTCCATCTCCGTCAGCCAACCAGAATCCGCGCCGTAAATGTATGGGCGATTGGTGGGCGCATCGCCGCATCCCGCAAGCGATACCGCCAACGCACAAGCTATTAACAATTTGCTGTATTTCATTTTCTTAGTTTTTTGATTTCACAATGTAGCTCCATTTTTGGTTTTCGATGTCGAATGTAACCTCAAATGTGCCACTCTCGTTGCCAAACCAGAAATTGTCGTTCTTGGAGCCTTTCACAAACGAATACTGAGAGTTCCAATCGGAAACGCCATACGTGTTGCCGTCATTGTCCTTGACACGGAAGTTGTACCAATTGGATGTTACGGTCACTGTTGCCTTGTACGTGCCGTCGTCCTGTTTTTCGGCGATGCCAAACCGCTCGCCAGAAGATTTGTCCATCAAAATC
>Ga0265298_10011458_pt1 | contig 10384 bp, 5 predicted proteins | sample AusTroGonzalo_MG_3_FD_193486 | JGI IMG/M metagenome (GOLD analysis project Ga0265298, IMG submission 193486) | Bovine rumen microbial communities from tropical cattle in Woodstock, Queensland, Australia - Gonzalo_01 | ecosystem: Host-associated > Mammals > Digestive system > Stomach > Rumen ... | reverse complement strand
GCCTGCACCCAGCCGCGCCGCCTCGCCGCCGTCACCGTCGCGGAACGGGTCGCCGAGGAGCTCGGCTCGCCCGTCGGGTCACTCGTCGGCTACCAGCACAGGTTCGCGAAGAAGGTCTCCGACTCGACGCGCGTCAAGTTCATGACGGACGGAGTCCTCCTCGCAGAGACGCGCGCCGACCCGCTCCTCAGGGCTTACGACGCCATCATAGTCGACGAGGCGCACGAGCGCTCGCTTAACGTCGACTTCCTCCTCGGCATCCTCAAGCGCATCCTCGCCCGGCGGCGCGACCTCAAGGTCGTCGTCTCCTCCGCGACGCTCGACTCGAAGCGCTTCTCCGAGTTCTTCGGCGGCGCGCCCGCGATCTCCGTCCCCGGCAGGCTGTACCCGATTGAGATACGCTACCAGGAGCCGCCCGACCGCGAGGAGCAGGACCTCGCCCGCGAGGTCACGAGGGCCCTCGCGACGCTTCCGCCGAAGGACGACGTGCTCGTCTTCCTCCCGGGCGAGCGCGACATCCGCGAGACCGCCGACCACCTTCGGCGCACGCCCTCGTTCGCGGCGGACGACGTGATCCCACTCCTCGCGTCCCTCCCCGCCGGCGAGCAGCAGCGCGCCTTCCGCCTCTCCGCGCGCCGGCGCGTCGTCCTCGCGACCAACGTCGCCGAGACGTCAGTCACGATCCCCGGAATCCGCGCCGTGATCGACTCCGGCCTCGCGCGCATCTCGCGCTACGTGCACCGCACGCAGGTGCAGCGCCTCCAGATCGAGCCCGTCTCGCAGGCCTCCGCCCGCCAGCGCGCGGGAAGGTGCGGAAGGCTCGGGCCCGGCACCTGCATCCGCCTCTACTCCGAGGAGGACTTCGACTCGCGCGAGGCATACACGCCACCGGAGGTCCTGAGGTCCTCGCTCGCCGGCGTCATCCTCACCATGCTCGACCTGCGGCTCGGCGACATCGAGTCCTTCCCCTTCATCGACCCGCCGAAGCCCGCGATGGTGCGCGAGGGCCTCAGGGAGCTCCTCGAGCTCGGCGCGATAAGGCGCATAGGCGAGCGGGGCGAGGAGGGACGCGGGATAGGCCTCACGAAGACCGGACAGAAGCTCGCGCGCATCCCCGTGGAACCGCGCCTCGCGCGCATGCTGCTCGCCGCCTCGCAGTTCGCGACCCTCCCTTCCGCGGTACCCGTGGTCGCCGCGATGAGCTGCGACGACCCGAGGCGGCGCCCTGTGGACGAGCGCGAGAAGGCGGACCAGGCGCACGCGCCCTTCCGCAAGCCAGGCTCGGACTTCCTCGGCACGCTCGCGCTCTGGAAGTGGTGGGACGAGCAGTCGAAGTCGCTCTCGCAGTCGCAGCTAAGGAAGCTCGCGAAGAAGACGTACCTGTCGTATCCGAAGATGCGCGAATGGCGCGACCTCGTGCGGCAGCTCACGGAGCTCTCGCGCAGGCTCGGACTCGACGTCGAAAGCGACAACGGCGGCCCGGACTCGCTCCACCGCGCGCTCCTCTCGGGACTGCTCGCCCGCATCGGGCACCTCGACCCCGAGACGCACGACTACCGCGGCGCGCATGCCCTCCGCTTCGCCCTGCACCCAAGCTCGGTCCTGGGGATGAAAAAGTCTTGGAAAAGAGACCTCAGACCAGAGGCGGAAGCGGCATCTCGACTCAAACACCCAAACACTCAGACACTCAAACACTCTCCTGAATGGATCGTCGCCGGAGAACTCGTCGACACCTCGCGCCTCTTCGCGCGGAACGCGGCGACGATAGACGTCGGATGGATCGAGTCGCTCGCCGCCGACGTCGTCAAGCGCAGCTACCGCGAGCCGGAGTGGGACGCGACGAACGGATTCGTCCGCGCGACGGAGCAGGTGACGCTCTACGGACTCGTCATCGTCCCCGCGAGGCGGCGCGACTTCAGCCGCATCGACCCGGAGACCTCAAGGCGGCTCTTCATCCTCTGCGGACTCGTCAGGTGCGAGTTCCCGCGTCCGCCGCGCGAAGTGCGCGAGAACTCCGCGCTCATCGCCGAGATGCGCCGCCGCGCCGAGCGAATGAGGCGTCCCGAGCTCTTCGACGAAGACGCGCTCGCCGCGCACTTCGACGCGGCGATCCCGCCGGACGTCGTCTCCGCGCAGGCACTCGCCAAGTGGCTGTACGCGGCGACGGACGAGGAGAAATCGCGCTTCCGCCTCGACAGGCGCCGGTGGCTCCCGAAGGTCGGCGTGTCGTCCGCGGCGTTCCCGGACTCCCTCCGCATCGGAAACGTGCGGCTCGCCCTTTCGTACCGCCACGCCCCGGACGACCCGTCGTCGGACGGCATCACGTGCACCGCTCGGAAGTCCGACGCCGCCGCGCTCGCCCTCTGGAACGCCGACTGGCTCGTCCCCGGCGCGCTTCCGGAAAAGATATCGTTCCTCCTGAACTCGCTGCCGTCGGCGCTTAGGCGCACGGTCTCCCCGATCGCCGACACCGTCGCGATAATCGCGCCGCTCCTCAAGCCCGACGAACGTCCGCTCGCCGACGCAGTGCGCGACACGCTCAAGAGCCACAACGGGATCATCGTCCCGACGTCCGCATGGGCGAACGTGAAGTATCCGCCGCACCTCCTGGTGCGCTATCGCGTAAAGGACGACAGCGGACGCGTCGTCGCGGAGACGCGCAGCCTCGACGAGGCGCTTTCGGCCGCGGGGATCAAGTCCGCGTCAACCTCCGCAGGCTCGGCGCAGGGCGACGCTGCGACGCACGCCGAATGGGACTTCCCGCCCGTCCCCGAGAGGAGCGAGTCGAGCTCCGCGGGATGGAAGCTCGTGCACTATCCGGCGCTCGCGGACGAAGGCGACGGCGTCTCGGTGCGGCTTTTCAAGTCCGAAGCCGCCGCCGCGCGCTCGCACGCCGCCGGCGTCGCGCGGCTCGCGTTCATCCGCCTCGCGGGGAAGACCCGCCCGGCATTCGCGTCGAAGCGCCTGCCGCTCGGCGCGGCGCTGTACCTGAAGTCGATCAACTACGACTCCGAGAGGATCGGCGCGGACATCCTCTGGTCGGCGATCCGCTCCGCCGCGGTCGACGGGCTTCCCTCGGTCCGCTCCGGCGAGGACTTCGAGTCGCGCATCAGGGAAAGGCGCGGCGCAATCGCCGCGGCGAAGTCCGAGATCGAGTCGCTGTTCGCCTCCGCGCTCGAGTCGGCGTCGAAATGCTCGGACGCGCTTGCGACGGCAAACGTCGCCGACGACGTTGCGGACGCGATCGAGACGCAGCTCGCGTGGCTCGTATTCCCCGGCTTCGCCAAGGCCGTGCCGCTCGAGCGCCTCAGGCACTACGCACGGTACTTAAGGGCGATGGCCGTGCGCATTGACAGGGCGAGGTCGAATCCGTCCGGCGACCGCGCAAAGGAGTCGCGCGTCTCGCCCTACTGGGAGCGCTACCGCGAGGCCGCCAAGTCCAAGGACCAGGGCATAGACCGCGAAGCGCTCGCGGAATACCGCTGGATGGTCGAGGAGTTCCGCGTGTCCGTCTTCGCGCCCGAGGTCCGCGCGGCGGTCCCGGTCAGCGAAAAGCGGCTCGACGCAAAGTGGTCCGAGATCTCGTCCCGCGGCGAGGCCTGAGGCGCGGCGTCAGCGGCGCACCTCTCCGACGAGGACCTGCGGATGCGCCTCGCGTATCTCCACCTTCACCTTCTCGCCTGTCGCGAACTTCGCGCCCGAGACGTCCCACACGACGATGCGGTTCCCCGAGTCGCGCCCGGACCACCTGTCGGCGACGCGCTTCGACGGGCCTTCTGCGATGACTTCGCGGACGGTTCCGACGAGCCGGTCGTTGCGCTCCTGCCCGCGGCGTTCCTGGTCCGCGAGAAGCACCTGGTCGCGGCGCTCCTTCTCGGACGTCGGCACATCGTCGGGAAGAGCGGCGGAGCGCGTGCCCGGACGCGGCGAGTACTTGAAGACGAACGCATTGTCGAACCCCGCCTCCTCCATCAGCGAGCGGGTAGCCTCGAAGTCGGACTCCGTCTCGCCCGGATAGCCGACGATGACGTCGGTCGTGACGGCGAACTCGGGGTCGAAGTCGCGAAGCTTCCTCACTGCGGCGAGATACTCCTCGCGCGTGTAGCGGCGCCCCATCTCGGCAAGGACGCGGTCGGAACCGGACTGGACGGGAAGGTGCAGGTGGCGGCATATCTGCGGAAACTCGCGGTAGGCGCGCACGAGCTCGTCCGTGCAGCCCTTCGGATGGGCGCTCGTGAAGCGGATGCGCTCGATGCCCGGCACCGAGGCGATGGCCTCTAGAAGCCGCGGGAACGCCTCTTTGTACCCGCCCGGACTCGGCGCGTCCCTCTCGTCCCACGCCGCATTGCGCACGCCGTACCGGAGCACGCTCTGCCCAAGGAGGCACACCTCCCTGACGCCGCGCTTCGCGAGCGCGGAGACCTCGGCGACGACCTCTCGCGCGGGGCGCGAGTACTCGTGTCCGCGAACTTCCGGGACGATGCAGTAGCTGCAGCGGTTGTCGCATCCGAGCAGGACCGTCACGAACGCCTGCCATCCGCCCTCGACGTGCGCTGCGAGACAGTCCGGCACGAGGTCCTCGCCAAGCTCGAGACGGGGGAAGCGCCCTTCCTCGACAATGCGCGGAATGAGTCCGAACGCGCGCGGCCCTACGGCGAAGTCGAGCTTCGGGAGTCGCTTGAAGACGTCCGCGCCCATGCGCTTTACGGCGCAGCCCATGAGTCCGGTCAGCTTCTTCGCCGCGATGATGTTGCCGACCTTGCCGATTGCCTTTTCCTCGGCCTTCTGCCTGACCGTGCAGCTGTTGACGATGACGAGCTCGGCGTCCTCTTCGCCCGCCGCCTTCTCGTGTCCCGCCGCGACGAGCAGAGCCTCGACGGCCTCCGAGTCGCGCACGTTCATCTGGCATCCGTATGTGTGTATGTGGAATTTCATGCGATATTACTTATGTCCGTGCTTGGCAGGCTAGGGCTCTACGAGACGGGGCGTGACGAAGACAAGGACAAACCTGTCCTCGTCGCCTTTGCGCCTGTCAGCGCCACCGCCGAAGACATATGTAGCGCCAGGCCTTATGCTGACTTTCGTGTCTGTGCACGCGCGAACAGGGAAGAACGGCTGTTCCATCGGAAGATCGTATGTCGCAGCACCCTTCCACTTCGCCTTCGCGCCATAGTCCTTCCACTCGGGCTCGCCCACAAGCTGCGTGTTCAAATCGATATCGATAAAATTGCCGTCATCCGTCAATATCGGCGTTATTTGCACAAACGTCCCGACCTCGCGCATCGTAAACGACTGCGGCTCGACGGCCGCGCCCGTGGAGTAGTTTCCGTAGACGGTGTTCGTGCCAACCGTCTGATTCCATTCCGCAAGCAACACATCGTAGTCAGTCGGATAGATGTATTCCGTGAGACCCTTGAGAACCATCTCCTCCCCTGGGCGCGTGACGAGGCGCGGCGACTCGAGGAGCTTGGCGCCTCCATGCGCCATCAGCCGATCCTGCAAGACCGCCGCATTGACGCGGTTCGTGCCGAAGTAGCCGACTTCCGAAAGAGTCTTCCTGTCCGCCGATATGTATCGAATGTCAAGCTCGATATTATTCCAACAGACATTGTTATAGATACTCGCCCAGAGTTTCGCAACCTTGCCAAGGTTTTCAGGCGTGTTCTTTACCCAAATGCGATTGAGCGACCTGAGTTTGTGGAGAGACGAACCCTCCGGCCATTCTACGCCAGCGCCTTCAGTGAAGAACTCCTTCCATCCGCGCTCGTTTTCTGCGACTTCGGCGGCCTTCTCCTCTTTCGTCTTGGGTTTTGCATCTGGATCAGGACATACTCGCATCACATCAACAAATGACTGCTGATAGTTGAATGTGAATGTCCACGACTCCATTCCATAGGACTCAAACTTGCGACGAACCTCAGGGTCGCTCAAGCGCCGACTCGGCGGTACGCAATTGCCACCATCGCAGTCAACAAGCCGCGCTGTGACAAAGACAAGGACAAACTTGTTTTCGTTTGCTCTGCGGGAATCAGTCACGCCGCCGAAGACGAGGGTGCGGCCAGGGCGGACGCTGACCTTTGTGTCGACGCTCGCCCTAACGGGGAAAAACGGCTGTTCCATCGATAGGTCGTACGTCGTCGCACCTTCCCACTTCGCCTTCGCGCCGTAGTCCTTCCATTCGGGCTCGCCCACAAGCTGTGCATTGATCCAAAGATCAATCAAGCTTCCGTCATCCGTCAATTCCGGCGTCACCTGAACAATCGGCCCGACCTCGCGCATCGTAAACGACTGCGGCTCAAGGGCACCCAACACACATTGACAAGAATTCGTTCCTGGCACAGCGTCATTGCATGGCAAGGCGACGCAACCAGCAGGCAGCCGAGGCAGCTGCAAATCATAGTCCGTCGGATAGATGTATTCAACTACTTGCTTGCCGACGGCTTCTTCACCCGGACGCGTGACGACGCGCACCGACTCAAGAAGCTTGGCGTCTGGACGCGCCATCAGCCGTTCCTGCAAGACCGCCGCGTCGACGCGGTTTGTGTCGAAGTAGCCGACGGCCTCAAGCGCCGCGCGACCTGTCTCGACGAAGCGTGTGTCGATCTCGACATTAAAGGGTTTCAATGCAAACTCGTCGAGAATCTTCTCGAACTTCGCAAGGTTCTCGGGCGTGTTCCGCACGTTCAAAGTTCCCGCAGTCTTCACGTGGACAATGCTGGAACCTTCCGGCCAGTCGACCCCCAAAAGGCCAAGCGCACATTTGAAAGAGGCCTCCTCGTCATAGGAATCATCTTCACGATCGGCAACTTTCAACCCCTCTTTCTTCATCCATATTTCAGCATCCTCGTCAAGCGACATGCGCTCGACACAGGCAGGCACAATCGGATACACCCGCAGTTCCATCGGCTCGGCGGCCGACACTTCGCCTAGGCAGGTTATCCCTGCCACAAGTACCAACAAAAAACAACTCCTTTTCATATGCACTCCCTTACGGCCGGATTGCAGATGCGAGCCATCTTCTCAACTATTTCAGGCATCTTCATGCTTACTGCGGATAGTATAGCATAATTCCAACTTGCGCGGCATCTCCACGCGGCAAATCCGACACGATGACAGCAACGCGCAAACAAGCCTTTTACAACGATTCTTCGTGGCCTGCCCCGCCCCGTCCTCCATTGACTGGTTTTATTCCACGAGCTTTCTTGCGGCGTCGTAGTCGCTGGGGGCGACGAGGACGCACATCCGCGTGCCGAGTCCGCCGTTCCCAAATCGGTGCCAGGCACGGTCTTCTTTGAGCAACTCAAGCCGGCAGCGGATGTGCGCCCTTTCAAGCTCCTCGGCCGCCGCCTTGGCCTCGTGGACGGCGACATCGTCCATCAGCACTGCCCAGCCCTTCCACATCGACACCTCTTCCCCGGAAACATTCTCCTCCCGCCAGTCGATTCCGCCATCGTCGTCGCCAAGCTCGCTGATGTCCTTGATCCGCTTCATCCTTGAAACAGCACGCAACTGCGACACTATGAACAGCACTACGACTGCAAGGACGCCTATGCCCACGCCCAGATTGCCATTCTTCGTGATGCCTGCAAGCACGGCCGCCGCAAGCAACGACAGGATGAGAAGCTTTTTGTTCACTTATTCTCCTTCTTCTCTGACGAAAGCCCTTTATTCAGTGCCGCGCAGATGTCGTCGCAGAGGCGCGGATACCAGGCAATCGAGGATTTCTCGAGGTCGGGGCGGCGGCCCTTGCGCATGTCGTAGGGCGCCATGACGATCTCGACGTTCTTGAAGCCGACCTTGGCGACGAGATAGAAGACATCCTCTATCGCCTTGTCGCCGATCGGCACGCAGCCGACGGTGGCGTTCGAGCCGTGGATCATGATGTCGCCGCCGAGATTGGTCCGCCCCTCCTTCGCCGCCATCGCCTTGTCGAAGTCGTTCGGATACGACACCTTGAACGAAAGGTGGAAGCTGCTGTTCGGGTTCATGTATTCGACGCGGTAGATTCCCTCGGGGATCTGCAAATCCCCTTCGCGCAGCTTCGGACCGAGCTTTCCGCTGAACGCCGTCATCTTGTAGACGATCGGCTTCTCCCACCCCGGCGACGAAAGCTCGACCGTTCGCTCTTCCTTGAACACATTGATGCGCAGCTTCGACCCCGCCGCCGTCGCGAGCAACGCCAGCGCCGGCTTCGACTTCTCAATCTCCGCGACAACCCCTTCGGTCGTGCGGCGAGTCGCCTTTTCTTTTACCGCATCCTTACCCATCTCCACCGCCTCCGCAACTGAAAGTCCGTTTACGCGAAGCCCCAGCGCGACCCCGCCCACGCCAACCGCCACCGCAACCGCGACAAATAGAATGAACTTCTTCATAAACGTCAACGCCTCTTATAGACGAGATAGGTCTTCCCTCCTGCTGAAAGCTTCTGCAGAATTCCAAAGTTCTTCTCATCATGATAACTGGAGACGTCAAACTCCTCCGGCAGCTCAACCGCCACCCGGATCGCCTTCATAAGGGCCCGAAAATTATCGCCTGCTCTGGCCTTGTCTACGTTGCCATACCCAGACCCAGGCGTAAAGCATTCGGAGGGCGGAAGCTTGCCGATGACCTCGAACACAACCACCCACTCGCGCGTATCTATGCCGCCGAGGAAGACGAGCTGCGACCGCTCGATGTGCGTGGGTTTGCATATGCACTCTTGTATCAATCCCTCGCCGGGAGAGGTCGCCATGCGAGTCGGAACGCACCATGAGAAGACTATGGCAACCGCATAGATGAAGAAACAGACCACCCCCAACGCCAGCTGTATGGCAGCCTGCCTGAACTTGCGTCTCAAGAGCGACACAACCATCGCCACGCCGACATTCACCCAAAGGGCAAACAGCAAGCCCAAATGGATGTTTTTCGGCCACGCGACAAGGTCGGAAAGCATTCCGTTAAGCATCTGGAGGGCAAACAGCACCACCCCCATCGCGACAAAGAGCGCAAAAGCCCCCCACCACGTATCGTAGATAACGCCGACCGCCTTTCGCCAAAATGTCTTTTCCATTAGAAAAAATGTATCATTGTTCCGTGCCACCCGTCAACCCGAACGGGTCGTTTTTTAAATAACGGCCACCGCCATAAATCAACCCGAACGGGTCGATTCTAAAACCGCCACCGCATCCGCTGAAAGTAGCATTCACCCTAAAAACAGCAGTTGATATTCTCGGTTGCGCTTGTATCTCACGCAGAGACGCGGAGAGCGCGGAGTTTTGTAGACTTACTGGCGAATAACCCCCATCTGCCGCACTCACCTAATGAATGACATGGAATAATTGATTGTGATTTATCATACTTCTCAATATTTTCAACGTCTTCAGTATTCTCTGCGTCCTCCGCCTCTCTGCGACTCTGCGAGAGCTTTCTACTGCCGAATATAGGTTCACTTCATCATTTCGCGTTATCCATCAAATCCAGCGGCTTGCCGTTGAGACGGAAGGCAAATTCGCGAATGCTGTACTTCGCACTTCGCTGGACAATCGGCTTGGCGTTCTTCATGACAACGAAGTTGAAATTTCCCCACCTGCCGACACTCCATGCAACGCCCGATTCTGCGTCGTAGCAGAGCGGTCTGCCGTCTTTCGACCAAGGGTCGACAGGAACGGCGGGGAGATACTGCGGCACAAGCGCATCCAGCGCCGGCGGCAACTTGCCGTCATGCGACAACCGCCACCGCGCCGCCGCAACGACAAGCTGCGCGCGTGTGCGATGGAATGCCATCTTCTTGTTCATCTGCGAACCCTTCTCCAAATCACGGCAGGTCCGGGCAAACCAATTCACCTGATGGCGTCCGTTCCAATTGCGAACAAATGGATTTATCGGGCTGAACCGTTCGTCCGCATCAAGATCGGTCTCGCCCCGCAAGAACGCATGGGCGACGTCGGCAAGGCGTCGGCGCGTCCACCGCTCGTCAAGCGCAAAGCCGCGGTAGAACGGCCAATGCTCGAGGACGGGGCAGATGCGCCAGAAAGGCGAATCGCAATCCAATGACCGCAACAGACCCACGGCACTTGTCTTCGGCAATTCCGCAACGAGATCCGTATACATTCCCCGGACAGTCCGCATGCAATTGGACGCATAGGCGGCTTCATCCCCGTCGGCAAGGGCGGCAAGGCGCAAAAGCGCATCTTCGCCAGCCCCTTCCACCGCCGCGAGGTCCACGATCTTGTCCAAGGCAAATCTCTCTATGATGCCGCCTGCAACGAAATCGGAAAAACTCGCCGCATTGTTCAAGACAAGCCGCCCGAACCGGCAAAGCACTTCGAGGCTGTTCATCGCCGCGCTCCACTCGCCACGTTCTGCCTCACGCTGAATCTCCAATCGCCAAAGACGCGCCAAATCC
>Ga0265298_10011456_pt1 | contig 10385 bp, 9 predicted proteins | sample AusTroGonzalo_MG_3_FD_193486 | JGI IMG/M metagenome (GOLD analysis project Ga0265298, IMG submission 193486) | Bovine rumen microbial communities from tropical cattle in Woodstock, Queensland, Australia - Gonzalo_01 | ecosystem: Host-associated > Mammals > Digestive system > Stomach > Rumen ... | reverse complement strand
TCCCCATCGTCCAGGGCTGTACCTATAAAGACCTGCGCCAGGATGCTGCCAAGCACGTTTGCGACGTCTTAGGACGACTGAACGACGGCGGTGGCGCCAGCATCGGCGGACTGGCCGTCGGCGAACCGACCGAGGTGATGTACGAGATGATAGAGGTGGTGAACGCCATCCTGCCCAAGGACCGTCCGCGCTACCTCATGGGCGTCGGTACACCCCAGAACATCCTGGAGGCCATCGAGCGAGGCGTCGACATGTTCGACTGTGTGATGCCCACCCGCAACGGTCGCAATGCTATGCTCTTCACCTATCAGGGTACGATGAACATGCGCAACAAGAAGTGGGAACAAGACTTCTCGCCCATCGACCCCGACGGTTGCGACGTAGACCGCATCCACTCGAAGGCCTATCTGCACCACTTGTTCAAGGCTCAGGAACTGTTGGCACTCCAGATTGCCAGCATCCACAACCTGGCGTTCTACCTGCGCTTAGTGACCGATGCCCGCACACACATAGAACAGGGCGATTTCTCGCAATGGAAGCGAAGCGTGATAGAAGACCTGGGAAGAAGAATATAGACTTTGAGATGAAAGTAATGAACATAAAGAATATCATGGGAAAAGTAAAAGAAGGAATGAAGAAATTTCGTTCATTCTTTTCGTTCCTCTCATTCCTTTCATTTCCTTCGTTCCTTAAAAGGATGGACCGATATATCATCGCCAAGTTCATCGGCACATACATCTACTCCATCCTGCTGATTATCTCGATATCCATTGTCTTCGACGTCAACGAGAACCTGGCGAAGTTCACCAACTACCATGCACCGCTCAGGGCCATCGTCTTCGACTACTACGCCAACTTCGTGCCCTACTTTGCCAATCTCTTCTCGCCGCTCTTCGTCTTCATTGCCGTCATCTTCTTTACCTCGAAGCTGGCAGGAAACTCAGAGATTATCGCCATGCTGGCCTGCGGCATGAGCTTCAAGCGACTGCTCAGGCCATACATCATCTCGGCAGCACTCATCGCCACGCTGAACTTCTTCCTCGGAGCATACATCATACCGCGAGGAACCGTCATCCGTCATGACTTCGAGTCGCTTTACAAAAACAACCAGAAGAACACGTCGGCGTCGAACATCCAGCTCATGGTGGACCGAGGCGTCGTGGCCTACATCTCGCAGTACGACGACATCCGCAAAACGGGCTACGGCTTCTCCCTCTACAAGTTTGAGAACAAGAAGCTGGTGAGCCAGATGAACGCCTCGGTCATCCAGTACGACACCATTGCCGAGGAGCGCTACCACTGGAAGGCCCGCAACTACAAGATCCGCACGCTGAAGGGTATGCGCGAGCAGATCATCGGCGGCACCGAGATAGACACGCTCATCTTGATGGAGCCCATGGACCTTATCTTCTCCAAGGGTCAGCAGGAGACGTTCACCTCCCCGGAACTCCTGCGCTACATCTCCAAACAGCAGGAACGCGGCTCGTCGAACGTCGTACAATACGAGGTGGAGTACCACAAGCGCATAGCATCGTCGTTCGCCTCCTTCATCCTGACCATCATCGGCGTCTCGCTGTCGTCGCGAAAGCGAAAGGGCGGCATGGGACTCTACCTCGGCATCGGCCTCGCCCTGTCGTTTACCTACATCCTCCTTCAGACCGTTAGCGCCACCTTTGCCATCAATGCCGGCACGCCACCCATGCTCGCCGCCTGGATCCCCAACCTCCTCTACGCCGTCATTGCCTACTTCTGCTACAAACAAGCACCGAATTAAAGGTAAAAAAGTAAAAAGGTAAAAAGGTAAAAAAGTAAAAAGGTAAAATAGTGACATTTGAAGAAACATATTTGAACGATAATATCCTAGACGCGCTGTACGATATGCGCTTCGAGGAAATGACGCCCATACAGGAGAAATGCATCCCCGAGATACTGGACGAGCGCGACCTCATCGGCGTGGCACAGACCGGCACGGGAAAGACCGCCGCATACCTGTTGCCCATACTCTCGATGCTCGACGACGGAGGCTATCCCAAGGATGCCGTCAACTGCATCGTCATGGCACCTACACGTGAGCTGGCACAACAGATAGATCAGGCCATGCAAGGCTTCGGATACTATTTGGACGGCATATCGAGCGTTGCCGTATATGGTGGCAACGACGGCAGCCGTTTCGATGTGGAGACAAAGGGCCTGAAGATGGGTGCCGACGTGGTGATAGCCACTCCGGGCCGACTGCTCAGCCACATCCGCATGGGACACCTGGACCTCTCACGCCTGTCGTTCTTCGTTCTCGACGAGGCTGACCGTATGCTCGACATGGGCTTTTCTGACGACATACTGTCCATTGCCAAACTCCTGCCCCAGGAGCACCAGACCATTATGTTCTCGGCCACCATGCCGGAAAAGATACAGCAACTCGCGCGTACCTTATTATATAATCCTGTAGAGGTGAAGATTGCCGTATCGAAACCTGCTGAGAAAATCCAGCAGTCGGCATACGTCTGCTACGAACCCCAGAAACTCGGCATCATCCGCCACCTCTTCAAGGCCGGCGAACTGGAGCGTGTCATCATCTTCTCAGGCAAGAAGGACAAGGTGAAGGACATCACTCGCGAGCTGCGCCGCATGAACATCAACTGCGCCGCCATGCACTCCGACCTCACTCAGGCCGAGCGCGACGACGTGATGTACCGGTTCAAGAGCGGACAGGTCTCAGTACTCGTAGCTACCGACATCGTGGCCCGAGGCATCGACATCGACGACATCCTCTGCGTCATCAACTACGATGTGCCCCGCGATGCCGAGGACTACGTTCACCGCATAGGACGTACGGCCCGGGCACAACGTGACGGCGTAGCCATCACGCTGGTCTCTGACAACGACATGCGCTACTTTGCCGACATCGAGCGCTTCCTCGAACGCGACATCCATAAGAACTCGTTGCCCGAAGGACTGGGTGAAGGTCCGGAATACCGCACCAATGCCCCACACCACAAGTCGTCACGAGGCCGTGGCGGCCGAGGTCGCGGAAGCAACGGCAAGCCCCGTCAGCATGGTGGCGACAAGCAGGCATCGTCGAAGCGCAGGCACCGCGGCGGCAGGAAAAAGCCCTCTCACAACAAGGGAGAAAGCCCATCTGCGTGAAAAAAGCTAAGGTCGGTAGCAATAAAACTGCCTGACATGCGTTTTTTCTAAAGATGAACTTCAAGAGAAGCATACTTTCTTTGGCTCTGTTGTTGTCGGTAATGACAGCAGCGGCTCAGCAGTTTACCCTCAGCGGCAAGGTCTCCGACGAGGAGGGCAATGCCATTGAATTGGCCACCGTTTCGTGTCTGGAACAGGGCGCCGTGACTATGTGTAACCTGAAAGGTGAGTTCTCGCTGAAGCTACATTCCGCCGACTCCGTAGTGGTGAAGTTCTCGATGGTAGGCTACCAGACGCGAAGCCGTGTGCTGCGCAAGCCTAAAGGCAACCAGAAACTGCTCGTCACCCTGCACCCCATGAAGGCACTCGACGAGGTTGTCGTCACGGAGCGCCGCCGACAGACGACAGCAACACAGGAGTTAGACACGAAAGACCTGCGGCAGAACCCTACCACCAGCGGCAATGCCGTCGAGGAACTGGTACAACAGCAGGCCGGCGTATCGAGTCATAACGAACTGTCAAGCCAGTATAACGTCCGAGGAGGATCGTTCGACGAGAACTCCGTATATATCAATAATGTGGAAGTCTATCGTCCGCTGCTCATCCGTAGTGGTCAGCAGGAAGGTCTCTCGGTCATCAACTCCGACATGGTGGAGAAGATTGCCTTCTCAAGCGGCGGTTTCGAGGCCAAGTACGGCGACAAGATGTCGAGCGCCCTCGACATAACGTACCGCAAGCCTACCCATTTTGAAGGTAATGCCCAAGCCTCGCTCTTAGGAGGCTCCATCTTCCTCGGCTATGCCAGCAAACTAAAAAGTTCAAAAATCACAGATCAAAGTTCTCCGACTGAGCGGAGCACGGCAAAGTTTACCATGAGCCACGGTCTGCGCTACAAGACCAACCGCTACTTGCTCGGTTCGTTGGAGACGAAGGGTGAGTACCGCCCCAATTTCCTTGACTACCAGACATATATCACCTACGAACCCAACGAACGCTGGAGTCTTGACGTCATCGGCAACATCTCGGAAAACCACTATAACTTCAAACCCTCAGACCGTGAGACGTCGTTCGGCACCATGCAGAACGTCAAATCCTTTAAGGTCTATTTCGACGGTCAGGAGCGCGATATCTTCCGCACATTGTTCGGTACAGTAAGACTTACCCGTAACTTCTCTCAACAGACAAAGGTCAGCCTCTTGGGATCCGCCTTCCACACCAAGGAGCAGGAGACTTACGACATTCAGGGTCAGTACTGGTTGGACGATGCCCAGACACAGGAACAGCTCGGCGTAGGAACCTATATGGAACACGCCCGCAACTACCTGAAAGCCAATGTCGTCAGCACCAAGCTGATGCTGAACCACAAGACCCGCAAACACGACTGGGAGACGGGTCTGACCATGAAGTGGGAAAAGATAGAGGAAGAAGCTCGCGAATACGAGATGCGTGACTCCAGCGGCTATAGCATCCCACACTCCGGCGACCGGCTGGATCTCATCTATTCGCTGCGCTCCAAGCAAGACATTTCGTCGCAGCGCATAGAAGCCTACATTCAAGACACCTACCGTTGGCAGACTGGCGGTGACGACGAGCAAGCACAACCCACGCTGTGGACGCTGAACTACGGCCTGCGCATCGCCAACTGGAGCTATAACAAGGAAACCATCGTCTCCCCTCGCCTGTCGTTAGCCATGATTCCTGCCAGCAACCAAGATATGACATTCCGTTTGGCAACAGGACTCTACTACCAAGCACCGTTCTATAAGGAGTTGCGCGATACGTCTACCGTCAACGGACAGACCATCGTGACGCTGAACCGGAAGATCAAGAGCCAGCGCTCGATACATTTCGTCGGAGCCTTCGACTATAAGTTCCGGGCTGCCGGACGTCCTTTCCGCTTCACAGCCGAGGCTTACTATAAGCTGATGGACAACCTCGTGCCCTATAACGTGCAGAACATGAAGGTGGTGTACTACGGCGAGAATATGGCCAAAGGACACGCCTTAGGACTGGATCTGAAGCTCTTCGGCGAGTTTGTCCCTGGTACCGATTCATGGCTCACGTTCAGCATCATGTCGACGCGTCAGACCATCAACGGCGTCACAGTACCTATGCCTACCGACCAGCGCTGGGGCATGAACCTGCACTTCACCGACTACTTCCCCGGCACCGAGCGGTGGAAGATGACGCTGAAGCTGGCCTTTGCCGACGGACTGCCCTTCGGTGCACCCCACCGCGGACTGGAATACCAGCAGTTCCGTGCTCCGGCCTATAAGCGTGCCGACATCGGACTGAGCTATTTGTTGCTTGGCGACCCGTCAAATCAGAAAGATCAAAGTGGAAAGTTCAAAGTTAAAAGACTCTGGCTCGGCCTCGACGGACTTAATATCTTCGGCATCTCCAACGTCAACAGCTATTACTGGGTTACCGACGTCACCAACCAGCAATATGCCGTTCCCAACTACCTGACAGGCCGCCAAATCAATGCAAAAGTCATTGTCGAGTTTTAATAATCATTAATTATTTATTCTTTTAATCCTTAATCTATAATATTATTTGTACCTTTGCACAATATTAATTGTACAACTAATATCATAGAATATGAAGATTTCTCACATTGAGCACCTGGGCATTGCTGTCCAGAGCATTGAAGAGAGCCTGCCGTACTTTACTGACGTGCTGGGCTTGGAGTGTTATGCAACTGAAGTCGTAGAGGACCAGAAGGTAAAGACCGCTTTCCTGCGCTGCGGCGAGGTAAAGCTGGAACTGCTGGAGCCCACATCTCCTGAGAGCACTATCCAGAAGTGGCTTGACAAGGGTAACAAAGGCGTTCACCACGTAGCATTCTGCGTAGAGGACGGCGTCGCCAAAGGTCTGGCTGAAGTCAGCGAGAAGGGTGTCCGCCTCATAGACGAGAAGCCACGCAAGGGTGCCGAGGGTCTGAACATCGCCTTCCTGCATCCGAAGTCAACCTGTGGCATCCTGACAGAACTCTGTGAACACCCTGAGTAATGTTACATATTAAATAGAATAATTAAACATTAAATTTCAGAATATAATGTCAAAGCAATTAGAGAAAATCAAACAGCTTATCGAGAAGCGCGAACAAGCCCGTCTCGGTGGTGGTGAGAAAGCCATACAGAAGCAGCACGACAAGGGCAAATACACCGCCCGCGAGCGCATTGAGATGCTGCTCGACAAAGGTTCTTTCGAAGAGTACGACATGTTCAAGGAGCACCGCTGCCACAACTTCGGCATGGAGAAGAAGCAGTTCCTTGGCGACGGCGTGGTAGCCGGTTCAGGTACCATCGACGGACGTCTGGTATTTATCTTCGCTCAGGACTTCACCGTACATGCCGGTTCGCTGTCGGAAACCATGAGCCAGAAGATCTGCAAAGTCATGGATATGGCCATGAAGATGGGTGCTCCCGTCATCGGCATCAACGACTCGGGTGGTGCACGTATCCAGGAAGGTATCAACGCCCTGGCTGGTTACGCTGAGATTTTCGAGCGTAACATCCTGGCTTCTGGTGTCATTCCCCAGATCAGCGGTATCTTCGGCCCCTGCGCCGGTGGTGCTGTCTATAGCCCTGCCCTCACCGACTTCACCCTGATGATGGAAGGCACGTCGTATATGTTCCTGACTGGCCCTAAAGTGGTGAAGACTGTGACTGGCGAGGACATCGACCAGGAGCATCTGGGTGGTGCCTCGGTTCACGCATCGAAGTCGGGTGTGACCCACTTTACTGCCAAGACTGAGGAAGAGGCCGTCGAGATGCTGAAGACTCTGTTGAGCTATATCCCCTCGAACAACATGGAGCTGGCTCCTCGCAAGAAGTGCACAGACCCCATCGACCGTTTGGAGGACACACTGAACGAGATTATCCCCGAGAATCCCAACGAGGCTTACGACATGTACAAGGTCATCTCGGCCATCACCGACGACAACGAGTTCTTCGAGGTACAGCCTAAGTTCGCCAAGAACATTATCGTAGGCTTTGCCCGCTTCAATGGCCAGAGCGTAGGTATCGTGGCTAACCAGCCTTCATGCTACGCTGGTGTGCTGGACGTGAACGCCTCTCGTAAGGGTGCCCGCTTCGTACGTTTCTGCGACGCCTTCAATATTCCTATCGTATCGTTGGTTGACGTTCCCGGATTCCTGCCAGGTACTGGTCAGGAGTACAACGCCGTCATCCTGCACGGTGCCCAGCTACTGTATGCTTACGGCGAGGCTACCGTTCCCAAGATTACCGTTACCCTGCGTAAGTCGTATGGTGGTTCACACATCGTGATGGGTTCCAAGCAGTTGCATACCGACCTGAACTATGCATGGCCCTCTGCTGAGATTGCCGTGATGGGTGCTTCTGGTGCTGCCGCCGTGCTTTACGCTAAGGAAGCTAAGGCCAAGAAGGAAGCTGGTGAGGACGTCAAGGCCTTCATCGCTGAGAAGGAAGAGGAGTACAACGAGCTCTTTGCTAATCCTTATCAGGCTGCCAAGTACGGCTATATCGACGATGTCATCGAGCCGCGTAACACGCGCTTCCGCATCTGTCGTGCCCTGGCCCAGCTGGCTACCAAGCGCGATGCCCTGCCTGCCAAGAAACACGGTAACATTCCGATGTAATTGGAATTGATAATTGAGAATTGAAAATTGATAATTGAAAATTCGCAATTATGAAGAACGAAGTCTATGCCGCCATAGCTATGGCACTTTACGAGTTCAAGGGCAACAACGTCCACGACAAGGAGCCCGGTATCATTACGATTGCTGAAAAGCAGACTCAATGGAACGGGTATGTCCAGACAATGACAGCACACCCTTGACGAATTATGAATTAAGAGTTAAGAATTAAGAGTTATCGCTTCGCGATGAAGAATTAAGAATTTCGCTTTGCGATGAAGAATTAAGATTTTCGCTTCGCGATTAACAATTAAGAATTAATGGATTTATGAAGAAAGAATATAAGTATACCATCAATGGCAACCAGTATGAGGTAGCTATTGGAGATATCGTAGAGAACGAAGCCACTATTACCGTGAATGGCGAGGAGTACAAGGTTGCTTGGGAACCTGAGCCCGAGGAAGAGAAGAAGAAGCCCGTGCTCGGCAAACCTGGTGCAGCTCCTGCTGCCGAAGCCACCGAAGGCACCTCTGCCAACGTCAACACCAACAATGCCGTCAAAGCTCCTCTGCCTGGCGTCATCACCTCTATCGAAGTGAGCGTTGGTGACGAGGTGAAAGCCGGCGACACCCTCTTAGTGCTGGAAGCCATGAAGATGGCCAACAACATCGAGGCCGAGAAGGACGGTAAGGTCACCGCCATCTGTGTCCAGGTAGGCCAGAGCGTTATGGAAGACGATGCGCTCGTGGTGATTGAATAAGCGAATTGTGATAAAAATTTGCTACCGCTCTCCGATTAACGGATGGGCGGTAGCATTTTTTCTGACCTTCGATGGGCGGTTTTTCTGACCTTCGATGGGCGTTAGATATTTTTCCTGACTTATACTTTGTTTCCCTCTTTGGGGAACACAATGGTAGGTTTAAACTGCTTCGCCTCTTCAAAGTCCATCAGCGCGTAGGAAATAATGATGACGACGTCGCCCACTTGTACGCGACGTGCTGCGGCACCATTGAGACAGATGCACCCAGAACCACGCTCGCCTTTTATGATATAGGTCTCAAAGCGTTCGCCGTTGTTGTTGTCGAGCACCTGCACCTTCTCGCCGGCAATGAGGTTGGCGGCGTCCATCAGGTCCTCGTCAATGGTGATGCTGCCCATGTAGTTCAGGTTGGCCTCGGTAACCGTCACACAATGCAGCTTAGACTTCATTACTTCTATCATCATAACTCCTTGTACTTGATATGATCAATTAAACGGATGGGCGTCTTGCCACAATATACCGTAATACAGCCTACGACGTAGGGACTGTCGTCCCATGACTGAACGTCCTGCAGGGTATTGCCGTCAACTATACTAAAGTACTCGACGTCAAGACCATCGACACTATTGATGTCGCCGACCACCTTGTCGTGCGTTTCCTGAACGGTGTGAGTCTTGGCGTAGGCAATGCTCTCCTTCAGCGCCTTATAGATGGTTGGGGCGATGGCGCGCTCATCTGGAGCCAACAGCGTGTTACGGCTACTGCGGGCCAGTCCGTCGCTGTCGCGGACAATTTCGCACTCCACAATCTGGACAGGCAGACCAAGTTGGCGGACCATCGCCTTGACGACGGCAATCTGCTGCCAGTCCTTCTCGCCAAAATAGGCGCGCAGGGGCTTGACGATATAGAAGAGCCGGCTGACCACCTGACAGACACCGTTGAAGTGGCCTGGTCGGTGAGCGCCCTCCATCACCGTCGAAATGGGTGGATACTCAAACTGGCGTGTGTCTGGCGTAGGATACATCTCCTCGACGGTCGGCGCCAGCACGTAGATGGATTTACTATTAGACGACTTGGCCTTTGCAGTTTCCTCGTCAAACGTCTTCTCCAACAGTTTGCAGTCGGCCTCAAGTGTACGGGGATAGTTCTTCAGGTCGTTCTTGTCGTTGAACTGTGTGGGATTGACAAACACCGACACTACGGTCACGACATTCTCCTTCACACTACGTCTCACCAGCGAGGCGTGACCCTCGTGGAGTGCTCCCATAGTAGGCACAAAGCCTATCTCTTTACCTTGTTTGCGGTCTTCGAACAGCTGGTTCTGAAGCTCCACAATCTTACTGAATACTTTCATTTCGGGGTGCAAAATAACAACATTTTTACCAAATAAGGAAAAAATATCATAAAAATATGCCAAAAAGGGGGCTAAAAATCCTTAAAAGAGTGTTGCAAGGCTCATTTTATGGATTATTTTTCGTATCTTTGCACTGCGTTTAAACAATAATGTATGGCAAAGAAGATATTATTCATTAACCAAGAGATAGTTCCCTACGTTCCTGACAGCCCCCTTTCGCTGATGGGTAAAGCCGTTCCTCAGGCCATTCAGGAGAATGGTCACGAGATACGTACCTTCATGCCTAAATGGGGAAATATCAACGAGCGCCGCGGCCAGCTGCACGAGGTGATACGTCTTTCTGGCATGAATCTTATCATCGACGACACGGACCATCCGCTTATCATCAAGGTAGCGACCATCGTCCAGACACGCGTTCAGGTGTACTTCATCGACAACGATGACTACTTCTCCAAGCGTCAGATGACGCAGGACGAGGCCGGTGACGACTATCCCGACATCGGTGA
>Ga0265298_10011455_pt1 | contig 10385 bp, 19 predicted proteins | sample AusTroGonzalo_MG_3_FD_193486 | JGI IMG/M metagenome (GOLD analysis project Ga0265298, IMG submission 193486) | Bovine rumen microbial communities from tropical cattle in Woodstock, Queensland, Australia - Gonzalo_01 | ecosystem: Host-associated > Mammals > Digestive system > Stomach > Rumen ... | reverse complement strand
TCATTCCACTGTTTTAATTTCATTTTAGCCAGATATTTACCAAAAACAGTCATACCTGTCATTTTATAAGGATCTTTTGCATAGGCTCTATCTCTAAGAGTATTCCATTCAGATTCTATATAAGGGACATCAAATTTTTCAAGTAACCACATAAAGGTACTAGGATCAAAATTATTTACATGCATTGTTAAGCAAGCTTTACATAATTCACATTTAGATCCATCTCGATAAGTATAGAAGTTCTTTTCATCTATTGTTCGTCTACATTTATTGCAATATCTTGACTGACCCATACTTCTCCTCCTTATCTAGGTAATATTTTTTTATTTTTACTATTACGGCAATCTTTACATATAGAATACCAGCCATCTTTAGCTGTATTATTCTTAGAAAAAAACATATTATTGGCTAACTTAATCTGTCCACATCTTGAACATCTTTTCCACTTCCCGCGTTCTTCAAATGTGTAATGCCAGACTAACCATTCCCTGACCGCAGTCTCTGCAATCATCTTAGGAATTTTATTTCTCCATAAAGCACTTATATACTCAACTGAATGAAGTGTATTATGATCCACCGCCAATTTAGACTGGATTTCCGCATTGCTCTTACCATCAATCTTATAGATAATTAAATCATAATAAAGAGGGTACTTATTTTTAAAAGTCTTGTCAACAAGAGCATCAAGATCTTCCATCATCCAGCGGATATCACTCTCAAATCTATCCCAACATTCTTCTTTAATTCTAGAATAGTTACACAACAAGAGCGAGATATGGTCAGGATTGTACAAGTTAATAGCTCCTGTACTAGTAATACCACCTTCCGCCTTCTCAGTGACTTTCTCTGAAAGGTCTAAGAAAGAATATGTCTTTTTTATATTCATCATGCGGATGGGGGCTCTATAAGCTGACTTTAGTACATATTGGTCCTCCCGCATTTGAATAAGTTGACGCTGTAATAGGAAAGCGCGGCGGCCCCTTGCCGCCTTTTTCTCGATCTCTACTTTTTTTATCTCGTTAACGAGCTCCCGCATTCCAGGGATTGTTTCTATATCTTCTTCTGTTATTTCTATTTTTGGTGAAAAGATGATGTTTTTATCGTTGGCTATCATACCATAGATACCATCTTCCCCATTCTCAAGTCTTTCAACTAATCCCTCAAAGGAAAACTCTCTTTTATTAACTGTTTTCATATGATTATCTGTAAGTATTTTATTTTCTAATCTTTCTTTCTTTTCTATTGGTATCGTTAAATATTCACCTAATTTATCTAAATAATATGATGTGAGTTTTTCTGGAGGGGTATTAGCAATAATTTCTTTTACTTTTTCTAATCTTTCCTCTGGAGTTTCAAGGGAAAAATCCATCTTAATATAATTAAACTCAGTAGGATTTGATTTTACTTCTTTATCACTCATGCTTGCTATTGTTCTCCTTTTATCTTCTCCTATAGTTGATAACAAATCGGAGATTTGTTATCATACTATCATTATACCACAAATTTTTAGTTTTGTCAAGCGGGAGGTGGGTAATCCTTAAAAAGTTTTGACCAAAAAAATTATAAGTTGACAAAAATAAAATTTTTTATTATAATTATTATATAATATATATAAAGGAGATGTTAATTATGAGAAAGAAAAGTATGACAGGATACTTAAAAGGTAATTTGAAGAGAAAGGCAACCAAGAACAGAAATGAATTGGCATACATGCTGATGTGGGGAGAAAAGCCTAAGCGGAGACGTTCTAAGTCGTAAGGCGGGAGGTCATATACCTGCCTGTATGTTTTTTAAATGCAGGAGGTAGATTTGCTTCTTTTGTTCGTGTTCCTAAAATAAAAGGATCGTAATATTGGAATTGAAAAAATATTTGGAGAAAACGACCAAATTCAAAAATTATTTGGAGGGAGTAGTGACGAGCAAAAGCCGATTTCTGAATTTTCTGGAGAAAAATCCTGAAATATATGCCCCGTACAAACGCTGCGTAGATCGAGCTATTCCAGCGGAGCGTCCCCGGCCAAGACGCTCCGAGTTTACAGTTCTGAGTAGGTTTTGAAGGTTTTTTTGCTGTTTATCGCAAAAAGCAAAAAAGTGTGTTTTTCACTTTATTCCATCGCATCGAGCGGATCTGTTAAACTTTTAACGAACTAAATTGCAATTAAGTTTAGAAATTATTTATAATTTAGGTATTGCACTTTCCGCACCGATGTGTTATTATAATATCAGAAGGAGAGAGGTTCCGGTATCCGATTCCTACAGACCTAGAATCAACCTCAGGTATCCCCAACCTACAGACCAGTTGGTCTCCTTCTAAAAAACCACTTGACAAGCACCTTCCGCACTGATATAATAGAATCAGAAAGAGAGGTAAATAGGAATGATGACAGTAAAGAGAACATTTAACTGCCGTGGTGACATGCTTAGCTACCTAAAGAAAGCAAGTATACACAGAAACATCTTTAATTGCAAAGCCACCCTAGACCAGCGCACTAAAAAGTACACAGTGACTTACGATTTTACTGAAAAAAAGAGTTGACAAGCTAACACAGATATGTTATTATAATTACAGAAAGAGAGGTAAACAGTTATGACAAGTAAGTACACAGTAAGAATTTTCGATGGACAGTATACAAGCATTTACAATACAGAAGCTATAGACGCGGCAACCGCACAGGCTAAGATAGTTAGCTATCACATCGCTCTTGGTGGAACTGTACAGAAGGCAACGACAACTAAGGTAGGAAAGTAAAACCTACCTTTTTATTTATTTTCGGAAAAAGCAAAAAATTTTTTAGAAATGCTTTGGCGGCGCGTTCCCAGCCAAAACGTGCCGGATTTTGCCTAGCCTGACAGATTCGGGACTTTTTTTGCAAAAAATTGGAAAATGCAAAAAAAGCTGTTTTTCACTAAACGGATCTTGCAAGCGAGATTGTTAAACTATTCACAATCATAGTTTATAATTTGTTTATAATCTATTTAGAGTTAGTTTATTGACGTATTTCTACTGGTATGGTAATATATAATTACAGAAAGGGAAAACAAGAAAGAGAGGTAAAGGATATATGACAACTAAAGCTTTCGATTATAAAGGACAGATGATAAACTACTTTAACAAGATAAAGCACAATCCAAACCTTGCTTTTCTTATGAGTTGCATGTCAGCACAGACAGGTAAATGGACTATCTATTATGAGTATAAAAAAGCTTGACAACCTAACAATAGGATGATATAATAAAGAAAAACAAGAGAGGTAATAAACATGGCAAGAACATTTAGAAGAGATTTTGAATTAATGATAATTGAAGATAACCACTTTGAACTGTTTCAGAATGACAAACTCTACAATGTAGGTATCTTTGAAAATGCTGATAAGTTCATTGACGCAATTCAGCTTATAGGTTTTGAAGAATTTTAAAAAGAAGGGTTGACAAATTGTCAACCCTATGATATTATAATTATAGAAAGAGAGGTAAAAGCCTATGATAAAAGCAATCAATTTAGATATGGACGGAACTTTCGTAGACCTTTACGGAGTAAATAACTGGCTTGAAAATCTTATAAACAAGAGTACAAGACCTTATGAGATAGCTAAACCTCTTGTTAATCTTTCAGCACTCGCTAGAGTACTTAACCGCAAACAGCGGGAGGGCTATCAGATAAACGTTATCTCTTGGACAGCTAAGAACTCCACACAGGAGTATAACAAGAGAGTAGAAGAAGCAAAAAGAGCATGGTTAGCAAAGCACCTGCCTAGCGTAAAATTCGACAATATTAGCATAGTAGACTATGGAACACCTAAGAGCCAATGCGGGCGGGGCTACCTATTCGACGATGAAGAGCCAAACAGAAAAGAGTGGGGTGCTGGAGCTTTCAGTGCGGAAGGCCTTGTTAAAAAAATTAGAGAACTCGCTTAATCGAAAAATTAAGCGAGTTTTTTGCTGTTTTTCGGGGAAGGTGAAAAAATGCCAATTTTCATTTGGCGGCGCGCTTTCAAATCGCAGCGCGCCGAACTTCCATTATAGCACACTGCTGGCACTTTTGTCAATAGTTATTTTACACAAAGTTTTTCGAGTCTGGATCCCATAATTTTGTGTATTTTGCCATATTGCACTTTAATCTAGGCTGTAGTAATATATAATCAGAAAGAGAGATAAGGTAGTAAAGGTCAACCGCCTTAAGAAATCGCTTTCCGAGATAAAAATCTCTAAAAAGTGTTGACAAGGTCGTAACCTTATGGTAGAATAAGTTATCAGCTAAAGAAAGAAAGAGGTAAATAACTATGACATATTTATGTGATTACGCTAAGATTTCTCCTGTTGTTCTCGCTTCAAAAATTGAAACTCTTGTAAGTGGAGCTATGGCTACTTATACAGATATAGATGAAGATTGCTTCTCTATTGGCGTCATCGCTGATAAAAGCCAGTCTGCTCAAGTAGCAGATATTGTCGCCCCTTATCTTTGTATTTAAGGGGTTGACAAAAACCCCTTCCCGCCTTATAATAGTATTAGAAAGAGAGGTAAACTACCATGACAAAGAAAGTATATTATATAGAGAACACTCCTGAGCTGGATGAAGCAGTAACACAGATAACTGACAACTTCCCTTGCTTTCTTAACCGCGAAACTATAGAGATGAATTACTCTATCGTAGAAATTAGCGCAAGAAACGAGGACATTGCTAGCATAGAGAATTTATTAGCACCCTTAGTATAATTAGGGTGCTTTTCTTTTGGCGCCGCGCCAGCGAATGGTGGCGCGACGAATTTTCTATTATACCATACTCTCAGCATATTTGTCAAGTGAAAAAGTAACTAAAAATAATTAACAGCAGATCCTGAAATTTGTGTATTTTTACCTATTGCACTCTTGTCACTCCTGTGGTATTATAATTATATCAAGAGGGGAGACACCGAATAACCCCTATGAGGGAGCGAGAAACTTCCATTCGGAATAGACCGACTAGCCGATTGAGCGGAGGGTGCGTGAGACTCTAGTGAGCTACCTTTAAATAACATTTAGGGCTCTATAAATAGTCGTACCTAGTAACTAGGGTGAGTAGTTACAGCAGGCTAATCTTTTCCTGCTAGAGTGTGGAAAGAAATTTTTCAAAAAAGTAGTTGACAAACTACTGCCAATATGGTAATATAATTATAGAGATGAGGTAAGGCAACCGAGAATCGGAACTCGCATAGGTGAGGTAGTAAGACCAAACCGACAAAGACATCTCTCGCGCATGGTCGCCACGTGGATGCGCGTTATAAATGTGAACCAAGCCAACAGCCTTGTAAGTTGGACTACCCGTGGTGAATAGGCAATATAAGTCAGTTAGCTTTAACGGTTAGAGCGTATCGACGAAAGTCGGTAGCCACATATCAATATCTGTGTATAGGTTCGAATCCTATACTGACTTTTTGGTTTGAACCGCAGAGTGTACCATAGAACACAGGGAGAAAGGTAGAAAGGCAGAGATACGTCTCTGCCTTATTTATTTGGCGGCCCGGCGCTGGGCGCGCTGGGTCGAATTTTCATTATACCACAGATTCGCATATTTTGTCAACTGGCAATTTGCACAAACTTTATCTAGACCAGATCCTAAAATTTGTGCAATATTTTCTCTTGACTTTCGCTACCAGTAGGACTATAATAAGTATATAAACAAGAGAGAGAAAGAGAGGTTCACACCTATGACTAAAAATTCTATGATTCGCACTTACCGCAAATATTCTGTAGCTGATAGCTACATTCTTGGCTTCATATACGAAAAAATGCTCTATATGTTGGAAGTGGCTGAAATAGCTCCTCGCTTCTTGAATGTAGAAGAAGCTTCCCGCAACCAGGGCGAAAATCTCCGCCTCCGCCTTAAAAAGGCTCATAAAGCTAGCCTTATGAAGAAAAACCCTATATGCCTTGGTTCTGCTGATTGTTTGAACGCTGAAAAGTATAACAAAGGCGAAATCTTTGAAAAAATGGTAACTGAATACTTTGGACAGGAATGGCAGAAAGATACAATTCCCTTCTATGTAGATGGTGATATTAATGTAGATGGTAGAAAGATTCAGATTAAGCTTGATAGTGCTACGCTTATGAATACTAAACAAATGAAAAAATTTTCCAAAAGGGGTTGACAAACCCCTTTAGGATATGATATACTTTAACAAAAGAAAGGAAAAATAATTATGTGGATTTACGTTGAATATTTAATGGACAAGTACAAGATAACAGAAGAAGAAGCAAAGAAAGTATATGAGATTATGGAGCGTAACAAACTGCTCTAAGAAAGGTAGGTGCTAGTTATGACAGTAAACAGATGGTTAGATGCAAACATGAGAACTATATATGGCAAAAAGGTCAGATTGATTGACTATCGCACTCGCAAGGGTATCACAGATAAGCTACTTATCTACATGGAGAACCCTGTGCAGGATGCAAAAATAACTAGCAGATTCGTCTTTATATTCGTGTAATAAAAATGCGGGAACGCTCGGTGCAATCAGCGCTTTAACGGGCTTCCCGCATTTTTCTTTGTGTTCTTTTGTTGGGCGCACAGCCGGCGGGCGCGTCTGTGCGAAATTTCCATTATACCACGATCTCAGATATTTGTCAATCGGCAATTTAGACAAAAAACTTCTTGCTTTTGTCCTAAAATTTGTACTTGACTTCTAAAAAAATTTTTGTTATAATTTATACATAAGATAAAGGAAAGGTAATCCCCGAGGCGAGTTCCTTGGCAACAAGTTCAAGAAATAAAAAATAAAAAAAGTTCTTGACATTTCCAAAATCTTATGATATAATTTTTATATAGTCAAGAGGTTTTGGCAACCTGTGGATGTCGTCGGACAGAAACAATCTAGTGGACAGCAGAAACGTAACTGAAACCCTTTGCACCGAAAAAACTTGCAAATTTTTCAAAAAAACCTCTTGACAATATAAAAAAGATAATGTATAATAAATACATAAGATAACAAATAACAATTTTATTCAAAGAAAGGTGGTATCACATTTATGCAGAAGAAAACACTTAAGGACTATTTCATGGAGCTTATCGCACTCGCACAGGCTAACGACAGAGATGACCTTGTTGCGTTCTGCGAGGATAGAATCGAGAAGCTTGCTCGCAAGGGTGGAGAGAAGAAGCCCACTGCAAAGCAGGTTGAGAATGAGGGTATCAAGGACGTTATCGTAACTGTTCTTGCTGAGCTTGACAATCCTGTGTCAGCTACTGCAATCGCTACTGATGCGAGAGTAAACGTATCGAATCAGAGAGTATCAGCACTCTTGAAGCAGTTGGTCGCTGATGGTAAGGTAGTAAGAACTGAGGAAAAGGGTAAGGCTTTCTTCTCAGTAGCAAAGGACTGATAGTCCTTTGCCTACCCAATAGGTGCTTTAAGGGCTTGGGCTGTGTTTCCAAGCCCTTTGTCGTCGCGCTTTGGGGCCGCAGCGCGACGCATTTTGTCTAGTACCGGAACCTGCCAAATTTTTTGATTGATTTTTGTGCAATTTGTACATAGACATAGTTCCTATAATGTAGTATAGTTATTATATCGAAAGAGAGGTAAACAATATGGATTTAAAAAGACCTATGGTATTGGTTTTACATACCAATAAGAATGGAAAGATAGAATATAGAGTATGTGAGTCTATGGAAACAGCTAAGAAACTTTTTCCAAATGACCAAAAGCAGATAGTGCAATGTTATGAAAGGGTGTGATGAGTAATGACTTATAATTCATGTATTCGTATGCTACAAGAGAAGTATAGGGTATCTGAAGCAGACGCTATGCGCATTTTAGGTATGTACCGTTTTAAGGAGGGTATTATCAATGAGTTTCGACAAACGCAAAACCATGACAAAGAAAAAGTGGTTAGAAGAACAAAAGAAGCATAGACAGACAAATGGCTTCAATACAGGAACTAGAGACATGGGAACGGATAAGCACCCAACAAGAGCAAGACAGAAGGAGCTTGACAGGGCGGAAATGAGGTGAATAAAATGCGGGAGGCTCTGTCTCCTGCGTCTTTGAACGCGCGGCAGGCGTCCGGACTGCCGCGAATTTTCCATTATAACACCTGCCGCACATTTTGTCAATAGGAAATTTGAACAAAGATCTTCCGCTTCTCATCCCTAAATTTGTATACTTTTACTACTTGCAAATTTAAAAAAATTATATTATAATAAGTACATAAGTTAAGGGAAGTCAAATAAATCACTTCAAAAAAATAAAAAATATTTTCAAAAAAGTGTTGACAACCTTTAAAAAATAATGTATAATAAATACATAGTAAACAACAAATAGTTTTTAAAAAGAAAGGATTGATACAATTATGGAAAAGAAAATCACAAAGAAAGAAATGTTCGCACAGATTAAGGCAGCTCTCACAGACGAAGCGCAGATTGCGTTCATCGACCATGAGATTGAGCTTCTTTCAAAGAAGTCAGGCTCTAAGAAGCCCACAGCTAATCAGATTGCAAATGAAGCAATTAAAGAGGACATTCTTGCTGTTGTTACTGCTGATGGCATGACAGCAACAGAGGTTCTTGCTTCATCTGAGAAGTTCGCAGGTTTCTCAAATCAGAAGATAGCTACACTTCTGAATCAGCTTGTTAAGGATGGTAAGCTCGATAAGGTGACAGAGGGTAAGAAGTCTATCTTCAAAGCAATCTAATGTCTTGGGGCGGAAGCCCCTTGACAAACATTGTAACTGATGTTATAATCTCTTTATAGAAAGAGAGGTTGCTTATGGATAAAGAAAAATTGATACTGTCGATAATGAAGTCTGCGGAAGCCGATGGAGAGCCTATCTCTAGAGAAGAAGCCGAAGAAATGGCGGAAATGGAGATAAAAGCCAAAGGTATCACAGAGTACGCACAGGCTAAGGAGAAAAAGCCCCGCAAAAAGAGAGAAGTCAAGAAAGACGCTGTCAAGATGGCATTAGTCAGACAGTTAGCCAAATTCTTAGAGCGAGATATCGCAAGCCATGTAGAAGTAACCAACGACCAACGCACAATAGAGTTCGTGGTTAATGGTGAAAACTACTCAGTAACACTAACCAAACACCGCAAAGCAAAGGAGAAATGAGCCATGTCAAATCTTAAATTAACTCGTAACGAATGTCCTAACACTCGCATAGAGTTTGTGCAGAAGTGGAACAATGACGCCACCTTCCGCGTAAAAGCTGAGCTTGCGGGGTTCAAGGTTATCTGTGACAATGTTATCTTCCCCGATGGGAAGGTTGCTGATACAAGGGTTGTGTAACCCTTGTAACTAGCGCTCGTCACCTAACGGCTGGGTACACGACTTTTAATCGTGCTGATGCGGGTTCGAATCCCGTCGAGCGCATTAGCGGGAGAGTGAAACGGAATTATCATGCTAGCCTCATAAGCTATGCGATATTGGGTTCGACTCCCATTCCCGCAACTCATTTTCTAATATTTGTTTTACCTCTCGGCGCAAGGACTTGTCACCCTTGCGCCTCTTTCTTTGGGCGCGCAGTTGCCGGGCGCAACTGCACGAATTTTTAATTATACACCCCGCCCGCACTTTTTGTCAAGGCGTTTTTGCTGCGCAAAATCGCCAAATTTTTTCCTAAAATATTATGCAACTTGACAAATTCAAAAATTTATGATACAATAGAGATACAATAGAAAAGGAGAAAAATATGGAAAAAATTTTAGATAATTATTCACGATATATTATATATTCTAATGGTACTATTTGGAGTACAATGTATAATAAATTTTTATCACCTGCAACAACAGAAGATGGATATTTAAGAGTTGTATTATATGGAGATAATGGAATAAAAAAAACTATGTCAGTGCATAGACTTGTAGCTTTAGCTTTTATTCCTAATCCTAATAATTATGATTGTGTTAATCATAAAGATGAAAATAAATTAAATAATGATGTATCTAATTTAGAATGGTGTGATAGAATGTATAATAACAATTATGGACACCATAAAAAAGAAATTGTTATGTGTGATATAAAAACACATGAACCAATCCAAATTTTTGGATCTATAGGAGAAGCAGAACGTTTTTTAAATAATCCAGGCGCACACGCAAATATTGTCAGACAATTAAAAGGACGCGGAAAAAGTGCTTATGGATATTTTTGGAAATATTTAGAAGAAAATTAAAAAAATTGTTGACATTACCTTTCATTCATGCTATACTTATTATATCAAATGAATGAGAGGTAATTTTTTATGAATAAGAAATATTTTATCGTATTAGATAGTGAAACGTGTAATAGTGTAGAACAGCCACTTCCCTATGACATTGGTTGGATAATTTGTGACAGATTCGGTAACATTTTTGAAGAGCGTTCTTTCGTGGTTGCTGAAACATTTTTGGACATGAAAGATGTTATGAAATCAGCTT
>Ga0265298_10011454_pt1 | contig 10386 bp, 4 predicted proteins | sample AusTroGonzalo_MG_3_FD_193486 | JGI IMG/M metagenome (GOLD analysis project Ga0265298, IMG submission 193486) | Bovine rumen microbial communities from tropical cattle in Woodstock, Queensland, Australia - Gonzalo_01 | ecosystem: Host-associated > Mammals > Digestive system > Stomach > Rumen ... | reverse complement strand
AATCGATGACGCCCTCGCCCTCGAACAGCGTGTCGTTCTTGTGGTCCGCGGAGGAAGAGGAGGAACCATACGTCCCGGACTTCTGCTGGACGCCGTCGATATAGACGAACTGGACCTTCTGCGCCACCCCCGCCTCGAGCCTGAGCTTGCCGTAGGCGTTGTTCATCTTCTGGAACACGACGTCTGTCTTGCGTCCGACGGAATCGGAGTGCTCGAACACCATCTTGCCGCCCTTGATGACGACCGCGCTGGCGTTGCGCCACGAGCCGCGGACACGAGGCTCATTGACAGCAGTCGCTGCGCCGTCCGTAAGATCGACATTGTCGCTAGCGCTTGTCGGCGCACGGGTAAACGTGATCTTGCCTTCGGCTACTTCGACAATGCCAGTCGAGGTGCTGTCAGCCATGAACCAGCGCGGCAGGTTGCCCCACTTGCCGTAGTTCACCGCTCCGGTGTACGTCGCCTTGTCGGCGCGGGGCTTGTAGCTTGTCTCCGTGCCGTATTCGGTAAGCACATTTGCCGTAAAGTCCATGTAGAGCGTCGCGGGCGTCTCGCTCGTGATGATGCCGCCGCCTCTCGTGTTCATGTCGCCGAATATCTGGTCGTTACCGCAAAGATCAAGCATAGCTGTGCCAGACATATTCAACATGGACCGTGTATTGGCGTCGACTGGGTTGTTCGTCGTGTCCGACGAAGTAGTGACGCGGCGCGGGTTCACCGCAGTGAAGGCGTAAGGCACCATAGTCTTGACCGTCCCTGCAGTCCAGTTTTCGCCCATGAGGCCGTTAAAGCGGTTGCCGGTGGAGTGCAGTTCAATCGTTCCGGTGAATCCATTCGGGTAGAAGCGGAAGCAAGTATGAAACGGACCGTTGAACACAAGCGTTCCCGAACCGCTCACATAGACGTTGTTGCGCGACATGAAGAGGTCGTTGAAGACAGCGCGCGAACCGGCATTTGCCACGAATGCGACTTGCGTCCTGTTCGTCGTTACGACCGGAGCATTGAAGGTCACTGTCCCGTTCTCCGGAATGGTAAGTGTTGTTTGCCTCTGCGTTCCGGCGCCATCCTCCTTGTTGCTTCCGATGACTAGCGGACGGTTCACCACCACGCCGTCGGCGAAGGTCGACGAATTGGCGACGCCATAATGGAAAATCGTGACTGGATTGCCCTTGGTCGATCCAAATGCGTTTGACGTGTTGAACTTGACCAGCATGTTGGTTGCCAGCACCTCGTTATTCCATTCGGGCGTTTCTAGATCAAGACGCAGTTCTGTCGTTCCGGTACCTTCCACCGTCAGCTTCGCACCGCCAAGAGTCTTGACGTTGCCGTTGATCTCGATGTGCCCGCTTCGGGCATACCATGTCTGGTTAGCAGTCAAAACAATGTCGCCGGGAGCCGAGCTGAATCCTACGACCACTACGCCGTTCGCAGGATTGTCCAAACCGCGCGAGCCAATCCTAAGTTCCTTGCCGCTATCGGCTCCAATCGCGAAATGCGCTTGACTGAACTCAAAGCCCTTGACCCAGTCGGTGGAATTCGCAAGGAAGTGTGCGTAGTTGCCTACCGTGGTTGTGATGTACGCCGAACCGTCCGTAAGGCTCTGCGGCGGCGTGCTCCAGTTTGACGCCGTGGAGGCAATTCCGCCGTCATTCGCGGCGCCAGTCCACGTAACCGCCTCCTCTGCGGCATCAGGCAGGTTTCCTACGACGACGAGTCCATCGCCAGCAACCCACGCCGCCTCAGTTCCCTCGGAAACAGTCGAGCCGACGCGCTTGTAGATGCCAGGGTCAACAAGATGGTCCCAAGAATAGAGCTGCCGAATCGCAACGCGACGTCCCGCCGGCACCTCAATCTGGCCGTAATACATCAAGAATTGCGCTTTTGGGAAAACTGCCGCGCCATCCTCGTTGATCACGAGCCTACCACGAATTGTTTCACCAGTACCATTTATCGTCACACGCCATAGGTTCGGAAATGTCGCCCCTTCCGTAATGCGCACGATGCCAGTCTTGACCACCATCTGCCCCGTCGTCGTAGAGACGCCCTTGCGGAAGATGAATTCCTTTGCCGTCGTAGGCCTGAAGTCGAAGTTCACATTGCCGGTCAGGCAGCCGGAGAAAGTCTGTGTCGCTACGGCTGGATCGCCGTAAAACTTGATAACGCTGCCGGCTTGGCTGTCGATGGAGTGCTTGCCGCCCGTGACGGCCTCCGTCTCGGCAATGTAACCGGTCCCGAAGCCGAGTCCGCCTGTCGTTCCATCTCGCTTGTCGATGATGATCTTGGCGGTGTCGCCGGCGAACGTAATCGGGACGGCAATGTCGCAGGAATTGGTCGCGAACACGAACCGCGCCGTGCCGGCCTCGATCTTGATCGGGACTTCCGGCCTACCGGCACCTGCGATCGAGGTGTTCCACCTGTTGCCGCCGTTGGCGATGGAGAGCAGGCCCGCGCCACGCTTCACGAGGACGGGGTGGTGGCCTGCGTCTGCGGCGGGATGGTAGATATCACTCCTGTCGAAGTTCACTTCGACATTTCCGGGGATGTCGAAGACGACCTCGCCGTCGCCCTGGCAGCCTGGAACCGTCGAGAGGTAGTAGTAGAGCGGCTGTGGCGAAACCGGGGGCAGGTCGGGGAACGAGAGTCCGCCGCCCGCCGCAAACTTTAGCACCCCCTGGTAGGTCAGTGTGCGAGAGACGAGGTTATCCGTATCCAAGTCTGAACTTCCCCACTTGCCACCGCAACCTTCAAGGCGCAGTTCCTTCAGTGAAACGTATTGATGGTTGTTGTTAGGGTACAAACTCGCAAGGCCGATTGCGTTTTCTTCGCGGAATACCACTATGGCGTCCGTGCTGTCCGGGAAGTTTGCAGGCGTGGAGCCGTCCTCCAGTCGCCAGAGGGCGGGATTGTTCCACGCGCCGGACGCTGCGGTGCGGTTGAAGATGTACGTCGTGTCTGCCTGCGCGAAGCAGACTGCGAACAATCCGACTACTAATGCCAGTTTTCTCATGGTTTCTCCTTTGCGTGGTTTAGTTTACTGAATAGTGGGACAAGTGGGAGTAGTGGGACTTTTGGGACATGCGGGAGGGGTGGGACAAGTGGGAGGCGTTGCCTCGTGGACAATGCGCACGACGATCGAGCGCTTGAAATCAGGAAGCGGACTGCCGGCGGCGACGTCCACCCAGCGATCCTCCCACGGAAGGTAGCACCTGCGCTTGCCGCCGAACGGGACGCCCTCGCCGGAGATAGTCGCAGGGGGCTCGCCGCGCACAAGCTCGCTCTCCCAGGTGTTCGCCTTGTCGCGGCAGAAGAGGAGGGTCGTGCGCTCTCCGCGAAGCCCCCAGATGCGCAGGGCGTGCGTCTCGGTGCGGAACGGACGGAAATGCTCCGCCGCAGGGTCGATGTCCTTCACCGCCTCGGCGAACCTGGCGAAGTGCCACCAGAGGTTGTTGCCGTCGATGTACTGGTGGTCCCAGTGCCAGGGCTGTCCGCATCCGGCAGCTCCCGCGAAGAACGGGGCGAAAATCTCGTCGTGGAGGAGCATCCCCTCCTTGTCCTTCGCGTAGAGTTCGCTGGGCCCCGTGTGGTTCGCCTTCACCGCGCCCACCTCGGCGAGGATCGCCGGACGGTCCGGACGGCGGTCGAGAAGCTCGCGCACGGCGTCCGCGCAGAGGACGTCCATCGGGCCGCGGCAAATGTCAAGCGCCGCGCCCGGGTCGAGGTAGCGGTGGGCCTGCATAAAGTCGTTCATGGGGATGCGGCCGAGGTAGTCGTAGTAGTCGTGGCTCCACGGATCACTGAAGCTGCCGAGGTTCTGGGTCGTCATCTGGCGCGGGAACATCTCGCGGAGCGCGGCGAGCATCCTGTCGCTCCACGGCCCCACGTCGCCGCGCCAGCCGCCGATGCAGTTTATCTCGTTCCAGAGCTCCCAGCAGATGACGGAAGGAGAATCGCCGAGCCCGAGCGCCTTGAGCCTCTCCGCCTTGCCGAGGTAGATGCGCGCGCACTCGTCGGAATGCAGGAACTCGCGCATGTCCTTCGCGTACGCAGAGTAGAGCGGACGGTTGAAGAACTCGAAGTACTGCTCCTTGCAGTCGTATCCCTTCGGATAGACCGTGCGGAAGCTCTCGAGCGTGAACTTTACCTTGAGCCCGAGCTCCTCGCACAGCTTCACGGTCCTGACGAGCGTCGCCTCGGCGGCGTGGTCGTACTCCCCGGCCTTCTCCGGCATGATCTCGAAGAACTTGTGCCCGAGCCATATCCTGACGTAGTTGCCGCCGTTCGCCGCGAACTTCCTAAGCCAGCCGGAGTGCATCTCCTCGCATTCCGCGCGGGAGGTCGGCGACGACGGATCATAGACGCGGGCGAAGCAGATGTTGCATCCGACCGGAACGTAGGTCCGGCCGGCGGAATCGGCGAAATACCGCGAATCGACCGCGCTCGGCTCGACGTTGCGGGCGGCGTCCGCCGCCGGCGCAAGTCCGGCCGCGACTGCCGCGAGAATCGCTGCGTAAAATGCTCTCGTCATGCTTCCGTATCCTTTCGCTTCAGCCACATTTCGACGACCGGAACCTCGACGGACGGCTTCACGACGGGCAGCGTTATGCCGCCTAGCTCGCCGTGCTGCTCGCCGCTCTGAGGATGCTGCCTAGCCGGCGGGACGAGCTTGAGCTCGGACCCGTCGTGGAGGAACTGCGCGTATTCGACCCTGTCGAGGAACGCGAGCGGCAGGAATCCCATCGGGTAGTCGTAGAGATGCAGATAGAGCCGGTCCGTCTTTTCGTTGAAAGTGAGCGCGGTGCCGCTAGGCGCGGCGAACCCCTCCGGCGCGGGGCCGCATCCGTATATCGCCCGCGAATTGAAGTGCATCCACTCCCCGATGCCGCGCAGTCTTTCCTTCGCCCTGGCATCGAACTCTCCACGCGCGGTGGGCCCGACGTTGAGAATGAGATTGCCGCCCATTGAGACCGAATGCACAAGCAGCTCTACAAGCTGGGGAACACTCTTCCACGTCTCTTCGTCGCGGTGGTAGCCCCAACTCCCCGAGAAGGTCTGGCACGTCTCCCAGGGGACCTTCCTGCCGCGCACCGTCGGCCACGACTGGACCTTGAACTGCTCGGGCGTCAGGAAGTCCCATCCGTCGTCGGTGTCCATCAAGTCGAGGCGGTTGTCGATTATGGCGGACGGCTGGAGCTCCCGTGTGAGCTTCACCAGGGCGACCGCGTCCCAGTCCTTGTACGAGCGGGGGAACTCGCCGTCCTTGTGCGTGTAGTCGTACCAGATTATGTCGATCTTGCCGTATCTCGTCAGCAGTTCCCGCACCTGCGCGAACATGAACGCGCGGAAGCGGTCCATGTCGCGCCCCTTGTTCGCCTTGTCAACCTCGGCGCGCAGCGCGGCGCCGGAAAGCCCGCGCCTCCTGAGCGCGGCAGTCTCGGGATGGGTCTCGTCGAGGGTGAAGTCCCTGGAATGCCAGTCCTTGAGCGAGAAGTAGAACCCGACGCCGAGCCCGGCCTCGCGGCAGGCGTCGACGAACTCGCGGACGACGTCGCGCCCGAAGGACGTGTTCGTTATCTTGAAGTCCGTCGTCTCGGTGTCCCACATGCAGAAGCCTTCGTGGTGCTTCGCCGTCAGGACGACGTACCTCATCCCGGCCGCCTTCGCCGTCGCAATCCACTCCTTCGCGTCGTAGAGATCAGGATTAAAGCGCGGCATGTACCGGCGCGCGTACTCGTCTGGAGCTATCGCCTCCATGCTCTGAATCCACTCGTGGCGCCCGGGAACGGAGTACAGGCCGAAGTGGACGAACATCCCGAACCGGGCATCCGTCCACCACGACATGCGCTCAGCCTTCTGCCCTTCCGTCTCGTCCGAGAGCCTGAGCGGAAGTTCGGGATACTCCACGCCCGCGCCAACGGACGACGACGCCGAAACAGACACCGCCGCAATTAGTGCTAGCAGAACAAACCGCAAAGTCGCTCCTCCATTTTTCCCATGCTGCCATTGTAGCATATCCGCCCATGTGCCGCCACCCCACGCTCGGCAACACTTTTACCATTTCCGGCAAGACAAACTGGCTTGCTCGTGAGCCCCGAGAGCTTGGCCGCAATCAACGGCCCGTACTCCGGCGGAGGCTGCGGCGCCTCATACACCTTCAAGCCGAGTCGATGGGCCTTGTCGATTCCATATGGCACGTACGGCAACACGTCCAGCGCCTCCACCGAATCGAGTTCGTCGGCAAGTGCGCCACGTGCCTTCAACTCCGCTTCGTCGTCGTTTATGCCGGGTATCATCGGACATCTCATCACGATGCGACTCTTCGCCGCGCTCAGACGGCGAAGGTTCTCAAGGACGGGCTTCAGCGGACGCCCCGTATGCCTTAAGCAGTTCTCTGAATCAAGAAGCTTCACGTCGTAAAGCCAGATGTCCACAAAAGGCTCGACGGACTCCACGACATTCAGCGGCGCATATCCGCTTGTTTCGAGGGCGGTGTGCAGTCCGGCCTTCTTCGCAAGCCTTAGTATCTCCGCGCAGAACTCCGCCTGTGCAAGCGGCTCTCCGCCAGTAAGGGTGAGTCCTCCGCCCGATGCGTCGTAGAACGGCTTGTCGCGCAACACCTCCTCGACGATTTTCTCCGGCGTCGTCTTCCATCCGACCGTCTCGCCGTTGGAGTACTTCTCGATGGCATAACTCCAGCTCTCCGGCGAATGGCACCAGATGCAGCGCAGCGGACACCCCTTCAACGCGACAACGGTGCGGATACCCGGTCCGTCCCTCGTGGCGCCCTTCCAGATGTTGAACAGCGTCCCCTCCATCCGTCACCTCACAGACGTTACCGTGCGCGCGATTATCTCGTCTTGGATCGTCTTCTTCATCCGCACGAAGTAGCCGGAAAAGCCCGACACGCGAACGCGGAGGTTCGGGTATTTCTCGGGATGTTTCTGCGCGTCGATCAGCGTCTCGCGGGAAATGTGGTTGAGCTGAAGGTGGTATCCTCCTTCGCGGAAATACGTCTCGACAAGGATGACGAGCTTCTCGAAGTCCCCTTCGTCTGTCACGACGCTCGGCGAAACGGAAAGGTTCAGCACGGGGCTGCCGCACATGATCCTCTTCGGGTCCATCTGTGCGACGGCAAGCAGATTCGACGTCGCCGCGCCAGAGCCGCGCCCCGAAGCCGGGCCGCTGCCGAAGGAAAGGAACTCGCCCGCGCGTCGTCCGTCGGGAGTTGCGCCCGTCAGAGCCCCGAAGACGGCGCCGTGGTCGTTGTAGCCGACGTGGTTGCCAAAGGTGTACGGCTCGCCGAAATAGTCGCACCGCCCCTTCGAGAACCGGGCCAGCGACTCGTGCACATGGCGCGCGATTCCGTTGGTCTGAGGATCGTTTTCCCCATAGAAGACACCTTCGCGGCGGATTTCATCAAGAAGCCTCTCGCTCCCGATCCAGTTCGCGGCGAGCGCGTCGGCAAGCTCCCTCATCGTGCAGCGCTTCTCGTCGAACACGAACTGCCGGACGATTGCGAGAGAGTCGATCAGATTGGGCATCCCGATCATCATCAGTATCCCCCATCCTCGCGACAGCCCCCCGCGCGTCGGGCTCTTCGCGCGCTCGACGCAGCCCGAGAGCAGCAGCGCGGACAGCACGTTGCAGTCCTTCGCCCTGAGGTCGTTGAACATCCACGCATACCCCTCCGCCTCCTCCAGGTCGCGGTGGAACTCGCGCTCGAAGAGGGACAGGAACCCGGTCCAGTCGCGGCAGGCGAGGACTTCGTCGCGGCAGGCGGAGAAGATGCGCTCGACGCACCGCACGGCGTTGACCTTGCATCCGCCCGTGCTGGCGCCGCCGGGGAACGCGCCCTCGTTGCATCCGGTGACGCAGTAGTCGCGGGCGTCCTCGACGGAGAGGCCGTAGTGCTCCACGAGCGCCTCGACGTGAGGCGCGTCGCCCTGGAACGCGATGCGCATGTTCGGATCGCGCCTCTCGCAGTCGAGCATGAACCTGAGCGTTTCGCGCTTCGTGCCGGGATGCCAGCGGAAGGACATCTGCGGACGCTTCAGGTCGCACGACATGCACGACTCCACGACGAGGCGCGAGAAGTCGGTCCACGCGTCCGCGCCTTCGGGCGTGAGCCCGCCGACCGTCATGTGGCTCTCCCCTCCCTTGTCCCAGTTGTGGTGGGTCCGGGGCGTGTGCGCGTCGATGAATATGAACAGCTCCTGGAGGCGCTCCGCCGCCCTGTCGCGGGTTATGCGCCCCGCCTCGAGGTCCGCGAAGTAGAGCGGCGCAAGATACTGGTCGAGGCGTCCGATCGCGTCGGAGAGGAAGTCGAAGCAGAAGAACACGGTCTGGACGCCTTCGTCGAACGTCCGCGCCGGATTCATCGGAACGCGCTCGCAGCGCGCGGCCATGTCGGCCAGCGCCGCCCTGCGCGCCGGGTCCGTCTCCGATTCCGCAAGCCTGCGGCATTCGGCGACGCAGTTGCGCACGCGCGCCTCTACGCCGTCCAGGACAAGGTCGAGCCCCTTCAGGTAGTCGAGCCTCCCGGCGTCGCCCGCCCACCTGGCGCGCGAGGCCTCGACCTCGCGCCTGAGCCCGTTGAAGCCGATGCGCACGATCCTGCCGAAGTCGCCGCACGAATGGAGCCACTCGAAAGTCGCCAGCCTGTCCTGCGGCTTCAGGTAGTAGAGCGGCTGGCACAGGTCCTCGAACGCCCTGTGCCCCGTGCGGCGGTACAGGTCGCTTTCCACGGAACCGTCGAAAGGCAGCCAGCCGACGAGCTCCTCGCCATCCCGGATCGCGACCGGCTGCGCCGACATATACTCCTTGAGCCGCTTGCCGATCCTGACCGGCTCGGGCAGCGACATGTCCGCAGGGTCGTAGTCGACCTTCACGCACTCCGGGAACACGTCGTGGTCGAGGAGCCTTTCCAGGAGCATGGCTATGCGCGGGGAAAGGACGCTCGATCCGGCTCCGAACGGACGCCCGGCCGGAGCCGGTTCGCCGCCGGACGCAAAACCCGTCCAGTCCATAACCGTCGCGGCGGACAGCCCCGCGACAAAGCCTCTTCGAGTCATCTTCATTCCGTTTGTTCCTGCGCTAGGGATTTTTGGCTGGATTATACCAAATCCCGCCATTTGGCAACACCCCCGCATCAGGCAACATTTCAGACTAATCAGGCAACGGAAATTATGGTATACTATCAGGCATGAGTCAGGCATCCAAGAGAATAGTAGTCGCGTTTCGCCTCGCGGGGGAGCCCGGGCGCCGCAAGCTCGGCGGGTTCTTCCGCTACATGGCCGAGCATCGGCTCGACTGGCAGCTGCAGTTCGTCCGCATCCACAGCGACTTCAACGTCGACCTGGTCAGGTCGTTTCCGGAGCGCGGCATAGACGGCGTCGTGTTTTCGTTTCCGGACATAAAGGACAGCGCGGCGGAACTCGCGCGTCTCGACATCCCGACAGTCGCGGTGGACATCTTCGACGAGGACGTGCTGTGCGGGCGGCGGAAGAACCTCGTGTTCATCGCGAGCTCGTGCGAAGACGTCGGACGCGAGGCGGCGCGGCACTTCCTCTCGCAGGGCCTGTACCGCTCCTACGCGTTCGTCCCCGACCTGGACGGGCGCACATGGGGGCGGCTGCGCGGCGAGGGGTTTGCGAGGGAGATGGCGCGGAACGGGTTCAAGGTCGCCATGTACAAGACGCGCGGCAAGGGCTACGACCTCCCCAAGCTGCGCGCGTGGATCGAGCGCCTGCCGCGTCCGGCCGGCGTGTTCGCCGCGTTCGACGACCGCGCGACGCAGGTTCTGGAGGCATGCCGCGACGCGGGGCTGGACGTGCCCGGCGACGTCGCGGTCATCGGGGTGGACAACGACGAAACGCTCTGCACCCACACGACGCCGCCCCTGACTTCCGTCCAGCCCGACCACGACCGCATCGGCGCGCTCGCGGCGGAGAAGCTGCGCGAGATGCTGGAGGGACGCGCGCTTGCGCGTCCGGAGCACATCGACCTCGGCGTGAAGAAGATCGAAGTGAGAGAGTCGACCAGCCCGGTGACGCCGGCGGGCAGGCTCGTCCAGAGGGCGCTGGCGTTCATCCAGACGCACTACGCGGAGCCGATACGCCCGCAGGACGTCGTAAGGGAGCTGAAGGTCTCGCGCAGGCTCGCGGACCTCAGGTTCTCCGAGATACAGGGCGAGTCGATCGGCAAGGCGATCCTCCGGACGCGCCTCGAGGCCGTCCGCCGGCTGCTCGTGACCACGAACGACACGCTCGGCAACATCGCCGACTCGTGCGCCTTCAGGAAGCTGGACAGGCTGAACGCCGCGTTCAGGCGGAGGTACGGCATGTCGATGTCCGAATACCGCGCCGCGTCGAGCACGGCCAGGCGGCAGGG
>Ga0265298_10011453_pt1 | contig 10386 bp, 7 predicted proteins | sample AusTroGonzalo_MG_3_FD_193486 | JGI IMG/M metagenome (GOLD analysis project Ga0265298, IMG submission 193486) | Bovine rumen microbial communities from tropical cattle in Woodstock, Queensland, Australia - Gonzalo_01 | ecosystem: Host-associated > Mammals > Digestive system > Stomach > Rumen ... | reverse complement strand
TCCTTGTTCGTCTGGAGGATGATGAACTGGCCGGCCTTACGCTCTTGAGCGATCAGCGGGGCCTCGACGCGGAATTGGAATACCGCAGGAGATAACTGTTTTTTAAAGAGAATTTTTGCCATAGTGGCATAAAAATAAAAAAAACGTCCCGAACAGTCAGTTACAGGACCAATTAGGCACCCGGTTGGGCAATGAACAAGAACACTAGTAGGGTGGCCAAAAGGGCAAAGCCCACCAGAAGCCGCCGTTTAAGGCTCTTTTTTACCTCTTCGCGGGAGGCCTTCTTGCGCCCCATGGAGAGCACAAAAAAGAAAAATCCCCAAAACATCCCGAGAAAAAGCAATCCTAGCGACATGGATTTCCTTTGTACAAAAAAATAAAGGCATCCCTCACGGTGGAACACTCGAAGCTACGCATTTTTGAAATGATAGCAGTGCCTTGGGGGTTTGTTTTTCGCGTCAAAGCGCGCCTAAACTGAATCTCAAGAGCCACGAGCTTTTATAATCTTGTTAGATCGGGCGTTAATCCGTGGGATGCCTATGCCCTTAATATACCTAACTACAATCTTAAAAACAAGTGTTTTTTTTAATATGTTCAAAAGTGCCCTTTTTAGCTAAAAAAAGGCACCCCAGAACCTACTGCCAGGACCCTGGGGCCTCCAAGCCCTCGTCCAGCAGGGAGGAAAGTTCCTTCAGCCGCTGTTCCAGCTGTTCCCGCTGGACCTTGGCCTGACGGAGCATTTTGCGAGCATCGTAGAGCTGCTGGCCCAAATCCAGCGCCAAGAGTGCCAAGCGCTTGCCCGACTCCAAGTTGTACTTGGAATAACTGTCGAAACGTTCGTCGATATAGCCTATAACGTCCTGCAAATCGCTGTCGGACAGGTCCGTGCGGATCTGGAGTTTTTCGTTTGCTACCGAGACACTTACTGGTCTATGTGTATTCAATTCTGCCATTATCGCATTCCTACGCCAAATGGATCGTCGTCCATCAGCCATTTAAGCCTAAAAAAATTTCCTTGCGAGCCCTCCTTGCTCGCGAAGAAATCATCGTCCTTTTCGTTAGCCGCGTGGATTTCGGGAAGTTCGTCTTCCTCTTCCTTGGACAGGGTCAAGTCCACCACGGGACCCAGGGAGGGGTCTTCTACAAATTCATCTGCGGGAGCAGGTTCCTCCACTTGCTCCTCGGCAGGTTCTTCAGGAGCCGGCTCTTCTGCAGGTTCCTCGAAGGATTCTTCAGCAGGAGCAGGTTCCTCCGCGGGTTCTTCCTGCAACAGCGGGTCCGGCGACCATTCCGTTGCCTGCGAAGCGGGCTCCTCCACCTGTTCCTGCTCCGGTTCTTCCAGAGTTTCCTGGGAGGGCTCTTCAAACAGCTGATCTTCTGCAGGGGCTTCGAAAGTGTCTTCCGCAGCGGTAGAGGCAGGAGCGTCAAACAAAGTGAGGTCATCCAGCACGGCGGAGGGCCTTTTTACAGGGGCCGGTTCCGCAGCGGGAGCGAGCTCCGTAAAGGCTGCAGGTTCCTTGGCAGCGGGGGTGCTGGTCTCGAACACGGCAGCGGGAGTGTCCACCACGGCGCTGGCCACAGAGGCTGTGGCAATGGTGGCAGAAGGCGCTATAGGAGCCTTGGGGGCATCGCTACTGTCCACAAACTGGTCCACGGGGAATTCGGAGCCCAACTCCGTTTCGATGGTGGCCAAAAGCTGTTTGAACTTTTCCTGGATGTCCGCAATTTCTTCCGCCTGATTCTGGATGGTTTCGTCCTTCTGTGCCAAAGCGGAATCCTTCTCAGCTAGTGCAGAATCCTTTTCGGCAAGGAGTGCTTCCTGTTCTGCAATCTTCTGGTCGCGGGCGGAAACTTCATCCGACTTCTGATTCAAGGCCACCGCGTTGGCGGCCAAAGCCTCTTTCTGGTCCGACAAATCCCGGTTCATCAAGGTCAGCTCGTCTTGCTTCTGGGCAAGGGCCTGATTCTTAGAGGCGATAATGGCTTCCTTTTCCACCAAGGCGGCTTCTTTTTGGGCGATAACCGATTCCTGTTCTGCAATCCTCTGGTCACGGGAGGCCAGTTCTTCGGCCTTCTGGCTCAGGGCCGCGGCACTGCCCGACAGGGCTTCCTTCTGGGAGGCGATTTCCCCATCCTTGGCGGCAAGGACCGATTCCTTTTCGGCCAGCTTCAGCTTCAGCTCGTTCACCGTCATCTGGGCTTGTTCCAAATCGGTGCTGGTCTTTTCCAAATCCTGGTTCAACTGCTGGATGGTCAGTTCTTTCTTGTTCAGGGAGTCCGCCTGGACTGCGGCCTGGTTGGCCCGGACATCCAAGGCGGCCCGGCAATCGGCCAAGTTCGCGTTGGCGGTCTGGAGCAGGGCTTCCCTATCCTGCAGTTCCGCCTGGGCCTCGGCCAATTGTCTTTTTAGGTCCGAAACCTCTTGACGCAAGCCTCGCACCGTAGTCAGTACGCCATCGACTTTTTGAGAAAGAACATTCAAATTTTCCAGGTTCATTTTTTCTCCGTGTTTCCAGGGATAAATCCTTTACATAAGATATATAAAAAAATGGGAAAAGGCACAACAAAAAATACAAATGTTCCCACGGGTAATTGCTATTTTCGGAGGGATGCTCCAGTTTGGTGAACACATAGAGCGGCGTCTGGCAGAACTGCCCGCACTCCCCGGCGTTTACATCATGAAAAACGCCCAGGGGAAGATTATCTATATCGGAAAGGCCAAGGTGCTCAAGAACCGGGTTCGGAGCTACTTTGACGGCTCCGACCACACCGGCCACCGGGCAGCAACCCTGATGCTCCCCTACATCCGGGACATCGAGTGGATTATCACCGAAAGCGAGGAAGAGGCCCTGATCCTGGAGGCCAACCTGGTCCGCAAGCATACGCCCAAGTACAACGTGGAACTGAAGGACGACAAACATTTTCCCTACCTGGCTTTTTCCGTAAAGGAACCCTTCCCCCACCTGTTCCTCACCCGCTCCGTCCGCAAGGACGACAACCAGTATTACGGCCCCTTCATGGGGTCCCACATGATAGACCAGCTGAAGGACTTGGCGGCTAGACTTTTCCACATCCGGGAATGCAAACTCAAGCTGCCTCTGGCAAAGCCCCAGCGGCCCTGCCTCAACTACCATATTGGGCGGTGTAGCGCCCCCTGTGCGGGGCTCATTACCCAAGAGGAATACGCAAAGGACGTGGCCAACACCCGCCTGATGCTAGAGGGCAAGCGGTCCGACCTGATTGACAAATGGACCAAGGAAATGCAGGAGGCCAGCGAAAGCCTGGACTTCGAAACGGCCAAAAAAAGGCGGGACGCCATCCAGGCCCTGGAATCCACGGGAGTCCACCAAAAGACGGACACCAGCGACCCCAACCTCTCTCTGGACATTCTGACTCTGCGCCGCAATGGCGACTTGGCATCAGCGGTAATCCTGGAGTACCGTGCAGGGGTCCTAATGGGCCGCAGGCACTACCGTCTGGAATGCAAGCTGGAAGACGACGAGACTGAAATTTTCAGGCAAATGATTCTGCCCTGGTACATGGACGTTCCCCTGATTCCCGCAGAAATCGCCACCGACGTGGAACTGCCCGAAGACGCGAAATTGCTGGAAAAGGCCCTCTCCGAAAAAGCGGGACGCAAGGTGCGGTTCACCAACCCCCAGCGGGGAGAAAAACTGGGATTCCTGAAATTGGCAGGCGCCAACGCCGACATGATTCTGGTGGAAATGCGGGCCGAGGTACAGAAGTACAGTGAAATCGACCAGAGCGTCTTTGAACTGCAAAAAGTCCTGGGGCTAAAAAAGACTCCTTTCCGCATCGAGTGCGTGGACATTTCCCACCTCTCGGGAACCAATACCGTGGCAAGCCTGGTGGCCTTCAAGAACGGCAAGCCCGACAAGGCCAACTACCGCAAGTTCATCATTAAGACGGTGGAAGGTGTAGACGACTTTGCCAGCATGCGTGAGGTGATGACCCGCCGTATCCGCAGGCTGGAAGACGAAGGCATCCCCATGCCCGACCTGTGGGTATGTGACGGCGGTAAGGGCCAGGTGGATGCCACCATGCAGATTTTGAAAGAACTGGGACACGACCAAGACTTGCCCCTAATCGGCCTTGCCAAGCGTCTGGAAGAAATCGTATTTCCCGACGACCGCAAGAGCATTGTGCTGCACCGCACCAGCCCAGCGCTAAAGCTGTTGCAGAACGCCCGCGACGAGGCCCACCGCTTCGCCATTACCTACCAGCGGAGCAAACGCAAAAAAGACTTGGAAGTGGAATGGCTCAAAATGCCCGGCGTGGGCCACGAAACCCGCGTGAAGGTGCTGAGCAAGTACAAGAGTGCCGAGGCCTTCATGGCCGCCCCGCCAGAAGACATCGAGATTCTGCTGGGCAAGGTGCGGGGCAACAGACTCCGTGAACAAGTAGCGGAATACTGTGCCAAGTTCATCACGCCCTCCGGCGATTCTTCTACAGCAAAATAGCGCCGTTTTTCTAATTTGCATAATATGTACGACCCGCGATTCCTCCCCATTTGCAAGGAAGACCTAGACGAACTGGGCTGGGACTATGTGGACGTTATTATCATCAGTGCCGACGCCTACGTGGACCACCCCTGCTTTGGGCATGCGGTAGTGGCAAGGCTCTTTGAGCACGAGGGCCTACGGGTGGCGATTCTGCCCCAGCCCAACTGGCGCGACGACCTGCGGGACTTTAAAAAACTGGGCGCACCCCGGATGTTCTTTGCCATTTCCAGCGGCATGGACTCCATGGTGAACCATTACACGGCGGCAAAGCGCCTAAGGAGCGACGACGCCTTCACTCCCGGCAACAAGGCGGGTTTCCGCCCCGATTACGCCACCTACACCTACGCCAAAATCCTGAAAAAGCTGTACCCCGATGTTCCCCTGATGATAGGCGGTCTGGAATCCAGCTTGCGGCGGGTGGCCCATTACGACTACTGGAGCGACAAGCTAAAACCCAGCATCCTGTTTGACACCCAGGCGGATCTTCTGGTTTACGGCATGGGCGAAAAGCCCCTGAAAGAGATGGTGCGGCTCCTAAAAAAAGGCGTGCCCTTCTCCAGTTTGAATTCCATTCCCCAGACCGCCTACCTGGCCCCCAAAGGAAACGTTCCCAAGAACAAGAACTGGGAAGACCTGCGGTTGTCCAGCTACGAAGAATGCCTGGCCAGCAAGCGGAACCAAATCGAGAACTGCCGCAAGGTGGACATCGAATGCAATAAGTGGTTCCAGCGGCGTATCTTGCAGGACGTAGGTGAACAGACGGTGGTAATAAACCCCGCCTACCCGCCGCTGGAATACGGCGAGCTGGACGAAAGCTTTGAATACCCCTACGCTCGCGAACCCCACCCCCGATACAAAAAGCGAGGCGCCATTCCGGCCTTCGACATGATCAAGTTCAGTATCAACACCCACCGGGGATGTTTCGGCGGCTGCAGTTTCTGCGCCATCAACGCCCACCAAGGGAAGTTCATTGCCAGCCGCAGTCGGGAAAGTATTTTACGGGAAGTGGATTTGATTACCAAGATGGATGGTTTTGCCGGTACCATCACGGACTTGGGAGGTCCCAGCGCCAACATGTACAACATGCGAGGCAAGGACCAGAGCCGCTGCCAAAAGTGTGCCCGCCCCAGTTGCCTTACGCCCAAGATTTGCGACAACATGGACACCCGCCACGCGGAACTTCTGGACCTTTACCGCGAAGTGCGGAACCACCCCAAGGTCAAGCACCTGTTCATTGGCAGCGGCGTGCGTTACGACATGTTGTTGCAAGAAACGGATTCGGAGGAGCTGCGCCGCGACCACGAGGAATACGCACGGGAGCTTATAGACTACCACGTGAGCGGCCGCCTAAAAGTGGCACCGGAACACACCAGCGACGAAGTGCTGAAACTCATGCGCAAGCCCAGTTTTACGCTGTTCCACAAGTTCAAGGAATTCTTTGACGACGAATGCAAACGCATCGGCAAGAAACAGCAGATTATCCCGTACTTCATCAGTAGCCATCCGGGCTGTACCGAAGCCGACATGGCGGAACTGGCGTTGGAAACCAAGCAGCTGGGATTCCAGCTGGAACAGGTACAGGATTTTACGCCCACCCCCATGACCATCGCCACGGAAATGTTCTACTCCGAAATGACCCCCGACGGGAAGCCCCTCTACGTGGCGAAAACTCCGGAGCAAAAAAAGAGCCAGCGGCAGTTCTTCTTCTGGTACATTCCCGAGAACCGCCCGCAAATCCGGGCCACCCTGGAACGCCTCAAGCTGGGAAAAATCGGCAGGCTATTATTGAGCCGCAGTGCCAAGGCCGAAGGCAAGGAATTCTTCCCCAGCAAGGAACGGGAATCCAACGCCGAATACCGGGAGCGGGAACAGCAAAAACGAGACTCCCGTGCCGGTTCCATCGTACCCATCAAAAAAGGCGAAAAAGGCCGCTGGGAAAATTCCGCCCGCAAGGAACGCCGTGCCGCACAGTTTGGCAACAAGGATAACGGATTTCACCGAAAAAACAACAAGCTTAACGGCCGTCGGCGCGAAAAATAAGGTTCGCACCGACACGGAAAGGACCCTCTTATGGAATGGAACGCCGAAACCAAAGAACGCATCCAAGCAAGCCTTGAAAACAAGGAAAAATCGCTGGCTCCTTACGCCTGCAAGTCCTCTGCCGCAGTCCGCTTCCGCGATGAAGAAGCCGACCTGCGTCCCGATTTTTTTCACGACGCCGACAGGGTTATCCATTCCTACTGTTACAGCCGCTACATCGACAAGACCCAAGTTTTTTACCTAGTGGAAAACGACCACATTACCCACCGAGTGCTCCATGTACAGTTAGTGTCCAAAATCGCCAGGACCATCGGGCGGTTCCTGGACTTGAACGAAGACTTGATTGAAGCAATCTCCCTGGGGCACGACGTAGGCCACACTCCCTTCGGTCACGATGGCGAGCGGATATTATCGCAGTTTTTGGAATCCCAGAACGAGGGCATTTTTGAACACAATGTCCAGAGTTTTAGGCTTTTCCATGAACTGGAAGCCTATGGGAAGGGGCTGAACCTTACCGCACAAGTCCTGGACGGCATCATTTGCCACAACGGGGAAATCCTGCAGAATAAATACGGTCGGGACCCCGGCAAGACTCCCGAAAAATTGCTGGAGGAATACCGCAACAGCTTACAGGGCTCCCTTAAATCCAAGGCCATGGTTCCCATGACCCTGGAAGGCTGTGTTATGCGGATTTCAGACGTTATCGCCTACATTGGCCGTGACATCGAGGACGCCATTATACTGAAACTGATTTCACGGGAAGACCTTCCCTGCGAAATTACGGATGTACTGGGCAACAAGAACGGAACCATTGTCAACACCCTCATTACCGACCTGGTGAACAACAGCATTGGCAAAGAGTCCTTGAGTTTTTCCCAGGACGTTTTTGACGCATTGAACCGGTTAAAAAACTGGAACTACGAAAACATCTACCTGAATCCCAAAAAAGCTTCCCAGGACGAAAAAATCAAGACCATGTTCAAGACCGTCCTGGAAGAATGCTTTAACGAGCTGGGAGCAAGCGACAAAACCTGCGGCATAAACCACTGGTTCCATTCCATGCGGGACGAATACAAGGAAAGTACCTCAAAAGCCCGTGTCGTGGCCGACTATGTGGCGGGAATGACGGACGACTTCTTGATGAACACCTACAAGAAAATCGTCACGCCCAAATCTTTCGGAATGGATTTTTCTACGATGTAGCGTCGCGGCTAAACCAGCCGTAATTTACCTGTTGCGACACCCTAAGAGCGTGCCAGCACGCTCCACCACTCTGTACTCACTCGCTCTTGAACAACAGTGAAGCCGGCTTCCTCGAACCACTTGAGGATGTAATCCTTTTCCGTCAGGAGCTGCCCTGAAATCACCAGCTCGCCGCCTTTGGCCAACAAGTCCTCGATGTCATCCCGCAGGGGCCACAGTTCACTGCGGATCATGTTGCAGAGGATTACGTCGAACTTGACGTCATCCTTAAACACGTCCAGAAATCCCAACACGCAGTCACTAGCCTTAAAGCCGTTCCGCTCAAAGTTCTCCGCAATGCAGGGAATGGTCAACGGGTCAATCTCTGTACCTATGGCAAGGCTCGCTCCCCGACGGCGGGCGAACATGGCTAAAATCCCGGTGCCCGTACCGATGTCCAGAACTCGCTTGCCCTTGAAGTCTATGGATTCCATCAGGGCAGCGCAGCTGCTGGTGGTATCGTGCTCGCCAGTACCAAAAGCGGTTTTCGCTTCCAGTTCCAGCACCACGGCCTCGGGGTCCTCGGGTTTGAATTCCACCCAAGGCGGGCGCACCCAAAGGTGGGGGCTTACCGAAACGGGCTGCGCACGGTCGCGCCACCACTTGTCCCAATCCTTGGCAGGTTCGTCACTCAGCACAAAATGGTACTGCGGGAACTCCTTCACGATGCGCTCCCGTTCGGCCTTGTCGCCGGTATAGAAACAGAAGTCCGTGCGGCCTTCCGCCTTGGGGTCCAGTTCCTCCAGAGTCGCCACCCCCGCCTCGAAAAGCAGGTAGCTGGCAATCTCGAATTCCTCGGCGGGGCAATAGCCCTCGGCCTTGTACCATGTGTCTATTTTCTGCATATACTTACCGGATTTGCCTTGTGGTCAACAGAGTTCCATCCTGTTCCACCGTCAAAACAAAGGTTTGCTTACCCATATTTGCGGACAGAGGTACCACAATGCGCTCACCCTCGAAAGACTTCTCGTAAACTGCGTTACCGTTCAACCCAAAAAGGCGCACCGTATTTTTTCCGCGCCTTGAAAGTTGCACCAACACGGAATTTCCCTGACGCAACACCGAAACATTCCCGGACGTAATGGTTTTACCGGCAAATCCCGTGCCACCATCGCTAGAACTAGATTCCACTTCGCTAGACGAAGACTGTTCCTCACTAGAACTGGAAACCTCTTCGCTGGAACTGGAAACGGCCTCGCTGGAACTAGATTCTTCCGCACTAGAACTGGAAACCACTTCCATATCCACGTTGAACAAGGCATAGGTCTTGTCGCTGGATTCCGAAATGTCGTATATTCGCACCTCGGCCCTGGACCCATCCCAGAAAGTAAAGTCCTCAAACTCCCTCACGTTTCCCGTACCCGGGAACACATCGCTAGCACGGGTATACGAGCTCGTATTGGGAACAGCTTCCTCGATATCCACATGCATGTGGTCGCCATCGTTGTTGACGGTCTTTCCCGTCCACACGGACTGGACGTAATCGATGTGCCAAAGGAGTATTCCCGAATTTTTATGGCCCTGGTCCCAATTCTGTTTAGTCCGGTATTCCAACAAAAAAATCTCGTCAGGGTTTTCCGGATTCGTGATACTGTAGGCCACATTGTCATCCAGTTTATCCAGGCGCACTTCGCCAACAGCGTACAGTTCCGTGGGAGTCATCCACCCCAGGGACATTCGTTCAAAGGCCGAAAGATAAGGCGGCGTACAATTCCTGCTATTATCTGCATTGCTTGGACAGTTGTAATTTCCCTGATCCATCACGTCCCAATCTTTGGGGGTTATCTTTGGATTGTTTCCCTCCAAATCGTACATGTCCGGCAATCCCAACACGTGCCCGAATTCATGGGCAAAAGTTCCGATTCCACCAAGGACACTCGTATTGGGGTTACGTTGATACGCGGAACCATCTATCTCGTTGGAACAGGCATAACGGTAAGCCCTCTTGTTTGAGCCCAAGTACTTGGAAGGGCTAAAGACCCAGGCGTGGGGCCAAATGGCCTTGGTGTTTCCAGAATAATTGGAACCGATTCCCGCATAAAACATAAAGACAAAATCCACCACTCCATCGCCATCGTTGTCATACTTGGAAAAATCCACCGTTCCCCATTTGATAAGGGTATCCAAGGCTTCAGACAGGGCACTTCTGGCCCCCGCATAATTCCGGTCAGCCTTGACTCCCCCATAGGACTCCCTTGTCCCCGATATGGTTACCGGGCCATAGACATCAAACGTGGGGCGAAAAGCTCCCATGGAGTTTTTTAAAAAGTAATCCCTTACACTACCGATATTGTGGTACTCGTTGTAGCCTTCCTTGTTCATGTAATCTATGTACTGGGCCTGGGCATTGGAACTTTTGAACTTGATGTCGGAAAACTGGACCAGCACCACCAAGCCCCGAATGTCCCCAATAGTCAGTTTCGTATTGGGTGCGGGCATCCGCATCACATCCTTATAGACATATTCAGGAGTACGGTATTCCAAGGTTTCCACCTTTGGTTCCCTTGCCCGAAGGGTCTCAAAAATCACCTCCTGGTCCAGTGTCAGCAGGAATGTCAAATCCTTGGCGCTGCGGTCGGCG
>Ga0265298_10011451_pt1 | contig 10387 bp, 7 predicted proteins | sample AusTroGonzalo_MG_3_FD_193486 | JGI IMG/M metagenome (GOLD analysis project Ga0265298, IMG submission 193486) | Bovine rumen microbial communities from tropical cattle in Woodstock, Queensland, Australia - Gonzalo_01 | ecosystem: Host-associated > Mammals > Digestive system > Stomach > Rumen ... | reverse complement strand
ATGCGGGCTGCCCATTCCTTTGTACACAATCTTGGAATCAACCATAAAATCACGACAGGCATCTTTTTCAAAGCCCCAACAGCCAGGAAGATCGTCCAAGAAAATTGACGATGCCGTGAACAATTCTACATAATCCGAATTTTTAGTCTCGTTTATCGTGTAATATGGGTCATTGTCTTCTGCCGTATCCAACGCCATGGGAAGCATGTGAATGCCACAGCCGGTCATCATACAAAAACCTGCTATCAAACTTGAAATGAATGCAATTTTCTTCATAGTTCTATTTTTTTATTTTTATGAGACGCGATAAATCGCGTTTCTACAATTATTTGTTTTTTAGCTATGAGACGCAATACATTGCGTCTCTACATAATTCTTAATTCTTAATTTTTAATTTCAAACAATGGTGCTTTTTTCGTTATCACAATAAAATCAACCGCCGTTTTAACCGTGCCGACCTTGCCTTGTGAGAACAAAACCACCGTCATCTTATTTATTTTATCATAATCAAATTCTGCATTGTCCGTCTTGAATCGGGAAATTGGAATGGAAACGCCATGCCATCCTGCCGAAACCGAAATTCTGTCGCCTTGCAAATCACACTCTATCTCTTTTGAATTAGCTTCGTCGCTGTTAATCAAACTGATAAAAATGCTTGTGTTTTCGCAGTATTCAGGGAAACCGTACATAAAGAAATTGAGATACGTTGTTGCCGTATCTTTCAATGTGATGGGATAAAATCCTGCCACCCAGTTATTGATTTGCTCAAACGTGAAGCCCATTCCGTCAATGTACCAGTCGCTTCCAGACTCTTTTCCTTCTATCACACAGCATTTCTTTCCTTCGGGAACGATTTCGCCGTCAATCGTATTCTTGAACGTTGCGCCACTATTGGTGTAGAGTTCGCTATTGCCATTCCAATCTGCGACAATACAATAATCCTTCTTGGTATAATTTTCTTGTTTTGAAGCAATCTTCACCACAACCTTGCTTGTATCAACACCCTCATAATCATCAAATTGCAGCATTACAATACAGGATTCTCCTTCAACAAACGAGGATTCGTCAGTTGATGTTGCCTTGCCAAACAAATCGATGGCAAATTTCTTGTTCATTAGCGTATATGGGAAATAACTTCCTTTTTTTGCTGTTGTTCCATTCCACGAAACGCCATCCAACGATTGAGAACAGCCATACAAGGTATCAGTATGATTGGATTCATTCCCCACTATCACAATTCTCCAGTCCGATTCTTTGTTCCACGCACCTTTGAATGTGACAATATCGCCATTTGCGAAATCAACCGAAATAGTATCCTTATCGGCCTGTACCGAGAAATCGGTGGTCATTTCAAGCATTGCAGCCGACGACCATATATCGTCGCCTTCGTCACAGGAAATGAAAAATCCTGCAATCGCCACAATCAGTACATATAGTATAAAAAACTTCTTCATCATCCTAATTATAAACATTGAACAATGGTTTTCCCGTAGTGACAATGAAATAATCCACCGCCGCCTTTGCCGCACATTCCGTTCCATCAACCGAGAACAAAGAATATCCTGCTTCAGTTATATTTGAATAGTCAAACGGAATTCCCGTCTCATTTTCGGTCTCTTTCAATTTTGAGAACGAAAGCGAAATGCCGTGCCAGCCAGATTCTGTTACCTTAACTCTGTCGTTAAATCCAATCTTGTTACCGTTTTTATCGCTGAACATTATGTAAATCGTTGAATTTTCATAATAGTTCGGATAACCATACAAGAAGAAATTGATGTAGTTGCTTCCAATGTTTTTTGTATCGATTTTCAACGGAGTTTCGGAAATTGTCAGGATATTTCCCGACAAATAATACTTTCCGCCATCTTCATAACCGCTGATTTGCAGATAGTTATCACCTTGAGGAACGAGAATTCCTTCGTCGACAAATGTCCGTTTTTGCGTAGCAGGCAATTCCACGCCATCTTCAACGACACGTGACGTACTTCCCCAACCTTCGGCGTCAATCTCGTCGTAATCGCCCAAGACAATACCGTCAATCGGTTTCAAGGAAACAACGTGGACAAATTTGTCAGCCACCTTGTAATCATCATAACTTTCAAACGAAAGCGTCGCTTCACAGGTTTCTCCCTCTCTGAAAAATATCAAATCAGCAGAGCCGTCCCACGCAATTGATTCATCAACCGACTTGCCAAAGCCCGTCAATGTGCGTACAGCACCCGAAGTTTGCCCTTTTATCGTAATCGTCCACTTGGTATCAAACTCCCAAGAGCCCATAAAATGAATGGAATCGCCCTGTGCAAAATCAGCATCTATCGTCTTTGCCGTCGCACTATTCACGATGTTGAACGTGTCAATGGTAATTCCGTCAATGCTTGGACCCACCATTTCCTCGCTGCAACTCCACATACAGAGCAAACTCGCTATAAATCCTATAAATGGTAATCGTCTCATATTCATTAGAATAGAATGTTAAACAACAAGAATGCCTGATTTATCTTGTATGAATTTCCATCATCAATTTTGTCCTTGAGAGTAAATCTGTCGTACTGCATCGTCAACGAGATATTGTCGTTGAAGCGATAACGTAATCCAGCGGCAGTCAACATTTGCGAACCGTCGTAGGTTTCGCACTTATATTTCACGGTTTCGTTGAAGCCGTTCAGAATAGCCTTGTAATCGGTTCCTTTGTACAACAAAATTTTTGTTCCCAACAACACATCAACACGATTCAAGATTTCCACACTCGTTCCCAAATCAATCGTATGAGAATGTAAATCAACAGGTTTTACCAAATCTTTCGACATTTTATACACTCTGTCCTCATCACGCGAAGCCGACGCAAACTGATAACCGGCAGTCAGGCTGACTGATTTGCTCCAACCAAAGATTTTATCGAAATACACATCGCCACTCCATTGTGCCAACAAATAGTTTTTCTTTTTCTCGGAGCCTTGTCCTGCAACGTCCTGCAATGCCTGAACCTCAATTTCTGTCGTAAACGTACTGTCACCAACATATATCAGATGAACATCAAAACCCTGACGGTTCGGAGTGGCTTTTCCGTACGGAGTCACATTGTTGAAAATCATCTCGTAATCCATCAGACCATACGAAATTGCCTGATTGTAAATTGCATCATCGGTAATCAAGTCAAGCAAAGAAATTGTTCTGTTGTATGAATTTGTACCAACAACAGGCAACACATTCACGTCAGATGTGTAATTGATTCGTTTTGACTGCGCACCTGCACTGAAAAAGTTTGGATTGACCCGACGAAACGAGGCTTGCACTAAGAAAGACTGACGTATCAAATGTCGAAGTCCCAATTCAAAAAAGTTTCCTTTGGTATTAACGGTTTTTGTATCGGACGTATCAACATAATTGATAGTTGAAAAACCGAACTCGCCAAACGCCGTAAAATGTCCCAATAAAAAGTCGAAATTGCTCGTTCCCACGCCGTTGGAATATTTTTCGTAATACGTTTTTGAAACAGTTTTTGGCAAATCAAATAAGTTAATGTAATTTAAACCAATATATGAATGATTTGTAATGTTGAACTGCATATTTCCTCCCGCCTGCATTCTATCAGGAGTTTTACCGTCGTCCAAACTACGGTTTCTCATAGCAAACGTAGTGAAATCAATTGATTCCATACCTTTGTCGAAGCCAAGTCGCCATGCCAAATCAGCACCTTGGTTACGCCAGTAATTGCGATAATTGAAATTTTCCTGATGACGGATTTCGCGAATGAAACGGAACACATCGGCTTCGTTGTTTGCACATTCACCGCTGTTGTTCCACAATGTATATGGCGTCATACGGGAATCAATGTCGCCGAAACGATATTTGATTCGTTTTGCTGCAACACCCTTGATAGAAATTTCACGCAATTCCAACGAAGCACCCTGTCCCCAGAAACCGCCTATGGCGTTTTTCACGCGCAATGTAGAACTAATGCGAACCGCGTCGCTTGGACGAATGTCCAAATGCAAGTCAATCAACGCTGCGCCACCAAGACTTTGGTCAACATTGGTCGTGTCGTCCGACGAAAGCCAGTTGTGCGACATATCGCCACGAGCCACGCCGTTAAACTGTATTTTAGGATTTGCAGTCTGGGCTTGCACCAACAAACCCGCAATTACAAGACCGATACACAAGAAAATCTTTTTCATATAGTAATTCATTATAATCTAATTAGAAATTTGCCTTTAACTCAAGTGATGCCTCAAAACCTCGATAATGGTTGTTGACATTGTGTTTGTCGTTGAAATCGAACCAACGGGTACGAACGTACAGATTGGTCAACTGAGCCAACACAAAATCAGCACCCAAACCGATTGCCTTGCCAAATTCAAGCACTGGCGCAGCACCGTTTTGAGCCACCGTATATCCGTATGAACCTTTCATATTCTCCAGACCGAAATAACTGTCCAGAGCAATTTTGTTGCTAATCTTATAATATGCTTCCAATTCGTGATATTGCACGCGCATATAGGATTTTTCCATTCGTAGGACAGGCACCACCGCCAATTGGTCCTGACACGAAGCATACGAGCCAAGATAGAACATATAAAATGGTCGATTGCCAATGTTGAACTTATATTTCAAGTTCCACTCCGTAACGGCAAAACGAATCTTTGAATCAATTGCATCGGTATTCAAAGGATTGTTTTCATAATAACTACGATAGTTCGTCGTCAACGCACTATATGGTCCCATATAATTTTGGTATGCGAACACACGGGAAAACATTATTCCGTTGATTCTGTGTCCGAACGAAACCGATGTTGACTGATGGTCAACTTCTTCGGAGAAACCTGTCGCCAAGTTCACTTTCAAACCCGAAAGATTCAATTCGGCACGGATATCCAAGCCCTGACGGTTACCATTTATGAAATCCACATCCGACATATTGGCACCAACGGGATACGAACTACCACCTTCACCGTTGTAACCGGCAGTCGATTTCAAATAGGTGCTGAAACCACCGTCAAGATTGACGAACGACGGCGACAAACGATACAAATGTAACTTCAACGGTGAGCCAATCAGTTTCTGACGAGAAAGAAACACCACATCCAGCGCCTCGCCGTAAGACTTGTTCAATGTTTCATCTTCAACATATCTTCCACAGCCAAATTCACCGGTAACATTAAAATCACGATAGAAATCAAGACTGAAATCAACCGTAGCGATATTATACCCTATGGCATTTCCATTAACCGTACTATCATAAGTAACTGAATTAAAGGTATTTATGCCGACATGGTTTTGACCGAATTTCTTGTGGATAAATCCACCATACGAGATATTGGGAATTGTGTCCAAATACGACGATTGACCACCGTTATTCGGTGTTTTTGCGTACAAAATACGAGATTCCAAGCCCCACGGCAAATCATATACCGATGCCACCAAACCTTGGCAGAATTGATTTCCCCAGCGAAAATCACGAATAATCGTTCCCTGTGCGTAGTACGATTCATAATTCTGACCCGCCATCTGGAAATTATCCCACGTATTTCGTTCAAACAAACTTTCGCCCTCGTTTTCGGTCGCACCAAACGTCAATTTTGACAAACGGGTATATTGCAAACCACCAAGACGAAAACTGATTTTTGCGTGTTCATAATTCATCTGACCGTCCAAGTTCACACCCAACTGCAAACCTGTCTCATTCTCATTGTAGCCCGCGCCACGCATCGGTGAATACAGATAAAAATCCGTACGGAACGACGTTGTTGACGTTGGACGAGCAACCACATCCAGTTCCAGCTGCGACTGACGGCCACCATCGTTGGTCGAAAGCAACATTTTCTCTTCGGAATACGTACCATCAAACAATTCATCCATATTGCGATAGTATAACATACCTCGGTAGTTTCCCGTAACTCCAAAGTTTGTCAACCCTTTCTTGCCTTTGAATTTTCCATCCCAATTCCTCTGTTCGCGATGCACCTTGTTCGTATCGCGTACTATGACACCCGGCCCAGGAGGGTCTGCCATAGCAAGGATTGGGAATAATGAAATACAGAATAATTGTAAAAGTTTCTTCATTTATTTCCTTTTGAATTGTTCATTTTATAAATGATACCTCAAAGAAACGGAATTTTTTTGGATTTCGCAACAGGGGCTTAGTGTTTTTTTTACACTATATTGTAATAATGAACAAAAAATTTAGTTTATATATTGTATTTGTGAGATTTTTTCCCGTATTTTACACAAGTTGTATAAATAAACATTTAATGCTGTTTGCTATTAAAAATTGCTTTTTAATTATTATGAAAAAACTATTCTTTCCTTTCATCGTTGGTATCTTCGGCTTGTTCAGTTGTACAAGACCCGAAGTGACTGAAATTCAAAATGGTGTGCAAGTCAAGACGGATTCGTGCGTCGTGCAAGTGCAGTTTTACAAAGATGACGTAGTTCGTGTGCAAAAATGTCCGCTCAACGGAACATTGGAGAAAAAAAGTTTGATGGTTGTGGTTGATTCCTTGGAACAAGTCTCGTTCCGAACAGTCAAGCGGTCAAAATTCGTACTTATCGAGTCAACCGAGTTGAGTGTGAAAATTGACGCCCAAACGGGTGCCATCACCTATAAAAACGACGGGAAAGAAATCGTTTCTGAAAAAGGTTTTGCCGATTTCACGCCATACATAAATGAAAAGAACGGCGAAAATGCATTGAGCGTCGGACAAACATTCACGCTTGCCGACGGCGAGGCTATTTATGGTTTGGGGCAAAACCAAAGCGGTATTCTCAATTATCGCGGGCATTCAGAAAAACTCGTGCAAACCAACACCGACGCGGTTATCCCGTTTATTTGGTCAACGGCAGGATTCGGTATCTTGTGGGATAATTATTCAAAAACGACATTCAACGACGATGAGAATGGTTGCACGCTTTGGTCGGAAGTTGCCGACAATCTTGACTACTACGTGATTGTTGACGACGATGCCGACGACATAATTTCCGGCTACCGTTATCTTACGGGCAAAGCGCCGATGTTCGGCAAATGGGCGTATGGCTATTGGCAGTCAAAGGAACATTATCATACACAGGCAGAATACATTGCAATTGCAAAAAAATATAGAAAACTCGGCTATCCTATCGACGTGCTGATTCAAGATTGGAACTGGTGGGGCGGTTTGCACGACTGGGGAGGAATGTACTTTGACAAAGACCGCTATCCGAATCCCAAGGCTATGGTTGACGAGGTGGAAGCAATGCATTTCCATACGATGATTTCGTGCTGGCCGTGCGTCGGTCCAGATGCACCGATGTACAAGGACTTTGCCGAAAAAGGATATTTGTTCAACAAAAAAGGTTGGGGCGATTTCAAATACTATGACCCATTCAATCCCGAAGCAACGAAATTATACTATGAATACCTGAAAAACGGTGTGGCTTCGTGTGGTTGGGACGGCTACTGGTTTGATTCCACAGAACCCGACATCACCAACGCTCTTACAAAAGAATCGACAGAATATGATTTGAAGACCACGGGACGGAATTATCTTGGCTCGTGGGATAGATATTTGAACGCGTTCTCGCTTGTGGAAATGACGCAAATCCACGATTTGCTGAAGGCAGATGCTCTCAAGTCGGAAAATCCACAACGACAATATATATTGACTCGCTCAACATTCGCCGGTCAGCAACGTGCGGCGGCAGTTACGTGGAGTGGCGACATTGGTGCTGCATGGGATATTTACAAGAATCAGATTGTTGCCGGATTGAACCACAGCGTTGCCGGTGTGCCATATTGGACGTTCGATGTGGGCGCATTCGTGCTGAGTTCATACGAAGGCGTATTCAGCAACGACATCAAAGACCCTGCATATCAGGAATTATACACCCGTATGTTCCAATTCTGCTCGTTCTGTCCGATTTTCCGTTCCCATGGTTCCGAAACACCACGTGAGATTTGGGAATTTGGAGAATTTACACCGACGTTGGTTAAATTCGACCAACTTCGTTATCGTTTGATTCCGTACATTTATTCTAATGCATGGAAAATCTACAACGACGATTACACCATTATGCGTCCTCTGGCGATGGATTTCAAGGATAAAAACACATACAATATTCAAGATGAATATATGTTCGGAGAATCGTTCCTTGTGGCACCTGTAACTGAATATCAAAAATATAGGGCTCCGCAACGAAGCGTAGAAGTTCCCGCATCGGTATTCACCACAAATGACGGTAAACCGGGACTACACGTAACGTTCTACAAAGACAATCAATACAAAGAACAGACACTTGACACAACGCTTGAAAAGATTGACTTGTTCTGGTACTGCGAACGTCCAAGTTACGTAACCGACACCATGTTCTCCATTCGTTTTGAAGGAAAAATCACCGTTCCTGAAACGGGCGTATATCGGTTCCACATAAAGAACTTCGACCAAAAACGTATGTTGATTGACGGCAAGGAAATCAAGATGAACGACGGCGGAACGGAGAAATACTTCGAACCAATCACATTGGAAGCAGGAAAAGCATACGATTTCTTGTTTGAAACCGCAAACTCATCGTCGGGTGCTGCTCGTTCCATCCTCTGTTGGAAAACACCGTCGATGTTAGCCGAAGATGCAAAACCAATCATAATGGGTGAGACAAAAACGACTCGTGAAGTGTATTTACCTGACGGGGCTTCATGGTACGACTTCTGGACGGGTAAGAAATACGAAGGAGGAAAAACCGTGGGGGCAAATGCCGAAATTGAGACAATGCCGTTGTTCGTAAAAGCCGGTTCTATCGTTCCTATGGCTTTTGCTAAACAATATGCTACAGAATATCCCGACAGCGTACTTGAAATTCGCATCTATGCAGGTGCCGACGGCGAATTTACATTGTACGAGGACGAAAATGACAACTACAACTACGAAAAAGGCATGTACGCGACCATTGAGTTCGAATGGGACGACGAGGAACAAACCATCACCATTGACGAACGAAAAGGAATGTTCCCTGGAATGTTGCAAAAACGCAGTTTCATTTTGAGAATTGTTGACAAAGGCATAGCAAACGGCGTGTTCGACTCACATTTACATGGTGATCTTGAGCGCTGTAAAACAATTACATACGACGGAACAAAACAAAGTATCAAATTATAACACACAAAAGTCCCTGCTTTTATTCAGGGACTTTTGTTTTTCCCTATTTTAGTAGAAACATTTTGCAATGAAAACGACAAAAAACATCATACTATCTTTACTATCAATGATTGGACTGACTTCATTCACGTGCGACGAAGAGAAACGCCCCGACTACAAAGTTTCGGTGAACGACACCATACAAATCTCGTTGCCCTACACCGCTGGTACAGGCTATATGTGGTATTGGAACAAGAACGAAGACTCATTGCTTGACAGCGTTTCGACGGAAACCGTCTATAATACCGAATTAGTAGGTGGCGCTGGCACGCAAGTATGGAACTTCGTCGCAAAAAAAACGGGAAAATGCACGCTTACATTTGACTACAAACGCCCTTGGGAAAATTCCTGCATTAAGGAGAAAAAATTTATCATCAAAGTAAAATAACCACATGCCAAAACATTCATATCCGCAAAAATTCACTGACAAATCTTTGTCAATGAATTATTTTTGAGAATAACCAACCACCCACAACACATCAAACTTTTTTCAATAAAGAACGATTCTTGTTCATCAAATAATAACCAACCACACCTACCCCACAAATGTTAACAACGTTATTAACAAACGCAGAAAACATGCACCAATACAGTAAAGGGATATCGCGAAATCAAGTATTTTATTAAGAAGAAATGCACAACTTATAAACATTTTTTTCAACTTTTTGTGCATTTTTCTTGCATTTTACATTTTTGCACATTATTTTTGTCATCGGTTTTAAAGTGGAAAGACCTATGAATACTACAAAAAGACAAAATGCAAAACGTTTGCTAATTTATGCATCAAGCATTATTTTCCTTATTGGTTCATTCAATTTATATAGAGCAAATGTGGTAACCGTCACTTCCAACATTCCAGAATATATCCAACCTGGAGCGACAATTCCAGTAACTGTCACCATATCAAAAGGAAGCATTGATGGTTTTGGCCGATATACCAATACCCTGCCCAAAGGTTTTACCGCAACATCGAACGATGCGAATTTCTCGTTCAGCGACAATACTGTTACATTATTATGGGTAAAACTGCCACATAGCGGAACGTTTTCCTTTACCTATAATATACACGTTCCTGAAAAAACGAAAAACACGTTCGCTTTTACCGCAAAATTCGGATACGTGGAAGATAATGAGAAAAAATTTGCTGAATTGACGCCTCAAACAATTCATATTTCGGAAGACGCCCCGGCAATTTATGGTGCTGATAACGAAACAAACAAAAA
>Ga0265298_10011450_pt1 | contig 10388 bp, 8 predicted proteins | sample AusTroGonzalo_MG_3_FD_193486 | JGI IMG/M metagenome (GOLD analysis project Ga0265298, IMG submission 193486) | Bovine rumen microbial communities from tropical cattle in Woodstock, Queensland, Australia - Gonzalo_01 | ecosystem: Host-associated > Mammals > Digestive system > Stomach > Rumen ... | reverse complement strand
CGCCGCAGGCCTGTCGTTCGGAGGCGGTGTCAACCTGAAGCGAATCAAGTTTGGCTTTGCCTACGCAAAATACCACGTCAGCGCCCCCACCCTGACCTTCACGCTGGCCTATAATTTCCAAAAAGACAAGTAAGCCCCTGCCCTCTCCCGGGTGAGGAAGAAAAATGTTCAACATCCAATGTTCAATATTCAATGAAACTAATAACGATTGCTATCGACGGCCACTCATCCTGTGGCAAGAGCACAATGGCCAAAGACCTGGCCAAAGAGATTGGCTACATATATATTGATACGGGCGCGATGTACCGTGCCGTGACGCTTTACGCCCTGCAGAACGGTTTGATTTCGGAGGCAGGCATAGACGAGGACGCTTTGCAGCAGCACATGCCAGACATCATGATAACCTTCCAGCTGAACGAAGAGACGGGGCGCCCCGACACCTACCTGAACGGTGTCTGCGTGGAGCGCGACATACGCACGATGGAGGTTTCCAAGTTCGTCAGCCCTATCGCCACACTTGGTTTTGTCCGCGAGGCGATGGTCGATTTGCAGCGCTTGATGGGCGAGGCCAAAGGTGTCATCATGGATGGCCGCGACATCGGCACAGTCGTCTTCCCCGATGCCGAGCTGAAGATATTTGTTACGGCAAGCGCCGACGTACGCGCCCAGCGCCGCTACGACGAACTCATAGCCAAGGGCGAGACGTGCAGCCTCGACGAGATTCGCGCCAACGTCATTGAGCGCGACCGCATCGACTCCACCCGCGCCATCAGTCCGCTCCGCCAAGCAGAGGATGCCATCGTGCTCGACAACAGCAACATGACCATCCCCGAGCAGAAAGCCTGGCTGCTGGAACAATACCACAAAGTGGCTGGGCAGTAACCTTTGTAAGGTCTTGGCCTCGTCAGTTGAAGAGTTTTCTGATATCCGTTGTCAAGAAATCTTCCGCACGGATTCCTCCATCCCCTACAATGAAAGCGTGGTTGGGATGATACAACCGCTTGAAAACATCAAGCCCCTCCGTATTCTTCTCAGCATCGCTCTTCACCTCTATAGCAACAACAGCCCCCTTTTTGCGAAGGATGAAATCCACCTCGTGACTATGGTCTCGCCAGTAGAACACCTCTAAGCGGTGTACGAAAGCCTGACTGACAATCCATGCGCCAATGCCTGATTCGAATATGCTTCCCCACTCTTTTCTGTCCATTATGGCCTGTTCGAAGGTGTGCGGATTGTAAACCATCTTCAAGGCATTGTTATAGACCTGGAGCTTGGGGATACTGGCACGTCTTCTGGCGGTGTCAATGCTATACTTCTGCAATCCGCAAAGCATTCCGCTTTCACTAAGCAGATTGATGTATCCTGCCAGAGTAACGGTGTTCCCAGCATCCTGCAGTGAACCGAGCATTTTGTTCAAGGCCAGCAACTTGCCGGAATAGGATGCGCCCAGTTCGAATGTCTGTCGCAGCAAAGCTGGTTTGCTGATAGGCGTGTTCATCAGAATGTCCTTGTTGATGGTCGCATCGATGATGGCCGACTGGATGTACTGCTCCCAACGGTCAGGGTCGCTGACCAACTCTGCCGCTCCGGGATAGCCGCCATAGTAGATGTACTGGTCGAGCGTGAATCCAAAGCAATCTCGCATCTCAGGGTAACTCCAGTGCGTCATGCGTATTTCCTCAAAGCGTCCTCCAAGAGATTCGGAGAGTCCCTTCTCCAACAATACTCTACTGCTGCCAAGTAACAACAGCTTTATATTCCTGTCGTAGAAGGTATCATCGTCCCATTCCTTCTTCACCACCTCGCTCCAGTTGGTTACCTTCTGGATTTCGTCGATGACAAGGATGATGCTCTCCAGTCCTTTACTCTCCTTCAAACTCCGCACGGCTGCCCAGCAGTTGGACACCCATCCTGTATTGCTGGCAGGAACATTGTCCGCAGAGAACAGCTGATATGGCACATCCAAATCCTGAAGGACTTGTTTGACAACGGTGGATTTCCCCACCTGCCGAGGTCCCATCACCACCTGAATGAACTTTCTTGGCTCTTCAAGCCTGCTTTTAATTGTCAGGTATTCAGCACGTTTGTACATGTCTTTACATTTTACTCAGTGGCCTGAGTATTTTTACTTAGTGCAAAGATAGGGAGTTTATCTGACACTGCCAAATATAACGAAGACTTTTTCATGCTTTTAGGGAAAAAGAAGGAATCCTCACCGTGGAGTTATGTTATGCTAAAAATCTTTATCGCGACTGGCCTATAATTCAGAAATAAGTTGTAACTTTGCAGCCATGAAGATAGAAATTGACCAGGGTTCGGGCTTTTGCTTCGGTGTGACGCGCGCCATCGGCAAGGCTGAAGAGGAGCTTGCAAAGGAGGAACAGCTCTATTGTTTGGGCGACATTGTTCATAATGGCAAAGAGTGTGACCGCTTGCAGCAGATGGGATTGGTGACAATCAACCATGAGCAGATGCGGGACATCCACGATGCAAAGGTTCTGCTCCGTGCGCATGGCGAGCCGCCCTCGACATACGCCCTTGCCAAAGAGCGTTCCATCAATCTGATTGACGCCACTTGTCCTGTTGTGCTGCATCTTCAGGAAAGGATCAAGAAGGAGTACAAGACCCACCCCTCCCCTCCCTTAAAAGACCCCTCTAAATCTCCCCTTAAAGGGGAGACTTCCTCCCTCCCTTTAAGGGAGGGCTGGGGTGGGTCTAAGCAGATTGTCATCTTCGGGAAGAAGGGCCATGCTGAGGTCATCGGGCTGGTGGGGCAGACAGAAGAGACGGCCATCATCATCGAGTCGGCGGAAGATGTCTGCAAGCTCGACTTCAACCGCGACATCTGCCTTTATTCGCAGACGACGATGCCGCTCGACGAGTTCCGCAAAATCGTCGAATACGTGCAACAGCACATCAGTCCGGAGGCCACCTTCACCTATTACGACACCATTTGCCGACAGGTAGCAAACCGTATGCCGAACATCCGCAACTTTGCCCTCAAGCACGATGCCGTGCTCTTCGTCTGCGGCAAAAAGAGCAGCAACGGGCGCGTGCTCTTCAATGAATGCAAGGAGGCCAATCCGCGTTCCTATATGATAGACACAGCCAGCGAGATTGATGTCCGCTGGCTGGAAGGTTGTGAGTCGATAGGCATTTGCGGCGCCACAAGCACCCCAAAATGGCTAATGGAGGAGTGCAAAGTAAGAATCGAGGAGCTGCTTGGCTGCCACGAATGATGTGCGTTCGCCGCGCAGCACACCTTGCTCGGCGGCTTGGAGCATGTCGGCAATCGTCGGGTTGTGGTAGAAGTTTCCCATCAGCTGCTCGTTGATGCTCTCGTACATCCAGTACTTTGCTTGCTCGGCACGACGATAGTCGAAGTAGCCGCTCTTCTTCACGAAGTCGAAATAGCTATAAACCATATCCCAGACCTCCTTGATGCCATATCCGTAGAAGCCGCTATAGGTAAGCACCTGCGGTGCCCAGCCGCTTTCGGGCAAGGGGAAGAGCTGTAGCGCGTTGCGGAAGTGTGTGGCGGCAAGCTGGCACTTATCGACATTGCTGCCGTCACATTTGTTGATGATGATGCCGTCGGCCATCTCCATGATGCCGCGTTTGATGCCTTGCAGCTCGTCGCCTGTGCCTGCGAGCTGTATGAGGAGGAAGAAATCAACCATCGAGTGGCAGGCCGTCTCGCTCTGTCCCACGCCTACGGTCTCGACGAATATCTTGTCAAAGCCTGCTGCTTCGCAGAGAATAATAGTTTCCCTTGTCTTGCGAGCCACACCGCCCAGGCTGCCTGCCGACGGGCTGGGGCGGATGAACGAGTCGGGATGAACGCTGAGTTTCTCCATGCGCGTCTTGTCGCCCAGGATGCTGCCTTTGCTGCGCTCGCTGCTGGGGTCGATGGCAAGGACGGCCAGCCGTCCGCCGTACTCCTTGAGCACATGGATGCCGAACTCGTCGATGCTGGTGCTCTTGCCTGCACCGGGTACGCCGCTGATGCCGATGCGCACGCTGTTGCCGGAATGTGGCAGACATTTCTCGATGACTTCCTGTGCAATGGCCTGACGCTCCGGGATGGTACTTTCCACCAATGTCACAGCCTGTCCAAGGATGGTGATGTCGCCCTTGAGGATGCCTTCCACATAGTCGGCAGCTGTGAGTTTGCGTCGAGCAAAACGATTGCGGTTGAGGTGCGGATTGACGATAGAGACTGGCCCCACGCCGCTGTTCACAGTCAGACCTGCATATTCGGGATTATTCTCGGGATGTTCCATGTTGAAATATAATTATAAGGAAGTTAAAGAGAAGTTAAAGGGAAGTTATCGCAGTCTCCGACCGCTTGGAAGTTAAAGGGACAATACCAATGGCCGCTTCCAAAAACTGTCGTCCTTTTAACTTCCTTTCCATTCCTTTTAACTTCCCTTTAACTTCCATCATTTTTAACGTCTACATTAATGTATTGTTTCGCTTGCCTTGGGGCGTCTGTGATGAGCATGACGCGCATACGGCCTTTGCTCTTACGGAGATAGCGGGCTGTGACGCTTATCTTCAGCTTGGTGCTCTTGCTCGGACGTATCGTGCTGTCAGCAATCCTGACGCTGAGAGCTTTGTTGAAGACCTGTACCTGCTGTATGTGCAAATCGCTCTTCCCTGTGTTAGTCAGGAGGACTTTATGGCTGACTTCCTTCTTGCCGCTCAAGGGTTGAATTTCGACCGACGACTCGCTCACAGAAAGCTCCGGGGCATTGGCAAGTGCCTCCTCGTCCATGTCGGCGAAGCTTGGCAACAGGATGGCAGAGACGAGTATCTCATTTGTCTCGCCAATCTTGTCGCCCAGATAGCGGGAAAGGTAGATACTGGTCTGGTTGAGCCCAAGCCCATTGAGTTTCTCGCTGTCGAGCATGAGATGTATGGTGCCAGCCTTGCCGGCAGGAATGTCTTCGGGTTCGCATTTGGCAGAGAGATAAGGCGGCAAATGCATCAGCTCTGGCCGGTAAGCAGTGCGGTCGGTATTCAGGACGCGCAACTCTGCCGTAGGACGGTCGCCTCGGTTGACATCCTCAAACTCCACGATATTCGTCATCAGCCGCACATTGCCAAGGTCGATAGGGAACTCGTCGCTGTAGTCCTGCACTTCGGTCACAACGGTGCCCTGAATGGCAATGTAGGCAGGCGCGTCCGAAGCATCGGTCATCACCTCTACCTCTTTATAAAAAGTGCCTAACAGCTTGGCATCGAAAGTTAGCGAAATCTCACCGCGAGAACCCGGGGCAACAGGGGCATTGGGGAACGAGACATTGATGCAGCCGCACGAAGCCTTCACGCTCTTGATATGCAGAGGCTTATCGCCCTTGTTCGTAAAACCAAGACTGAACTGGCGGGGTGTCTGGAATGCCACTTCACCCACCCTCTTGATATCCGTGTCGGGCACAAAGCGAGGCTGTGCCATCACCATTGAACAGAACAATGAGGAGGCAGCAAGAAGGAGAAAGAAGACTATAAGGTGCCGTTTCATGTCTCTGAGCTTGCTTTTTTCGTTTGGAGATTGCAAAGATAACTCATTTTTGCGACAAAGACAAGCCTTAAGGCAAAAACATCTTCTCATGTTGCATTTTTAAGCTCGCACACACATTATATAATATATTTTCGCTATATTTGCAACGGAATTAAAGCCAACAACATCTAAAGCACAATATATGGAAGTCATACAAAGTTTCACAATTGACCACACACATCTGAAGCCCGGCATCTATGTGTCGCGTGTGGACAAGGGATTCACAACATTTGATCTGCGCATCACCGAACCCAACAAAGAGCCAGCCGTTGCGCCTGCCGCCATTCATAGCATCGAGCATCTGATGGCGACATGGTTCCGCAACTCGCAGGTCAAGGACGATGTCGTCTATGTGGGTCCGATGGGCTGCCTAACGGGCATGTATATCATTATGACCGGTGAGTACTCCGTCGAGGACATGCGCCGGCTCACCATCGAGTGTCTGGAGTGGATGCTCACGCAGACCGAGGTTCCCGCCACGACACCCGAGACCTGTGGAAACTACCTGCTCCACGACCTTCCCATGTGCCATTGGGAATGCCGCCGCTACTTAGACCGTCTGAAGAACGATTTCCACTCGGAATACACCAAGCTTCAAATCACCCTCAGCGACGGCCGAACTTTCGCGGATGCATAGGCCACCGGCACAAAGCGTCTTGCACATTGAACACATTGGGGCACAAAAGCGCCATGTCTTACACAAAATGTTCAACAGAAAAGACACATTTTATGCCTAAATGTTTTGTGCATTGAACACTTCTTCATATCTTTGCAGCCAAGAAAGAATTATTTGTTATGGAATCACTGATTAGGAGGCATCTGAACAGGATGCAAACCGTGAACCTTGATTTTGTCAGAGGTATGATGGACAGCATCGACTGGAACGAACGACTTGTGATGATTAAGGGTCAGAAGGGCGTTGGCAAGACAACCCTGATGACGCAACGCATCTTGCAAGAGTTCGGTCCGACGAATACGACCGATGTGCTGTACGTCAGTCTTGACAACATCTATTTCAGTACGCATCGGCTACTTGATTTCATCGAACAATTTCATGCAATGGGCGGCAAGTGTCTGTTCCTTGATGAGGTGCACAAGTATCAGGGTTGGAGCCTTGAAGTCAAGAATGCGTATGATGAGTTTACCGACATGAAGATTGTGGTGAGCGGCTCTTCCTTGATGAATCTTTCAGACGGCGAGGCCGACCTTTCGCGACGCTGCATCCCTTATTCGATGCCGGGCTTGTCGTTCAGGGAATACTTGCAGCTGTTTCACCAAAAGGTTTTCAGTAGAAGGACGCTTGAAGAGATTCTCACAGATGGCAACAGCATTTGTGCAGAGGTGAATGCCCTGATTCGTCCGTTGCAACTCTTCTCCGACTATCTCCAATACGGCTACTACCCTTTCCTAAAAGAGGGACGGAACAATTACCACGTCCGCATCGAGAACATTGTCAACATAATCTTGGAAACGGAACTGCCGCAACTGAAAGGGCTTGATGTGGGGAACATCCGAAAGATTAAGGCACTCCTTGGTATCCTTGCATCGAATGTGCCATACACTGTTGATACTGTGAAGCTTTCCACAATGACAGGGCTTTCAAGAACGACCCTCCTGCAATACCTGCAACATCTCAGCGAGGCAAGTTTGCTTCAGCTACTTTATTCGGATGTCACCAATGTGAAGCGGTTGCAAAAGCCCGACAAAATTTATTTGCATAACCCGAATATGATGTACGCGCTTTCGACGACACACGTCAACAATGGCACGTTGCGCGAATCGTTCTTCATCAACCAGCTTGCAACAGAGCACGATGTGGAATATAGCAAGACTTCGGCAGACTTTACCATTGACCACAAATACACAATTGAAGTTGGAGGACACTCTAAGGACGGCAAGCAAATTGCCAATGCCAGCAACGGCTTCATCGCATCCGCAGACGAAGAATATGTGCTTGGCAATAAGATTCCTCTCTGGTTGTTTGGTTTCCTTTACTAAAACTTAAACCCATAAATATCATTCGCTCATGCGTCATTTACTATTATCTTTGATTGCTCTGCCGGCATTGATGGCAGCGGAAACGATAGACGTCAACAAGATTCGTCTGGCTGGTCCCTACCCTATGACCAAGCCATTGATGACCGACACACTTGATACGGAAGGGAAACCGATTGACCTCGATGAGGTGTATATGGACAGCCCCCTCCCCGCTCCCCCTTTGGGGGAGTGCCTCAATAGCCCTTTGCCTTTCGCACTAAACACTCCCGCAAAGGGGGAGCTGGAGGGGGCTCTCTATTTCGCTTCTTTCACCCTTCAGAACACAGGCTTTGCGAAGGGCAAGGTCAATGTGAAGTGTGAGAGCAAGCACAAGCTTTTCATTGATGGCAACGAGCAGGGCGGCGATTTCGAGCTGGTTCCTGGCAGGCATGAGGTGGGCATCAAGCTTCTCGTTAAACCCTCTCCATCAAAGGGGGCAGGAGGGGGTCTCGACACGCTTCGCCTCTCTGTGGATTGTGAGCAGCCCATCGAAATCAATCCCGATGGCAAGCGTTACTGGACGAATGCCGACATGATGCACGGCGAGCGCATCAATGGCGTGGAGCTCTCCAGCTCGGCGAAGTACGTCCGCATCCGCAAGAGCATCACCTATAAGGGTGGCGAGACAGGAAGCAAGGACATCTTCATCGACCTCGCGACAGGCAAGGAGTTCAATCTCGACGGCTTCCAGTACTGGCTCCCAGAGGGCGACCGCTATCTACGTTCCTATCGCGAGACGGAGGGCACTTGGTGCTACGAGACGGTGGACCCCAAGACGGGTGAAAAGACTTTTGTCGGCAAATACACAGGCAAGGGACACGCCTACCCGACCAGGGACTTGAAGCACTTCCTCGTGACCATCGACGAGAAGGTTCCCGAGGAGAAGAACAAGGACGTGCATCAAATCCTTGAGCCCGACGACCGTCAGCCAGGCTATCGCAACCGTCGCAACTATTCGCTCTACGACATCGAGACCGGCATCACCACGCCCATCACCAAAGGCGCACGCAATGTCTATGTCATCCCGAACAAGGATGCGAGCCGCTTTCTTATCTCGCTCCACGAGGAGATGCTAACGGAGCGTCCCTTTGAGTTCACCGACTTGCTCCTGCTCGACGCAGCCACAGGAAAGGTTGATACGCTGGTTCGTCACGACGGCTTCATCGGCTCGTTCCAATTCTCGCCCGATGAAAAATATGTCTCTCTGACAGGAAGCCCTGAGGCTCTCGGCGGCATAGGCAACACGCTTCCAAAAGACAAGATACCCAGCAGCTATGAGTACGAGCTGTTCCTCATAGACCTTGAGACAAAGGAAAAGCGCTGTCTGACGCGCGACTTCGACCCGTCCGTCACAGGGTATCAATGGTCGGAGCAGGACGGCATGATTTATGCCCTATGCGAGAATAGAGATACGAAGAGCCTGTATCGCATAGACCCAAGACCCACCCCCAACCCCTCCCTTAAAGGGAGGGAGTCCTCCCCCTTTAAGGGGGAGATAGAGAGGGTCTTCCTCTCCGAACCATACATCTATAGTAGCTTTAGCCTTGCCGAAGAAAAACCCTTCCTCGCATACATTGGCGAGAGCAGCATGAGCACCGACCGTTGCTGGCTGCGCGACCTGAAGACGGGAAAGGAGAAAGTGCTTTGCGACCTCAACCCGACTCGCCTCAAAGACATCCAGCTTGGCGAATGTCGCGACTGGAACTTCAAGGCAGAGCGAGGCGACACCATCTATGGTTGCTACTACCTTCCGCCGTTCTTCGACGAGACGAAGCAATACCCGATGCTCGTCTATTACTATGGCGGTTGCTCGCCTGTGGGTCGCTTGCTCGACAGCTACTACAACTATCAGGAATGGGCAGCGATGGGCTATGTGGTTTATGTCATCCAGCCTTCTGGTTGCAGCGGTTTCGGTCAGGAGTTCGCTTCGCGTCACGTCAATGCCTACGGCGACTTCACGGCCGACGACATCATCCAAGGCACCAAGCAGTTCTGCAAGGAGCATCCATACGTGAACGAGAAAAAGATTGGTTGCATGGGCGCAAGCTACGGCGGCTTTATGACGATGTATCTGCAAACCGTGACCGACATCTTCGCCGCAGCGATGAGCCACGCCGGCATCAGCAATCCTGCCAGCTATTGGGGCTATGGCTATTGGGGCTATTCCTACAGCACGACTTCTGCAGCACATTCCTATCCTTGGAACAACATGGAACTTTACAGCGGACACGCCCCGCTCTTCAATGCCGACAAGGTACACACGCCTATCCTCTTCATGCACGGCGGAGCAGACACCAACGTACCTATCAACGAGAGCATTCAGATGTTCACAGCCCTCAAGCTGCTTGGACGGGAGTGCGCCTTCATCACCGTCGAGGGCGAGAACCACCACATCCTCAACTACAACAAGCGCATCCGCTGGCACGACAGCATCATGGCTTGGTTTGCAAAGTGGCTGCAAGACGACCCAACGTGGTGGAACACAATGTATCCTGAGAAGAACCTGAAGTGATTGAGGATTGAGGATTGAGGATTGAAGATTAAACGTATGCCTCTCGATGCAAGTCATCCGAGAGGCTTTTTTATTATATCCTCCAAACTTTTTTGCTGTTTTCTTTGCTGTTTCCCCAAATCTTTGTAACTTTGCATCGACCAAGCCAGCCTTTTGTGGCAGGGCGGGTCAAAACTTAATGGAATCCTGCGGCTGAGCACACCGTTTGTAAGGACAGCCAAAGGGAAAAGGCGTTTACGAACGTTACTATTCTGTACATTCAAACTTCGCAACTTT